>Ga0210059_1013717_pt1 | contig 12088 bp, 7 predicted proteins | sample Ectturendosymbi2_FD_188042 | JGI IMG/M metagenome (GOLD analysis project Ga0210059, IMG submission 188042) | Ecteinascidia turbinata endosymbiont from Florida, USA - Sample 2 (SPAdes) (version 2) | ecosystem: Host-associated > Tunicates > Ascidians > Unclassified | place: Key West, Florida...
TAGCAACTTTTACGGCTCGATTTTTTGTAATATAGGGGTCTGTTGCGATCGGAAATCCCGAGCGGCATGTGCGCAGAGCTGCGCACCGTGGCAGCAAGCAACAATAGAGATCACCCGACGAGATCACTCTATTATTGCTTGTCCGAGCCACATACATATATCTTTGTTCTTCACGCACATCCCGTTCGTCGTGAATCATACAATCAACGCAACACCACCGGCGAGGTTGCAACAACATCCCCTCTTTTTTACAACGAACCACACCGATCGCACGTTCTTTGTGTGAAGGCTGAACTCCGCACGACCTCCACATCCTGGTCACAGCCCCATTCTGTTGCGATCGGAAATCTCGAGCGGCATGTGCGCAGAGCTGCGCACCGTGGCAGCAAGCAACAATAGAGATCACCCGACTAGATCACTCTATTATTGCTTGTTCGCGCCACATAGATATATTTTTGTTCTTCGCGCACATCCCGTTCGTCGTGAATCACACAATCAACGCAACACCACCGGAGAGGTTGCAACAGGTCAAACCAGGGGCGAAACCAGCTCTTCATTTCGGGGGGGAAATTTTTTCATGAAATTTTATTCGATGACGTCATCGTGCTTATTCAACCGTGGTACAAATTTTTCGCGAACGGTCAGAGATAAAGTTCTCTTCGAAAATGAGAACTTTTCAGTTTTAATCAAGATGCAGACCGAACGATCAGGACAGAGAAAAAATTAGTAGACTAATACAAACACTTTGGTTCCGTACTCAACTGGTGCAGTCATGGCAGTAGTGTGGCAGATGTATAGGCTGCTAGCATACATGCCTAACTTTTTTTCTTGTTTTACCAAATTCGTTCTAGCCCTATTCTTCTAGCATGTGTTGGAATTTCTATCACAAATTAAGATCCCACACTTGAGAAAGAGCCTATGTCAAGATTGAGGGGATCTTTGAATCCTAACATTTCGGGCAAAACGGATCAGGTGTGTTTGGGGCAAAACGGCTTTTTCTGGCATCCACACGAGTTGCGTGAAAGTTTTTAGAAGCAAGTTTAAGGCCAGTGGTGTAGGAGGCCGGGGTGCAGGGGTGCAAGCGTACCCCTAAAAATTTTATTTGGTGAAAAGCCGGGAAAAATCCCTTAATATCTGCACAAAATCTGTGTAAATATAGACAAAATGTATGAAAACTTTCGCAAAATCGCTTTATGTACAGGGTGATACAAAAAAAACGGTCATCACCAAAAATCGAATAACTTCCAAAATTTTATTTAGATTGACACAAAAGTTCAGCTGCATTAGGTCAAGCCTATGTAGCAGACATCTCCAAAGTTTCAAGTCTGTACTACAAAAATTGGCAGTTGGTTCAGATCTACTGAGTCACATTTTTGGCACGCTTGGAGAAGGGCCCAGAGCCCCGATTGAGAAACCTGCCATGGACCACGTTCGTTATGGATCGTGGTTGTTGGTCAAATACCAATAGCTCCCAAGTCTTTTGCTTTCTACGCAGTTTGACACTCTTTTCTACTTTCATTTTTATTTATACGTGTTTGATTCAGACACACGGTCATTATAACATGGCTTAGTTAAAGGGCACACGAATACAAAAATTTTCGGTTATAACACATCACAGGGTAGGCATTGGGTCTACGCTTAGGCAATACTGAAGAGGAACAAACACTGAAACAACGCACCAGCAACTGCACTGCTTTCGCATAAATGCATTAAAAAATCGAATGAAATTTTTACTTCGTATTCCTTATTCACACTATCACTTGCTCATTCCAACTCTACGAAACATATTTCACCGGTTCTGCAGAGTACTTTGCCATCTTTAAGCATGCAATATTTTTTATTTTGTTAGATTATTCCTTTTGTATATTGTCACGAGTTTGTTTTGCTCGTTTTTCATTTCCATCTTTCTTATAGTCGCCTGTTATATGTGTCTTACAATCGTTGAAACCATGGTTTTGATGAATGAATATATCTATATACAGTCTACAGTCTCGTGGTTCTGATTTCAGTTTGTCTTTTTGTCCACATTGTCGGATGATGTACTCATAAATATTGTTTCTTTAATTGGATTTTTGAGCCAAAAAATTAGAATTTCTATTTTTTAAAAAGTTAGAAATGAGTTTGACAAGAATCTTTAGGAGGAAAGATTCCCGATCTCAGTTACCCTCTTTACATGCACTGTTATCGGATTCGCGTTGGATTGGGAATCCCATAAATCACTCAAGCACGACCATGAATGTCTCACCGAGCTGCTTGAGCGCGCATTTTTTCCGCCATACCCGATTCAGCGAATCCAACTAGCAGAGGTAGGTTGGGTATCCGATGGTAAGGGATTCGAGCGGAAAAGAGGTTAGGTGGTTTGCATTAAGTCTTATGCAACCTTTTCTGTACTTGTTTGATGCTAAAACCACTACCGTGGAACAGATTAGCCTATTCAAGCTAATCTGTAGCAAAAATGACGGATTAATTTATTTAATAGTGTTGCCTATCGGCTAACTACACCTAGTTAGGGAAACAATCAGCAAAATTGAATCGGTTGAGCAAACTGGAAGATTATTCGGTAGGTTACAAGACATCAGATATTGGGCTGAAGGACTATTACCCCAATATTGATTAGGTTTTCATTACACCTTCGTACAGTAGAGTGATGCGACTTCTGTGCAAAATATGTAGCCTAATATTGGAAGTGGGTGATTTCAGTATAGGCTACACATTGAACTTTGTATCCCAGTTATGATTTCATCAGTTCATAATGGAACATATGGAATAGCATAAATGTGGCATAAAAGTTTGCGGAATAGGTCACAGTTGCAATTTGGTGAATTGCAGTAACCTGCCTACTGTTCATAGATTACTACTTACTAAGTGCTGTGAATCCTCATATTTGACACTCTGCTGTATTGTACTGCAGAGAACAGACTAGTTAATGATCGTAACTTAAATCAACAAAGTGGCTTTGCAATGTAAAAACTAACTCCCATTTCCTGCCCTGCAGAAGCTGTTCAAATTCTATTAAAAGTCACTTGAAGACTGTAATTACGATGCGATGCGGTTTTCATGACCTCATCGCCCAGCAGTTCTCCACGATTTTCTCTGCTGGCTGTTATTTTTCGGACTACACTAAATAAAATCACATCTCGGCGATTTCAACAACATCTACAAAAAGCACCTTTGTGTAGTGGAATCAGCTTTCACCTTTTCATTTTCACCTATTCCTCAGCTTTGCAATACCACAGGCCAAGCGCACGAAGCAAATCTTAGAGTTCTTGCAGTGTAAAAACGCCCCAATATCGAGTTCGCAAGTGTGTTCACGAAGGTAAGCCAAGGGCGACGAATCGCTCTCGCGTCAATCCGATAACAGCGCAGTGTAAAGTGGGTGAGTGTTGCACATGCTTAGAATTCTATTTGAATAGGACTTCATGTTTGCGCATGCGCAGTGCAACATGAAAATGATTTTCCTATTATAATAATTTGCTGCTTGATTCAAACCCGTCGCATTTGTAGAGATCAGATACTTGTTTTGAACTCAAGAACCTTTTTAAGGAATGCGTTCCAAGCCAAGAAATCTTCAGCACACGACCACTGTTAACGTGGCGTTCAATGTAAAGAATATTGAAAAGCTGTTTTACATCAGGAAAGACATTTAAATCCATTGAATCAATTCCGTGCGGTCGAGAACTTATTTTTTTTACTAAAATATATCAATCAACTACGTACTGTCACCCGAATGGTCTGGTCTGTCTACATAAATGCTGTAACGATTAAACATGAAAGTTCTTGGAATGAATGCGTGCAAATTCGAACCAGAAAGCTGACAAACATGTTTCCACATTTTATTCCAGATGAAATGACGACAGAATCTTCGCCACCAAAGACTATGCTTGAGAAGCATCCACGATAACATTTTCAAGGTTGCTTGGTGGTGTTTCGAGTTCACGCTTGCCCAACTTCCATCAGTACTTCCTCAGTTTTTTTTCGTTCTGACCGGGGAACAAACCTACAAAATGACGATAACTTAAAGGATTACGCACTGCTGATGTGAAATGTCTGCATGGCGCAAACAACGCAGAATCAACATGAGAACCATGTTGATCGTAACCTTGGAAAAATTTTCTCGTATCAATTTTGAGCAGTAAAAGTATTTCTAGCTGCATTAAAGCAACACTCATCACTCAGCAAGCTAAGCAAGACCTACTTAGTGTCCACACAAACTCATTTGAAGGTGAACAGTAATTTTTCGTATGACTTTCTTGTACGTTTAAGCAGAATAGCAATAATTTCTATTACCAGCACGAGCTAAGATAATTTGGCTTCTGCCAAACCAAACATTAACTGCACTGTACAAATTTATGCTGGTGATGTGGAAATAACTAAAGTTACTTTGTTCATGGCGGAGGGTTAATCTCAAACACCGTAAAAATTTGTTTGGCAAACAAACAAGACAGTTTTTAATCTCCTTACCCATGCTTGGGCAATCCAAACCAAGAGACGACTTTTGAATTTTGCATCGATTTTCTAAAAAAGTCCTCTGCTTCGTCATACGTCATCGGTAGGTCATCACCTTTTGTTTCGGGAAAAAATCCAGTGATGATAGCAGCAGCAAACGCTGTTAGACCAAAGACTACCTGGTAAAATATGACCATTTGTTTTCGATAGAAACTGACTTTATACTAAGCAAGACATATTACAAGAGACTGCGTCATTTGAAATTAGTTCGCTCTTTTCATGAAATTTACAAACGCAGAGAAGGTACAATTTTTTTTGCAAATTCTCGTTCATGATTGAAGCTTCACGTTGCATTCTGAAAATTCTTCGTATTTGAGCTCCTGTTATCTCACAGTTTATGTGAAACCTGCTCTTGATGGGAAATATAGCATAACCCCAAATCGCATTTGAAAACTTTGAAAAAAACGCTTTAAAAACGCCTTTATTTTAGCGCATGCACAAATCACAGATGGGCGATCCGTCATAAATAATAATCAGAAGCGCTGTGACCGGGCTGTCACCTGCGGAAGCCAAGGAAGTGTGAACTGCAATTGTATCATCCATGGAGTCATGGTGCTGCCCAACCTGGCACTCATTGAGGCAAGACCAAGGGCGGTCGATCTATGCTTGGAAAGAGATAAGTACGATTAACATAAAATCAGACAGTACTATGGACTACGTCGTTCAAACTATGTAAACGTGAAAATCACGTACTGCTGCTGGTGTTTACAATTAACAAAGGGAGTTGTTGTTCCTACAGAATCGTTTTGGAAATGATATATCATTGAGCAGTTTCCACGTAGATTGCCCATTTTTGTTTTTAAGTAGTTTTATGTCATATACTGCATGGCGCACTAGTTCGTTAGGGCCGATACATGTTGTCGCTAGTTGTTATGCAGAGGCATATGTTTTCACAATTGATGTTTTCGTATTTTGCCTGACATTATTGACTGACGTCACATTAATTTCGAGTGGCGGTGACATTTTTCTCGAAACACAAATAGCTTTGTACATGTTTTTAAAGAGTTTTCGCTGACTTTTTGCAAAGGCCGCTATAGGGGCAACTGGGGCGGAAATGCTTTTTCATAACAGTATCATAGAGATTAGGTTATTTTATTGTTTATCAAGGTCGAATTGAAATAAAATTATTGCAGCTATTCGCGCACCCAAAAAATTTAGAATGGTTTTCTATAATTTCTGTTATTATTTTTTAAGTCAACCTTCTACGCATATATATATATTTCGAATATGTCAGGCACATTTTTGAAGTACTACCAACTGTGGTACCATTGTAATATTCGTTACGTAGCCATTTGACTCTTTGGTTACAGTGTCGAGTAACTATAACGTAATGAGCATTGGGATGGTACACGAATACTTAGTACTTTAGTAATATGTATAAACTTAAAATTAATGATTTCAACTGGGTACTGTGGCATCTAGTCTAGAAGTTGCCTTGCAAGAAAATACATCAAATGCAACATTCCACCTTGCGCATGTAGGAAACAATGCTGAAGTCTGGAAACAGATGGAGGCCGAGGTCATGCTTGCCGCAAACTTTCCAATCATCACCAAAGATGTTCCGATTTCCTCAATGGCTGTGCAACCAAACGAACAATTGGCAGAACACACATATACAGAAGATACCGGAGCCGACCTATCTAATCTACTTTTGCCTTGGGGAGATTGTTTTGCACCTACATCATAAGTATGGAAAATAATTTTTAGCTGTTCTTTACACACAAAATTAAATTCTCTGGCATAAACGATTCCCCAAACAAACCCAGAGTTGAAAGTGTTGTTTCACTTTGGTTTTTGCACAGTTGTCGGAGGCGTCTGCGAAGTTTACAACAGTGCATGTTCAGTTTTCAAAATCGGCACTTCCAGACTGTTTTTATTGTGATTTAAACACAAACCCTTGACCAGTTGTCTTAATCTAACTGTCAAGGAAGTACCCAATTTAACCATCTAAGCAACGCAAAATGCTACGAAAATACTAAAAACGACCTTAGTTAAACCATCTGTTCATTGTACTGATTTGATGAGACGGGTATTCGCAATTATTGGCAGAAAACCTTAGTACATATCGCAAGTTTGTTAAAGAAAATGGAGGGAAATGAAAACGGGCGTGTTGAAGTCTGATGATGTCCGGAGCGAATACTTGATTGCAGAACCGTGGCCAAAAATTCTTTAATATGGAGGCTTGACATTCTGAAAATGATAAAACTCCACTGATTTGTAGTATTTCGCATGTCAATTTGGGGAGCTTGGAGCTTTTTTCGTGGTGGATAAACCCACCACAGCCCCCCGCAGTGACGGGACTGCTTGATTTATGCCCCCTGCCAAATTCTAGTCATGAGGAATGTAAGAAACACAGGCACAGCAAAATTGCCTGCCCAGACCTTTGCTACGTGCAATAGGATTACCCCATAAAAAATTCGCTGATGTCAAAATAAAGCAGAGAACCAATCAGTACGAGTCTCGTACCACGTTAAGTAACAATAGCAAGGGTCTTGAACGTTGTAAAACGTATGTGCAACGGCAAAGAATATTGCATGGTACTTTTGGCGAGAAACAAAGTGAAGTACGTTTCACAAAAGACGCTGGCGCTCTGATCAAAAAACAGTACGTTTTTAAACGTATCGTACATAGCACCGAAAACGTTTCAACAGCTCCAAAAGATGTTCTTTCTGAAAAATGTGCTACAGCATATTATTTTGATCTTTTATACAACTGAAAGCGAAGAATCTATCGTCAAAGTGTCATGCATGATATAGCTCTGTGACACAATTTGCACTGTTACTAAAAATGAAACAAAGCAGACAAGACACCATTGTAACATCAAGCGTTTTTTACTAATAAATCCAGCATTGAATAAGCGAATTGAAGAGGTCTGAGTGTTCACTGTAGCTTACTGTCCACTTTATTTTGATTATGGCGTGTATAGTGAAATGATAATGAATTTCCGAATGGCAAAAGCAATGCATTTAATACTTTTCAACAATACGTCGCCGCCATACTCGCAAATTTTGCGAACCTAGAACCTAGGCTGTAGTGAGAATCGAAGGATGTTTTGAAGAATACAAGTCACAGATTAAAAATTGTCTAGCAGGAATTGGCCAGTCTACAAAGGGGTTGGAAAGAAAGGATGTACGGACTTAACATGACGATGGAAGTGTTTCATTTCTCTCTGGTTACTTAATTTAGAGTTGCATGGCCCCATCAGGCAAGTTTCCATCAGATTCATGCAGTGTGAGTTAGTAAGCTTACAATACGAAGAAGGATCTAGTTACAGCATTTTCATAAATTTTGATTTTTGCAATTACTCTTTCGATGCCCCCCTGTCTTGGATGCCCGAGGCCATAACGCTCCGTTTGTCCCCCTCTTTGCACGCAACTGGGAATGAGTTGGCTATCTGGGGAGGCTACTACTTCTCTAGGCTACAAGTGTATAAAATAAATGTGTACTAGGGCTACCTTCAACTAACTTGTGCAGAACATAAAACTACAAGACTTCTGCCAACAGATTGTTTTATAAGCAATCTACTCCTTTGTGTTTTTCGTTAGTGTTTTAAGGTCTACAAGTTACACTGACGGCCCTTCTCTCACACAAAGAGAACGCAAAATATAAAACGTCCTAAAAATAGACTATGAGAAATGCTTCTTATTGCTACATCTTATCAAACTGTCTCATGAATCAAGTTCTTAAAATTGTACTACAGCTTCCAAACCCTTTGCTACAAATGACATGAGGTTTGGAGTCTTATTTTCAAGCAGAACAAAACGGGAAAGTCTGTTTTCTTGTTTCAGCTTTCTTTCAAAAATCATAAACACCTGCTTTGCTGATCACTCATTGCAAACTACGCCATTATGTTGCGATTTCCTGAAACCTAAATTGAAAATGGAAGCTTAAAACATGACGTCATGTTTCAATACATGTATTAAGATATCGTACACATGCTTCAAAAGAATCTAGGCTAAGTTTTTTTTTCTCCAAACGGCGTCGTGTGTCATCTCTATCGGTTTGTCCGTTATTAAAGCGGTCAGTCCTGGTTGTTAACTGTTTATTTTAATATGACCTGAAAAGAAACCGATTTGATGTCGGTACCGAGGCAGTTTTTCTGTTCAACATCAGGTAATGTCAGATTGTTACTGACATTCAAACGAAGCATTTTTCCTCTTATAACGCTTCAACAATGATTTAGATAACTAGTAGACCAGCCTGGTAACTTGCCATCGATTCCACGTCCAAGTTGAACTGCAAGAGATGACAGCAAGCACGAAGCAGCGGCGACAAATAAGGATCCAGTTATGGTTTTTACCAGACCAAGGCGAGAGACCATAAAAATAGCCAAGACACTAGCGAGCACCTCCATCAAGCCCAGGAGTGTGTTGTTAAGAAATGGATCGCCAGCCAAAGAACCGCCATTCATGGTCAGACCATAATAAAGCAAACTGAAAAGTAAATTTGCAGTAAACCGACTAGCGTATAGAGGTTGCAAGGGGGGTCCAGGGAGCCATGGTTCCCCCAATTTTTTAGCTTATCTAGTCATTTTTTGCTTTGAAAAGTGGCGTCCCAAACAAAAATACTGTTGCTCGCCTTAGTCAAACATTCTGCCCCCAAAAGATTTTGGACTGATTACGCCACTGGATTGGTGACAAGTAAAAATGGCCATTTTTCAACGAAAGCGACGTACCAGTCTCGAGCCTTCCAAATGACAGAGACTTATAACTTAGTCTCGTTGCACGTGAAATTCACTCGTGCGAATATATTCTATGCCGGGATTTGGCATTCGCACGGTTCCGTCGACTTCTAGTTCCGCTGAGAAACCCCGACACACATATGGGCGGAGCGGTCACAAAAGGTGGTATAATGCGTACTGGGAGAACAAACTGAACTCTTTTTGAATGTCGAACAGCTTCAAAATCATGCTTGTGAATAGCCTTTATCATTTGTTGCTGTAACCTAGGGGCATTTTCAACGATTGTTAGAGATTATATGGCGCTTTAAGGCAAAAGAAAACTTCTTGTAATAAGTGCAAAGTTGTGTTGCACTATGTTACGGAGCTTTATATATGAGAAGCTAGTAGTCGTACCTCACAAAACACCAAACAATCATGTTGGCTCCAGTAAGCCAGCGGGTATATGGTCTGCGAAACATTTCTTTCAAGGTGGTTTTCTTTTCTGTTCCCTGCAAAGATAAATTCAATAAATTATATATGCTGCAGTTGAACAAATATCTTTCATCCTTATCAAACAGTTGTGAATACAAAAACTGTGCCCAGTGGCGTCATGTCTATGCAGAAGAAAAAGTCCCGCAATCTTTAAACAATATTATTTGTCGATGCCCGCAATCACAAAACGTACGAGACGGCAGTCATTGTTGCAAACATGTAATAGCAATTCCGCTGCGCAAAGAAATCGATGTCTTCTTTGTGTTTCATATTCAATTTTTAAAGGATAATTAATCAAAGTACAAATTAAATTTTGATGATACACCTGAGGGCCAATCAAATGCTTCCTAGCAATTGTTTGTGCTGCTCAAATTAGCTACTTTTGTGAAGTGTTGCAACTATTGCTGTGAGCTTTGGGAGGAATAGGCTACTGATTTATGCGTCATTCACAAACGAAAGCTTAAGGGTAAGCCACCTTATTAGTTAGATCTCAAGTAGTTGGTTTACAAGAGATAGGCCTATACGAAGTGCTGTTCAAGCGTAAACAATGAAAGCAAACCAGAAAAAATCATTTCACTCTTCCCTTACTTTGTCCAAGTAAAACTTTAGATGGGGAAAATACTTTGTTTCGAGTAAATAGCAATGAGCGGAAAACTTACTGAAATACAAAATAAGTTACTGAATATTTGTCAATCAGGAACGCTGATTTCTCATCCTATTCAACGGAAAAGTTCTCTGGCGCCAGCTGATGACCTAGCAGTTGTAAATTTTTTTTCTGCATTCTTGGGACCTGCAATTGTTTTTGCTCTCCTCGGCTCATTTAGAAAACGACGTGGGATGGGGAGAAGCAAGTCAAAAGTTAGATACAGACCTACGTTTCATGGACTCAAATTCTCGCTTTGTAACATTGGCACACCAGGAAATTGATTCTGACATTTCAATGTACTTTTTATTGTACACGTTAAAGATAAGGTTTAGAACAGGGTTTCCCAACCTTTTTAAGCTTGCGGCACCCCAGAGAAGAGAAATAATTATTTGCTGTACGCAGTGGCGACTGGCGAACTCCTAGCAATTCGTTTTAAGGTTGTCTGATGACATTTTGTGAACGTGTTTTTAATAATATATTTAAAAACCTGTTAGCTCGCGGCTCCCCTGAGTATTGTCAATCACACCCTAAAGTGCGGCGACATCCCGGTTGGGAAGCACTGCATTAGTCATTATTAGTTAATAAGTAATAAAAGTCAAAGCTCTGAGTTAGTAAAGTACCTTGGTTTTTAAAGAGCTCAGCACTGGTTGATCTACTGCAAGTATTTACAACATTCAGAGAACAGATTGATATTTTTTCGTTCATCTCCATACCCACTATTCCTGTCACGAAGAAAAGCAGCAGCCCTAGGAGGAGCAACCCCAAGAGGACAAGAATTATCTTATGGCAGGGTGGGCCATTAATTTGGCTCGGGGGCCATTTTGAGATGGCTACGTTTAGCGCAGGACCATAGTTTTTAATTTGATCATAGAATTAATAAACAAAACAAAACATTAATGGTATATAAGTAGGTTTCAATACATTTGTTCTTGTGCAAATGCACTTTATCCAGCACACGCAATTCAAAGTCAGAAATCTAACCTCACACAATTAAGTTTTTAAAATTTTTGCTGAATGCGTCTGCGGGCCACTGAAAACGCTGTGGCGGGTCACATGTTGCCCGCGGCCCGCTAAGTGCCCACCTCTGCCCTACGGTTTTCAACAATCTCTGATAGTTCTGCTGTTTCCACACCAAGACGGGACTCAACAACGTCGGAGATGTCGGCTGTTCGCTCCACTTGGTCGTTGGTCGACCTCTGGGCCGTTTTCCCTTTGGTGCAGCCAGCGGGAATTGCCTCGTTGATCTTTTCTGTGGCGTTCTGGGTACACGGCCGAAAGATCGCAACTGACATCTCTCTATTATTCAGATGCTCATCTTCCTGAGCACTTCATACGTTGATGCCGGTTTTCGAGAACTTCAAGTTTTCTGGACCACCACATCAACCTTGTTCCGAAAGGGGGATACCTTTGGTTAGTCAACTCCACAGGAAAGGAGCAACACCGTTCAATTCCATTTTCTTACGTTCTGTGAAACCTATACCGGGGTTTTCCGGAAAGCCGCCCAGTCTTTAATCCGCCCATGGGTGCTTATTTTAGGTGGGCGTTTATATACTGTTAATCTTTGAGTTGAATACTACCGGTATTTGTACCTGTCACCTTAGACGGTACGTCCAACGTTATACCGTACTGAGTTTGAATACTGTTTGTAGCTGTCACCTTACACCAGTGGTCGGCAAACTTTTTTATCGGTTTTGTGTGCATGTGTAGTTGTTCAGACACAGGCAATATGCAACTGCCGTATAACAGCCCGGGCGGTTATTTGGTTCACGTCTTATTTTCCCAAT
>Ga0210059_1013718_pt1 | contig 12086 bp, 6 predicted proteins | sample Ectturendosymbi2_FD_188042 | JGI IMG/M metagenome (GOLD analysis project Ga0210059, IMG submission 188042) | Ecteinascidia turbinata endosymbiont from Florida, USA - Sample 2 (SPAdes) (version 2) | ecosystem: Host-associated > Tunicates > Ascidians > Unclassified | place: Key West, Florida...
AATCTTCGTCGAAGTCCGGTCGTGTTGCCTGCCTTCCCATCGGAATAACCTCCGTCGAAGACCAAGTGTGTGCGGTTGAGAAATGGGCGATCTCTTCAATACCCTAAACAAATCTCTGCCCGGGCGATCGTCGATGCCACTGGAAGGACAATTCTTGTGTTGTGCGTTGTCTCTGCTCGCCATTGCGTTGTATAAGAATTTTCCGCAAAATGTTCTCGTGTCTTCGTCGTTCTGATCGTCGTACTCTTCACTTAGAATTCTACTTCCAAGATCGCGTGCGAAACTTGAGGTGAAAAATTCACACAGGCAGGTTGCAGACGATGTCAAGATATATTTTGATATATCTACATCTACAGATACAAACAAACTTCGTTGTTAAACATATTCAAGTAGGCTAGACCCAAGTAAAGAAATTCACTGACAATTTTGTGACATTTCGTGCAAAGCTTGATGGAGAACATAGGGCCACGCATAATTTTCGAGAATCATGGACATGAGTGACCGCGTCATTCGAGTTACTGACTCGGCTTAACACCGGTCACATATTTTTTGAGTCGAATCGCCTTGTCTAAAATGATGATTCGACACAAGTTATATTTGTTTCAAAATAATTAACACAAAGCGACACATTGTTGACTAATTTTGAGCAGCACGACTTAGGTCAGATTTTTTGATTTGTAATTAACTCTATAATGTAGAATAGACATAAGCCTACTACAGAAATAAACTTTAGCTATTTATGTGATTCAAAAAGTGATAAATGTGGTCGACAATTACTTGAATTGAACTGCCTCTGCATATCTATTGACTCAGCAATGTTCCCTCCAATTTTTAATAATGCTGCGCGGAAAAACAAGCGGGTGCGCTGAATCACAATTTTACTGAGCAGACGTTATTAAATCTATTACAGCGGGCGGTTAGCAAGTAGTGGAGACTGCGCTAAGCATTGTTGCAACTGCGCAGCAGAGATGATCACGGATCAGGATTGGATCGGACTGGATCAGGACTGAAGCCAATTTTGGTCGGATCAGGACTGGATCGGACTGCAATTTTTTTCAAAATTGGCCGATCAGGACTGGATCGGAGTGAGAAAATATTTGTTGTTTTAATGTGATTATTCTGAAAATATCAAAAGTTTTAGTTGTGATCCGATTTCACAGGTTTCCTAAATGGTAGTGTATATTTTGCCATCAAATGCAAAATCTCTGCTGGGACTATTTTGCAATTCGAACTGTAACCACCTTTGTTCACATATAATATTGAGTTCTACAGTAGTAGCAACGTGAACATAGTTGACTGGTTAGTGTCTATGCTTGCTGTGCGATTGTTCCTTAGTTCTGCTCTCACCATTTCCTTTGGCATAGCTTGAGGTTACACCTTTGATAGGAACGCTTTTAACATACTCTTTCAAAAAGTTTAGGGTTTACGTTTAGGGGGCATGTTTAAGCTTCTGTTTAGGGTTTACCATTAGGGTTTACGTTTAGGGCAGGGGCGCAACCAGCTCTTCATTTCGGGGGAGGGCAATTTTCACGAAATTTCATTCGATGACGTCATCGTGCTTAATCAACCGTGGTACAATTTTTTCGCAAACGGTCACATATAATAATAATAATAATGTATTTTGCCCGCAGACACGAAGTCCATAGTACAAACACACACATTCTGCACAACGCTGGTTAATAAAAACAGACAAAGCAGAACGTTTTACGTTGGAGGCTGAATCACCGGTGTCAAGCGAAATTTCTGACTTCACGCCATATGCGCATGCACAGAGCATCATTCAACACATTAAATACGCAGAGAAAACTGATGATTAGGGCTTAGGATTTGGTGTTCAGGTAAGTGTGTCGGGTTAGGCGTTATATTACAGTTAGAAAAAGAAAATAATTGAAGTGCAAGATTAAGTCCAATATTTTTCACTGGTTTTACTTATTCCCGTACTATAGCTTGTTGTGGGTATCTGACATCTAACCAAAAAGTTTTAATTTACACAACGCACATCAAAAAAGTAATCGCCAAACTTTATTCCTTTACTCTGAGAAGCAAAATAACTGACAAAAAATAATAGGTCAGAAATTTCGCTTGACACCGGGCCACAGAAACTTACTTAACAGAACGCTTTGTAACGGCGTTGGAGGCCGAGCCTCAGGTTTACATACGGATACTTAACACTGTTTGTTCACTTGGTACAACACTACTGCAGAGTGGGACGCTAGTTCCTGGTCAAGCCCAGGTAAAGTACGAATGCATTGTGACATGCACACCCTCAAACGAACAAACACTGCAATGTTCGAGCACTCAGTTAAAAAAAATGCGGTTGCAGTGTTCAAAGAATAAGGAAGAATATAAACAATCTGACTGCGTCAAAGCAGGCAACCATTACGTTAGTAGACCTTCAGCATCTTTCGAGAAACAAGTGCATATTTTTTCTTATTACAGCCTCAAATGTAAGAATGTTACATTGAACCTGATGAGTCATGACTACTAACACTCACTCTCCAGGGCAGGTGGTATAGAGCTCTGCATCCAAAATTATAGGCAACACGCAATCTTTGCATGCATGACTTTCTGAAATTCCACCATAATTGTGATGCATACATGGGCGTACAAAAGGAGAGAAAGTGTAAATTTTTTAACGCATTTGAACATCGGGAGAAGAGGCTCGCAGCTTGTTTGCTGCACAATATTTTTATCGCAGTTGTCTCTGAATGTCTTTGTCATCTGAGAGCTCAGTATCCAGTACAGCTCCCAGATATTTGCATTGGTTAACAGATTTAGATTTTTGCCACCCATGTGTCAGTAATGGGGTGACTGTGCTTTTTGCACTCTTAGCCAACGTCATACAAACATTTTTGCTGTAGTTGAAAATATTTCCATGTGATTCTGCATAAGCCTGACACGCAGATAAAAGTTCTCTTTGCAACATTTCCGAAAATGAGAACTTTTCAGTTTTTATCAAGACGCAGACCGAACGATCAAGACAGAGTAAAAATTAGTATTCTCATAAAAACACCTAGTTCCGTACTCAACTAGTGTAGTCATGGCTTTAGTGTGACAGATATATAAGCTACTACAGTAGTAAACCTGAGGTCTTGTTTTAGAAAATTCGTTCTAGCCCTATTCTTCTAGCATGTGCTTGAATTTCTATCACAAATGAAGATCCCAAACTGGAAAGATAGCCTATCTCAAGGATGAGGGGATCTTTGAATGCTACCATTCCGGTCAAAACGGATCAGGTGTCTTGTTCCTTTGGCGCATACAGGATCAGGTGTGTTTGGGGCAAAACGGGTTTTTATGGCATCCATGAGTTGTGTGAAAGTTTTTAGAAGCAGGGTTAGGGCTATGAGCTTTCAGGACTTGCACTGGTTGCAAACGTTAGGGTCTTGTAAAGCGTCATTTGGAACCAAAGTGGTGTAATAGGTAGGTGCGTTCAACACTTGACTAGCACTCATATGACGCTTTACTGAGCCTTTATCCCAGGCCGTGGTACTGGGATCAACCCAGAAAGACACTAAAACGTGAAAATATCCTCAACCTAAGTTTAGTTAAAAACTATCAGGTTTCGAAGCGAAAATGCAGCTAAACAACGCTTTTTTAAGAAATGTACTGCGTTAATAATGGTGATCCGCTTTGCCGATAACAAAAATAATAATCAAAAGGTCGCAGAAGAACAAGCGGTTTGACGAGGAACTAACTGTTATGTCAAGATTTCTCTCATCAATTTGAAAGTTCCAGCAATTTGCACGGTTCAACGGTACCCTAATGTTATGAAGTTTCATGAGGGCAAATTGAGGCCTGTCTAAGACAAAATAGCACACGAACAAACAGACAAATAATGCCTTAAAAATACGATCATTTTAAACTATCTCCCATGTTGACACTTCCAGCATATTTGTGGATGAATATCAATCATTTGTGAAATTTTCGATCAGATAACCTGTCTCAAGATAAATCATGAAAGGAGATAATTAACGAGCAAGACAAAGAAAAATTCAAATAAAATTTCTTAAAAATGATTAGAATATAAAATTTCGTCTTTATTCTTTGAAAGTTTCTACAAATGTCAAAATTGCTATGCCATGTTTTGACAATTTCGGTGGGGGCAAATGCCACAAATGCCCCCTGGTCGCGCGCCTGGTTTAAGAGGTATGTTTAAGCTTCGATTTAGGGTTTACCTTTAGGGTTTAGGTTTACGGATTAAGTTTCGGATTTAGGTTTAGGTTTTGGCTTTAGGTTTGGGTTTGGGTTTTGGGTTTAGGATTTGGGTTTAGGTTTTGGGTTTGGTTTTAGGTTTAGGGTTTTAGGTCATGTAACAAGGACCTTACGCTAATTCAAGTCAGAGGCGCAGTCAGAATGAGGCCGAAGAGGCTATGGCCCCCCCCGAAAAAACTTGTTAACATTTTTCGCTGGTGTTTTATATCAATCTCAACTGTTCGAAAACAAACGGAAGGAACAGCCGGACTCATGTAGTGTCGTGTTCTCTCACTGACCAAGGTTTAACGTGACTTTTTGCGATTGGATGCGAAACTATACGACTAAAGTATGCAACTTTGTTAGCAAACTTGCCAATTAATGCGGACAACCCGAGCTGAGGTGTAGCCTGAATGAAATGAAAGGGCGCAACTTTCTTGCAAAGGAGTACAAATTCAGATGAGACGTTTTTGAGAGGATTATTTGCATGAAGAATTGCCGAACCAAATAGAAACATACTTGGTCAAGACATGATCAACCCGAAGGGCACCACGCCAAGGAGGGCTATGCAACAACGCAATGTTTCTCACAGCACGGTTGAGATTGTGGTTAGTGGGTATGCGAAGCCAGGTAGAAGGAACTCAATTTTGAAATGTACAGCAAGTCACTGTCAGCGCAGCACACGAAGTTTGTTAATATCACATTTATTACAGTTTCAGAGAGCAAATATAAAAAATCACCAGCAGGCAAACCATTACTAGTCACCAAACAGCTATGGTGATTTTGTGTGAAATCTGGTGTTGACTCTTCTTCGATCGTTAGTGTTGTGAACAGAATATGACAGATGAATATTAACGTGGTGCAGTGAGACAGTATGGGGCCTCCAAGAGAATTTTTTTAGGCAGAAAAAATTCATTTGGGGCCTCTGAGACTTGCAAAATTATTTTGAAATAAATAAAAATTGAGGCTAATTAATGTGCATCATACTTCAACAAGAAGGGCTCGTTTATTGATCTTATGAAACATTACGTTAAAACATAACGGTACTCAAGAAATGTGACCATATTACCATTTTTTAAACATGACTGTTAAGTGTTCATAGTAAAATGCAATCAAGGAAAAAATTTGAAAAAAATCATTCAACTATTATATAAGCGATTCTCTGGTATTCTTATTCGCAAAATTTCTAATAACACTATCAAAATCAACTTGTCTGGCAATGCTAGACTCAGTGTTTAATCTTGCTAGGTCAACAAGTCGAGTTTGTGACATAGCAGACCGCAAATAATTTTTTACAAGTTTAAGCTTGCTGAAATATCTCAGCAGATTCTACTGTAGCTGGAATTGTCAATAATATTCTCAAGCTAATACAAACATTTGGAAATAATTCACACGGGCCACATGGCGGCGACCACTGCTTTAAAGCATTGTCGAAATACTGTAAGTGGTTAGTTTCTCCTGTATGTTTCGAAATCTTCAGATTTCTGGATATGTCCGCTAATCCTAAACTCACATTCGATTCGACCTTGTATCAGCTTGCGGCGCAAGTTTAACACTCAGCAAAACGCACAGCACACCTTCGCAGTGCACTATAAGCACTTGCGTCCTGCGCTGCGGTTACTGTTAATTTTAAACTTTTCAGTTATATCTTATACATATCCCCAACATTCGAGGGCTACTGCTGTTAGATTAGATTGTATTGTGAACTGGCATGTTTCCAATCAAATTTAATTTGAATTATCTCTTAGTTTAAAACTCTTCGTTTATTAGAGAGAGTTTTTATTTAAGATTTGTTTGAAAATATTTAAAAATGGAAGACGTAAAGGAATATTCAGTTAAATGGACACACTGGGACAGTAATCGTGAATGTCTTAAATTCGACAAAGTAGGCAAACCTTCAAGTTCAACAATAATTACTGCTAATAATTATACATTGTATCAGGAAAATGCACTGCCAGCAATTCACATTAATATACATCACACTTCTTACCAAATCCTTTAGGCCAAACCAGTTTTATCACCGGGAGGGATTAATTTCGCTACATTATTCCGAGTGTATTAGTAACAAACACTCAATCGTTCCTATAGCAGACCCGTAAATAGGGGGCTATCAGGGGGCGAAGACCCCCTAGAAAAATTTTTCCTCCTGGAAAAATGTACTGGACAAAGTTAAAAACTATTGGACATAGTTAAAAAAATTGTGCCCCTCTCAGCGGGCTCTTCGCCACCCCTGGTGTACCAAGCTAGTTACGGGCCTCATGTTGCAGTTGACTGCATCGCCTTGAACTACTGAGGCAAGCACAAGAGAAAGATGGCAATCCGGGGCTTTAACTAACAAGAATGCAACCAGCAGCAATAGAGCTTCTTCACTGAGTTCACTCTGCTATGACTACGTTGCACTATCATTATATAGGGATAATAGAATTACGATAATTCGCTTGTGGTGACTATCACAGAGACTTGTTGCTTATGGGCACCATCTAGCGGTGACCATTTATTTATATGTGGCACCATCTTCCCGCCGCCACACAAATTGGACATATCTTAAAATTTGGGCCCCTCTCAGAAACCTCTTCGCCCCATCTGGTGTGCCAAGCTGATTACGGGCGTGGGCAAAACCGTCTGATGGATTGGCTTTTTTGACGAATAATCGTGATGTGACATTGATCCTGAGATGGTTGTCGACGAGTTGTTCAAAAAGAAACGCAGACTGAATTTTATCTTTTAACTGTGCTCGCAGGTATTTTGTAAAGTCAAAATTTGGCTATTGGCATCCTCTGATTTGTTCCTATGAATCAAGTTACATACTTTTAGTTGATTTTGTCTTATTCAATAGGCATAATCAGTGATATTCTCGAGGACAACATTACACGGCGCTTCGCTTTCCACTACTCTTAATGTTCATTGAAAACTGTTTGGTTAAAAACTCCTTAACCAATTGATAATGATCACTGTGAAAGCAAACTTTTTCTTGTCTTTGTTAAAATTTATCGATGCTGACTGGTAGAAGATATTTGACGCCATAGCCTGTTGTAATAGACCAGAAAAATTCACCAGTGACATCAAAATGATCTTTGTGCACAATAGCTAAAGTTTGAAATCTGACAACGTCAGTGACTGGCCCCTCTGGAACAAAATTCCTGGCTGCGCCCCTGATCCAAGTGTATCATCCTTGTCACTTGACCAATTCAAGCAATCGGATTCTCCTAAGGGCAAAATAACTCCAGCAGTGCTTTTCCCTCTGAAGCCAAATGGGCACTTCCTTGTTAAATTGTGGAAATGCCAAAAGGCTGTGTCTATTTTGCCTCATGAGGCAAAAGCACTGCTGGAACTATTTTGCCTTCAACCAATCGTATTTGGTTAAAGGCAAAATAGCTCCAATAGTTCTTTTGCCTCATGAGGCAAAATAAAAAATACACGATTTTACACTGGCGGATCAGGATTGGGTTGGACTGGTGATTTTCAAAAATTTTGCGGATCAGGACTGGATCGGATTCAAATTTATCGGATGATCAGGACTGGACTCGGACTGAAAAATTTCACAGTCTGTTCATCTCTGCTGTGCATCGGGATCTTAGCAGCTGCGCGGCCGTGCAGGCGTGCAGCTTAGAGGGAACACTTTTGAGTCAAAAGTAACTCCATTCGATCCAGGTTAGCGCGCAGCTTTCACTAGGCTTGAGAATATGTGTAGCTTACCATTTAGGTCTGAAGGCATTGCGATTTGACTCGAAATTTGTGCTTTTGATGCATATTTCTCGTATACTGAATGCAAGCTCACTCACAAACGTTTAAACAGTAACTTGTATTCGTTGGACTCTAATCATCCATATGTTATTGTTGTCCGCATCGCCTTGCACCACTGTGAGGCGATCAAAAGCGAAAAAATGTTAATTCGGTGAATGAAACTAACATGAAAGCAACCAGCAACAATGGAGATCACCCGTCGAGATCACATCATCACTCTCGTCGCCATCATGAGCAAGCAGGCTACAACCAAATGATTAGGCTATCAGGTTCACATCCAGTTTTAGAGGCAACTCGCCAAGGTCACTCTGCCAAGATCAGTTTCTTGGGAACACTCAGCCTGTTACAGTTTGGATACTGTGATGAATTACTTTCACTGTCAAAGTGCAGTGAGCTATAAATACAGCAAATATTTAACGATAAAATACATTGTACAATAACGTGAAGTGTCTGCAACCTTCCAGGTTTAGATATATTCTCGATTGATTGTTTCTTCTTTTTTATGGTTGGTTAGTTTCTCTAGATGTACTCAGACTTTACTGTTATGCCTTTTCTTCACTGAAGTTGAGATCCGCATTTGTAAAGATCAAAGCTATCATCGCGCAATAATGGATGTTTGAAAGACTTTTGGATCGCTTTTTCTTGTTCTTCTAATAATTTTTTCGTCATCCAAGCCAAGTCCTAAATCATTTTTAAGTTCATGTTGGGAATATAAAATGGTCCCATCACATAACTCATAGGATCTGTAGCAGTTAACTAAATTACCTGATGAAAAAGAATTGCATTGAATTTCTTTATGACTAACAACAGAAAGCAGATCAAGTAATTTGGGTTTGATAAGACGTCGACTGCCGCTAAATGAAGTAACCGAAATCTCAACATGTAAAATACAGTTATGACCAAAAGTTAGGAATTTGGAACATTGGAAGTCTAGTCCGAGTCACCACACACTGGATTTCAAGTTGATCTTCAGGCAGACTCACCACACCTCTGTCTCCAAGTCAAATCATTGATGATTTTGAAATATTGGTTCCGAGTCATAGAAATATACCAGAGATGTGCGGATCTGCCTTTTACGAAATCCTGCTCCAATCCAGCTCAAAAATATGAGGTCTATCCGGTCCTAATCCGATAAGTTCCTATATATTTCTGAGTCCAATCTGACCCAGATCCAAAATGCAGATTAACAACACAACAGCTTGCGAAACAGTCTATAAAACATTCAGATCCAAATCCTGTTTCTCCAAAAGTTTTGAGATCCGATCCGAATCTGGAAATATTTAGCCGGTCCTGTATATTGGAATCCGGATCCAATTCGATCCAATTTCGATTTTTTTTATTTCTGGCATTTTTCCGACCTGTTTCGATTGTTTCTTACTTGCAAATACAACAGACAAAAAAGTCGTTGAATTATAGAAGTTTACTAAGCCATTTCTTTGCGATATTCAAAGTCTCAGCACAAAAAGCTGTGACAGAGACCTGTAGCCTTCGAGACCGAGACGAGACCTAAAACCTTCGAGACGGAGACTCCGTCGCTGGTCATGGGTATAGTTAAATTTGAGTTGTGTCCCAGTCATGGACTTTTTAAGTCAAGTCCGAGTTTTTAAAGACAAACTGTTTCTGATTGAAAACAAGCTTTAAGTAAAAAAAATTCGATTACACATCGAGTCATGAGTCAATGAGTCATCTCATCATCGATGGTCGCATCTCATACGTTTACTCAAAATTTTGTCAAATTAAACTTAGTCTAAAAAGAAAACATTGTATTCTCAATATATTCCTGCTTGAAACAAAATATAATGACCTAGTTTATAATACGATTTTCTGCACATTATATTTCAGATAATCCTCTTGCTCTGCTAATAATGCCTATCATCACCGTAAATCACAGTCTTTAAACGCTTTTTGAAGTCGACATTCGATTTACTCTTTTTGCTGTTTTCCAGATAAACCCAGATAATGTCATCACTGAAACGTTTGGAAAGCTCTGCAATTTTCAATGCGCCAGATGTTTTATTGATTACTTTGTGTACCATAATATCATCTAGCGGTGCTGGTTACTTAGCACCAGTCACAATACCTTCTGTCTGAGCGAAACTGTTCTGGCAATGTTGGATGATGACGTTATTCAAACAGAAACGGTAAGCTGAAACAACATGTCTGCTGTGCGTTGATCAAACTTTGAATATGTTTTGAAGAGCATAGATTAACGGATGCTTCGCAAGTGATTGATTAAGATTAGGTATAGTCCCATTACATATGAATAGCATAATAACATACTCAATTTTGCTTGATGCCACAGTGACTTGAGTTTGGATCAATTTCACGAAGTACTTTGACAGTTTTTGTGACTCGAGCCTGACACGACCAAGTCATGATTTAGCTCCACTTCGATTCGATAAAATCTCAGATGACTCTCACCCGACTCGGACTCAAAGAGTTTGTAAATTAATTTGAATTGTGACTCGATCGCATCACTGGATTGCTGTGACGTGAAAATATTTATCTCCTCTTGGCTCTACTTTTCTGTTTGCTCGTTTGAGCGCCCCTGTGTGGAAACAAGTACTTTGTTGCTTATGGCAACACAGAGATACGCCGCGCTTTTCATGGTAAAACACCATGGGCTGCAGGACCGTACAGACAAAGTTGTCGTCTGTTCGTTTTTTCTTGTAAACAAAGATGACGATAGTTTAATTAAAAGACCGTTTTTGAGCAAGTTTGCATTAATTTTTCAGTTTTTTGAAGACAGTTGTTTAACGTGCCATCTTTTTCAAATCCCAAGCTAGTATTTGCAGTGATTCATTGCCTCAGTGATAAAATATATCTAGGCTACTGTGTTCTTTCAAAGAATCTTTGCAGCTTGTCGTTTGGGCTTGTGTCAAATGTCTGCAGTTTCTTCTTGCTGCGTAGACTTTTGCTATATGCTTATGCAAGGATCGAAGGAATATGCAGTTATGTAATCACTTAAAGTTTCATCCATCGTTGATGATTTGATACTGATTCAAGCACGTGTGGCATACATTATTCATTGCTTAGCAGCACTGAGCAAGGCCATTGAAATTTCAAAGTTCACAAAAAAGTCCTAGCAAGGATAAAACACTAAACTTTTTCGATTGTTGTTACAGTTTTTATTTTGACTGAGTTGTTGTTCTTGATTTGGCTAAGACAAGTTTGAAGGAAAATTCAGGTGATGCAATATAGTTTCTTGTTTTTGATTTGAATTTGGTGATTTTCTTTACATATAGTTTTTTGTTAACATTCTTGTGCTGCAGATGATGCTGCTGATATGAATATTAAAAAAGCTTTCATCACCATGATCAGAATTTTACAAATGCAGATAAAAAACTGGAAGTGACTAGGGATACGCCTGTCCTGACGCAATTCAAATGAAAGGGTCAGTTTGTCATTCAAACTGTGTGGATCGTATAGTGTAATGGTTATGCGCTATGCCTTATACGCCTATGGTTTTTGGTTCGAATCTCACCTTGCCAACTTTCGTTTTGTTTCTTTTCTTTTGACTTTCGTTTTGTTTTTTTCTACTTTTTTTCAGGCTTACGTTTTACGTTTACGGGTTAGTGTTAGGTTAGGGATAGGATAGCGTTAGGGTTACCTTAGCTTAGGGATAGTGTTAGGTTAGGGTTAGCTCAGGATTCGGTTAGCATTAAGGTAGCATTAGGTTATGATTAGGCTTAGGTTAGGACTACGGTTAGGGTTAGGTTTGGAGTTTATCTTTTACATTTACTTCGTTTCTACCAAGCCTACTGCACTCTCGTCGTGCGTAACTGTTACGTCACAGGTGGCATATTAATAAGTTTTCTTGTTTCAAGATCCACAGGTGTATCTATAGCCACTGCCTTAAAAATTACCTTAAGTTTTTAGGCTAGACTTCTGACTTTTTGAACTTCTAAAGGTGAAATGTTTAAAGGAAGTGGCTACGGAACCATCCATTGATCTTCGCATTTCAAAACTTATTCCACCGCACTACCTCGCATGACTAGGTTCCAATAAAGTCAGTTTTTCACTCAAGCGTTGTCGACCTGGTAGTGTAGCGGATGCGTTTCAAGTCTGCAGTGCCAATGGTTTTTCGGTTTGGCTCTCACCTTGGCGACCTATGTTTTCATAGTAGTTACTGGTTGCACGTTTCAATTCAT
>Ga0210059_1013719_pt1 | contig 12086 bp, 5 predicted proteins | sample Ectturendosymbi2_FD_188042 | JGI IMG/M metagenome (GOLD analysis project Ga0210059, IMG submission 188042) | Ecteinascidia turbinata endosymbiont from Florida, USA - Sample 2 (SPAdes) (version 2) | ecosystem: Host-associated > Tunicates > Ascidians > Unclassified | place: Key West, Florida...
CTTTTTTTGTTTCAGTCATGTTTCTGTATATGTCACCAGTCTTGGGTCTATTGCAGTTTACCCATAGCCTGAAGGCTGCCTTTGCAATTTGGTGTTTTGATTTGACCACTGAGTTCCAGCCAGGAATCTTAAATTTACCTTCATTCTTTTTACCTGATGGTTTAATTGCGGAGGATGCAGCAACAAGCAGAGCACTGTGATTTTTTTTTGGTATGTAGGTCTGAGGTCCCGCCATAGACCAACCGTGAAGGGGCCGGGGAAACCTGGCTGAATCCTAACCAAAGTTAAAGGGGGAAGTGATGTAGTGGTCACACAAGTGCCGCTACATGGAATTCGGCTAAGTCAGAGGGAACTGCATCAGATGAATGTGCCTGATGTGAAAGTCGAAAGTCAAAATGCCTCGATCAGAAATGACGAGGGAAGCGCTTCTCTGGTCAAATCGGTTAAGGCGCAGATAGCGATCAATTGGCTTTAATCGTTTCCTCGGTCGGAAGTTCGAACGGCAAGTGGGGCAGACCGGGTGTTCCGCTTCGCAGTTGCCAAAATACGCACTCAGAATTTGTATAACACGATGTTTTAAGCTGGTTTCAGGAATTTTATATGGCGACTTGTTTCTTTTTCACATACAACTTTTCCTGCAACTTCTATCAAGTATTTTGCAAAGTGTAGAAGTTTAATTCAAAAAACATGCTTCATAACTATTTCAGTATAGTTCTGTTCTCTATGATAACCGAATCTAACTGAATAGTGACCTAAAAGCAATGGTAGAAATGACCCGGTCAAACATCAGTACACAACTGCACGTCAAATTGTTAAATTGCCAAACAACTTCATGCACAAGTTTTAGCATGCTACGCAAACTGTTGATAAAAGATCGCCATTCCTCCCTACGTAATGTTTGGAAATATTTAGCATTATGTGTAAATAAATCGCTTGAGTAAATCACTTTCGTTTAAACTGCTTGTGCACAAATACAACATTTTATTGCAAGTTTTGTTAAACTTAATGCATACTTCTCACGATCTTATTGCAACAAAAACTTGCCCTAGTTGTGACATTTTAGTAGTTTGCGGACAGCTGCGGGTTTAAGACCGAACAAGTGCGGGGCGGGGCGGGTGTGTGTTGGATTTGTCTGCTGGGTAGGGCGGGTGCGGGTTGTAAGTTCCTGCGGGTGCGGGGCGGGTTTAAATTTTTTGGGTGCGGACAAAACATTTTAACCCCCGCAGGACTCTTTCAGCAATATATACTACAGTAATTTACATGGAGGTTACAATGAAACATTCACCTTCATCGTGATTCCTAGTGACGTAATGATGACTTCCAGTAATCATCATGTTTCGAACAGCCTGGGTTATATAAAGAAAATAATAATGATTAAGTCAGCAGGCAAAGATTTCCGTTGGTATTTGTCATGGTGGGTAGGATTTCATCAAATTATGGAATGTTCAAACATTTTATCGATAACGTACCATCGTGGGTGTCGGAAGGGGAGGCAGGGGAGGGGCAAGCCCCCCCTGGAATTTGCAATTCGACAGTTTTTAGCAAAAAAGGTCGTTTTCTTGGTTTCGAGTGGGTAAAATGAAAATTTGCCACTTTTGGTCCCTCCTGGAAAATATCTTTGGCTATGCCTGGAAAAGTCCACTATTGGCCCCCTCTGAAAAAAATCCTCCCGACACCCATGTGTACCATGCAAATGCTTCGAATGTTCAGCAAAACGGCATGTGTATTTATGGGCTGGGTTTCACCCTCCCAATTAGTGTTTCGGCTGGTTTGCGCAATCTTTCTCATTCGATCAATTTTACAGAGTTTAGCCATGGATTGTGGCTTAGTGTACCTCGTCATTATCAGAGAGCTATTGGATACCGTCTGTACAACCAGCATTGCTCATTGCGAGGAGGAAACGGGTTGCGAAGCACCCTTGGTGTTCCAGGTAGGTTTCACGTGTGTTGGTTGAACACGGAGAGACAGCACCGTAACCACATCAAGATGTCCTGGCAGAAACACTGGAAATTATTAACAAAAATATCAAATATATTGGTAGGAGATACAACCTTTCCCAGACAATCATTCGTTTTGAAATACTCTGAAATTTTGTTTCTGTTTTTGAATAAACAACTTGGTCTCACATTTTTGGCAGCAGTAAAAAACATTAAACACACATTGCTTTTTCATGAAAATCACTGATGAAACTGCAAAATCGTGATTTGTTATCAAATACTAGAATTGCTGGATATAAATTCGTAAAATAAAATAGTGAACGATGTGGCAGTCAAGCTCATGCCAGCTCAGTTTGTCTCAGAAAGAAAAAACTCCGGAACGAGGCAGAAAATTTCAAATAACAATTACTTGTTTCTTTGGAAGCACTATGCAAACCAGTGTTTGTACAATCGAACTTTTTCAGGTTCTGCCAGTCATGAAAAGTTCTGCTACTATGCACATTTTCTTTTGTGTGAGGTCTTTCAAGTCTCGTCTCCTTTGAACAGCTAGTTTTGTTTGCAGGAGTGTCAATCAACCCCCGTCCTTTGAAGCAAGTCATCCATTGCGATTCTTCACCGCAATTGTTGGGAATGTTAAATACAGGAACAGGATTCACGATTTCGTTTTTGATCAAACGGACTGGCGACTCAACTCAACCTCAAAAATACATGACCTTAGGTGGAAAAAACCAATCCCCTGTTTGCACGTTCGAAAAACTCTGGTGGTGAGTGTGCTGTTTTTGTTCCTTAGAAATGGGTGGAGACCAACCGTGGGGTATTTTGCCTACTTTTTGGCCCATTTCTTTGGAAAACTAAGGTTGACTGTGTATGCAGGCGGTTATGTTTGTCCTTTCGCCAAGCGTGATCGTAGGATCCGATAAGCGCGCATACTCGAAAAACTTGTGTAGTACTTCGAATTCAAATCCTGGTTCTAAAAAATATGTGCATAATTAAAGCTCCGCTGATATGTGTAAATATTTTTTGAAACCTGCAGCAGTTATTCATGGTGACTTTATAATAATATTAGAAAATGAGTTAAGATGTCGAATCCACGATCAATCCAAATTAAAACCAAATATTTTGAAATCAATTTGCGGTGTGGTGTACAGATTTTAAAACAGGCAGTGTTCATTTCAAAACAGATAGTGTTGATTCATGAAGCAGCGACTTATGGGCACTTTCGTTACTACAACATGCACATTTTTCGCGTTATGTATAAGAAAAGACTTTCTTAGTCTATAATCGAGGGATCTGAAGCATAAACACGCGTTTTTAAGAATGCAGGGTGCAACATTTACATGAGAACCGCTGATCCAAACATTGCCACTCAGTGACTTATCAAACAGCAAGAGGTTCAGGCGCACACGTCACAAATATGTCACTTTTTCTCGATTGTTCCCCAATTGACCTGAAGTGCTACTTTGTGATGCTTGCGCAAGGTTTTTCCTAACTACGAAATGCGCTAATCAGTTGCACCTCCTTTGCTGAATAGTCTGGGTGTTGTGCAGAAAAACTATTCCAGCCATTCAATGTTCGGCTGTGAAGCAATAAAACAAGGATTTCTCTGAAACTGCTGTGTGACTTTGAAAGCTGCTTCACTTGCAAATCTGTTGATGAAGGATGCATAACTCAAATACCTAAAACTGAACAAACAGCGAAGAGTATTCTTTGTGTTTTGGCTTTTGCTGCGCATGCGCAAGCACATGTCATGACCATTCATGAGAAGGTGTTGCTGACAAAGAACATGGCTGTTTTGTAGTGAAATATCGTTTCTTGCTCACGGCTTGAAAAGCTCGAAACGCTTTTCGGTAAATTAATCACTTTACTGCTCTTCTCAAGCATCAACCTTCAATGTTGTGAAAGCGTTTTGCTTTATTTCAGGAAAGACGAGTTCAGATTTTCGCTTCACTTCAATCGAATGCTCTACAGAGTGCGAGGGATAACGCCTTCGTAAGTACAAAATGTGCTTTAATTCAGCAAAACTTTTAACATTTCATTTCAAATCTTACCACAGCTTGAACAATTTTAACTTGTTGTCTTTAATATTTTTGCAGTTCTCAAACAGTGTCGACCCAAAGTTGTTGATTGCTAGCATTGCAACTGTGAAGTTCAGATCACGTACGTGGAGTTATACTTGTGGCCATTAACACAGACACATAATTTCAGGCATTTTCCAGCGGATATTTGGAACCATTTTGTGATTACATGGAATGAAGAAGATGGAGCTAAAGTGTACATCAATGGCATGTCCGTTGGTAAATCATATCAATTAAATGTCTTGCATTTGCCGATTCCCAAAAAGCCAATTCTCACATTAGGTGGAAGCCAATACGGATCTCTATGGCGAAGAGGTGAGTAGACGAATTTGTTTGGTGTTTCGCAGCATAGTTTGCTTCCGATCTTGACAAATCCTTACCGAACAGCGCAAATTGCACAGAGATCAAAAACCAACATTGGATTTTTCCAAGTGGTAATCAAAAGTAATTTTTCATGGGGACAACCGTGGTGAAATTTGTTTTTTCCAACTCAAAAGCAACAGAAGAATACTTTTCTGCAAAGAAATGAATAGGAAAATATCGAATTTCAAAATCTAGGAGACAAGTCCCCCCTGCACCCCTCTTCCAACGCCCATGGTTGAGAGATCACACGAATTTCAAACGCGAAATTTAAATGTTAGTTCAAAATTATAAGCTTCTGATTTTCCTGCAGGCTATGCCACACGTTTTCCAGGTTTGCTTGATGATATTCGCCATTTTATAAAAAAACTGCGATTACCTTCGTTACCAATGCATACCCGTACGAATTTTTACCTTTTCTTGCTATTTATTCAATTATGTACTCTCCACAATGGGCGTTAACAAGGAGTCGATGGGAAATTTGCTATTTATAAACGAGTTATGCACATTTTGTTGATGGTGCGATTTAGTAGAGGGTGCCAATAATTTGGGAACGCTACAAAACGTGGCTACATGTGAAATGGCTGTGGTAATTGATTAACTGCAAGAAAGTTCTCACTATACTTATTTTTGAAACAAATATAGGTTAATCACAAATAAGCATTTCAACACAAATTTCTTTAAAATAAATGTAAATTGCATTGAAGGAGTTTTGTGTCACAAGTATATTGGTGTAACTGTAGACGAGAAACATACATAGGAGGACTGAAACGGTTTTGCTGTATCCAAATACGTTGGCGTAATGTATTAGGTTAAGCTGCATTTTCAAACAGCCAAAATAGGCGCATTGAAATTGAGCGTTGAGATGCTTGGACATACCTGAAATGCGACTTCTAAACTTTACTAGATGTATAAAACACGAAACGCTCTGCAATTAGTAAAATGTTTGTAGTCTTAAACTTTCCAAGCTCATGCATTATACACTTTTAGAGCCGCCTGGTTTCGGCGATTTTCGCAAAAAAAACAGCAGTTTTCGCTTGCCTTACCAACGCCCTAGCTCCTCTGCCCATTGCGCTAGAGAGCTATTCAGCGGCTCAAACGGATCGGCCAGTCTAGTAGATTGCACTCGAAAAAAATTTTTTTGGTTGGGGGCTGCGGTTTTTTTGTGAGTGACGTCATAAGTGGAGGACTTTTTGGCCACCTTGGCCCACTTTGCCTGGCCCTGGGCGCCATCCATTAGGTGGTAGTATTTTGCTGAAGTTTTTACTGGAAACTAGGCTACAATCCGAGTCTTTTGATACTTTGGATGACCTGCTGGGGTTTCTGGTTCAAAAGTTATGATGTAAGTTAGTAAAAATATTTGACTAATTAGCTAATTAGATAATACTTGGAAGCTCTACTTGTTTCTTGAGCATCAGTATCAACCTGTGTCTTCCTTTCTGTTAACTGCGGCGATTCTTTTCTACCTAAAACAGTGCCTAATTAGATAATTAATTAATTTGTTTATTTTAAATCATAAGTTTTGAACCAGAAGCGCTAGAAAGTCGATCAAAGGCTCAAAAGACTCGGACTCGAGCCTAGTTTCCAATGAAAACTTCAGCGAAACACTTTGGCCTAGCGGTTGGGTCCTAGGCCAGGTAACATGAGCCAAAATGACCCTAAAACTACTTCACTTATGACGTCAGTCACAAAATATCCGCACTCCCCAACCAAAAAATTTTTTTTCGAGTGCAATCTACTAGACTGGCCGATCAATTTGAGTCCTTGAACAGCTCTCTAGCGCTATCAGTGGAGGAGCTAGGGCGTTGGTAAGGCAACCGAAAACTGCTGTTTTTTAGGCCGAAATCCAAGTACGAATATACCGTAGGCCGGCTCTCAACGTTAAGCTCATCACAGGTGTTCATCTGCACGATGGAAAATAAAACTAGGAAATTTCAACTGCGCGAAGCACATTTAAACTTTTGTGCGAAAATGTTGAAGTACAGTGCAATAGAAATGTGGCAACAAACTCCATTGGAAATAAACCATGTTTGAAAATTTTGTCAGCCTAATAAAAAATATGTCATTCGAGTACTAGACACGTTCTAACACCTGCATTTACTTTGCGTGGTTTAACCAAGTGCATTCATTCTGTACTGCTGTTACTGTTTAAGTAGTTGTGTGAGATATCGCTGTCACCTCTTATTTGATTTCTTCTTGTTGCATTGAGTAAAAATCGCTTGCATTTCCTGCGTTGTAGGCTCTCGTATAATTCAGTAACGCGTCTTTGTCATCCAATCACGAGCAATGTGATTAACCAGCAATACACGAATTTCGGTTCTCATGACGAATGTTTTTTCAGTGGTCACCACATGGACTGAAAATTTCTTTCTCGAACAAATGATTCCACGCCTCATTTTCAGTCTGCTTAAATTTTGTGACACTAATGTTTTACAAAATGAATCGGTCTACTTGGAACTTTTTAAAACACTAAGCGTCATAGTAACTTTATTGGCGCCAACTAGCGGTGTGTTCCTTGCTGGGGCCAAATATATATGCTTCTGTTCTTTCAAAGCAAACATGTTAGTGGCATCTACGTGTAGTACTGTCACGTATCTATGCACTTGTTCTTTAATCTCTCTTTGTATGCCTTGCTGGCGCCATGCACACATAAATTGTATTCCACTGTGTGCGGGGGTGAAGCCGTTGAACACTTTTTAGCATGAACACTGATAAAAACTCTTTCGCACGATCTGCAACTTACGGTAGCTTCGCAAAAAAACTTTTCAAGACAGTTACGATTTTCATGTTTTCCAGTTATATATATATAAATTGCACTTCTTGCCAAAACGTATAAGAGATTGTTCACCCGCATGACTTTTTCGTAGTACAAGACACAGCTTCACAGACCGCATAAAACTTTTCACAATGTTCTTGTTTCACACTTTTTATCTTAATACTGGCCCACAAGAACTTGTAGCTTTTCACAGTGGTGCTTGCATTAACAGGTTATGCCAGAGCATCCTTCTCTTCCTTGGATGTATGGACGAACTCTCTCACTCAAACAGAAGTTGCTTCGCTGTACAGCTTCTACAAGTCAATAGTGGGTGCCAACAACGCAAATCCTGTGATAAGCGTCAGGCAGTTGAAGCATTTCTCTCCACCCGCACTGCGGAAATGCTTCAAGAGCCCATCAACCTTGGCAGAGATTTACCGACAGTCAAGTTCTCAACTTGTTTGTTGACGAGCTGATGTTTTTCAAAACGAATGCTTTCCACCACACCTTTCAACGATCGTTCTTGTGTTAGCATCCTAACTGAGCGTCATCTTGTTGTTTACTTGCTTAATATAGTGGATGAGATTAGTGAGACTCGCGTACAAGCAAACTAACGAAGCTACAAACCACATCGATTGCTGCCAGAGGTATAGAGATTTCAACATGCTGCTCTAAACAGAAGCCTGAACGATATTATTGACAACTTGCCTTACATGAAATGAAGCAATTGTAGCTTTGGCTTTCTTTTGTAATTAGCTACGACAGTTGCTGTTAGACGCTTGATTTATAATTGTGGTGGTGTGTTTGCTTGCAATGGCTTCTTTGTTATTCGAAATATAAATATCCATTTATCATCTTTAACTGACTGAAAATATTCCCCATCTCGACAGTGAATGAGCGAACCTGTTGTAATGCACTGTTAGCAGTCAGCTTCCATGGTCAACACAATTTCTATATTTTCAGGCCGCTCGTTTTCAAGTCGCATCAAAGCAGCAATAGTTGGCTAGAAGTCTTTAACCCGGCGTTGGTGGGTTAAACCAGCAGAAACTAGGATAGATGATTTAGTACTCCAATCAAAAGCTTTTCTTTCAATACATAGAAAATTACAGAGCAAAGGAGTTTCACGTGTTGACGTTTATCTCACGAAATATAATTATGTGAATACCATGGCCAGGTCTAATACGTGCAAGTACCTTACGGCCTTTCCTTGGAAACAGGGCTGTGAAGCTGGAGTCCAACCAATTTTGGATGGCTGGAGCTGGAGCTAAAAATTTTGGTTGCTGGAGCCGGAGTCTGAAACTTGGGTTCCGGTTACAAAGACATATTTCGTGGGGCAAGCGAGTCATACGAATAAATACAATGGATTTTAGTTTTTAATGGATCAAATTGTTCTGGAACCAGAGCCAAAACCTTGAAGATGTTGGAACCGGAGTCAAAAAATTTGGATGCCTGGATCTGGTGCCTGAAATTTAAGTTCCAACTCCACAGTCCTGATTGGAAGATCGTATAAACGTATCTGACTGACGCATCATTTGCAAACAGGTTAAAAAGTTTCAAGAATAAACTTAAAGTACATATTTACGAAATGACAAACTTGACAGAACCGAAGGCAAAGATACAAATCAAGAACATAACATTTGTTTGGACGGTTGGGTACTGATTTCGCAAAGACAGTGTTTAAATTGTTACGTTGAGGAAATGGTTTGTACACAAACGTCCTCGCATTCAGAGGAACAAGGCAGGCTCACGGTGTTTTTCTGGTAAATTCCGTGAAATCGAACAAGAATTGTAAAGCAGCAAGCTAGAACTTCGAATTGGACCACCTCCATCCTTTGTTCATCATTGTCAATATTGGTAGAAACATTGAAAAACTGAAAACCAAAGACGTTATTAACCTCGTTTCAGGTTTATGCTCTTTAAGCACGATTTTTTGGTGCTAACGATAGTTTCGGAGAAAAACTATTTCTGGTATTACAGTTTGACAAATACGACCAAATTGCCCATTTTCTATGTCTGGCGATGTCTTTGGTCTTGTAAAAATATTTCGAACTAACGCGTACGTAAAGCATATTTGGACTTCAAAAAAGTAATATCGGTCACGAAAGCTCAGTCACACAGAACTTGTGAAAATCTAGAAAAATAAGTCAAATCTGAGTTTTGAATGCAAGCACACAGCCAATTCCTCCGTATGAACATAAAAGTGTTAAGACACGTTTGTATTGCTTCAGTTAACCCTGCTCAGGTCTATTTTGAAACAAACGGCGTTGGTCTCCTTTGCCCCACCTTGGCAAAATTGTTCCCACCACAACCAAAGCTCACGGTAACGTGTTAGGTTAACAGGCACCTGTTTGAACAACTTAAAAAAACTATTCCCAAGCTCAACTGATCCTAAAAGAGAAAGTTTTTGCATGTCTGAAAAATTTTATTATTTCAAAACCAAACACATGTCCCTTCCCAAAAAACGCGGGTTGTACGGTTCCAAACGCCACGAAAAATACTCGAAAACATCCGAAATTCCGCCAGTAGGCTATTGTTTATTGTTAGTCTGTACAAGACCCATAGCTTGATGTGTTCGAAGCTGGTGGAAGTACATGCAAAAAAAGTAAATTAGGTTGAGACATAATTTGTTATTTTTGTGAATTCTTGCATATAAGGTGTATTTGACCCAAACTGGACAAATTCCTTTACGATAATATCTGACAATCTGTTGCACAGAATCGATCAAAAAAAAGGAAAAACAATGTGATTTCAAGCATGTAGGGGCGGGGGCGGCAGCACTTGTTTTGAGTTAACGCACCTTTCACAAAGTCGCAACATGGTCATTGGTCAACTGAATATTTCTGTGATCTTTTGTGAATTCTTGCTAATAAGGTGCGTTTGACCCAAACTGAACGAATTTCTTTACGATAATATCTACAAGTGCGCTGCACACAATCTATCAAAAAAAGAAAAACAAAGTGATTTCAAACAGATAGTAGCGGCAACGCTTGTTTTGACTTATCGCACCTTTTAGAATCTATTGACTTCTCTCACAAGCGCAACCGGTCTAAGTACTTGTACGCACAAACACAATGCTTGCAGACAAGTCTGTCACACAGTAACAACGTTGAAATGTGCTACACAACAAAAACTATAGTGCATGCAACGCTTCCTTTCAGCAATTTGGGCAGAAGACTCGAAAGTGTTCCTTGCACACAGGAGCTCCACACTTCCCAAACGCGAACCTCGCCTTGTTTTGATGCCATGGACCCCAAATTTGGCAGCGTTTTCTTTCCGTCAATGGTTCATGGAATTGCGCCAGTTATCTCTGACGTCAAATCAGGTAACGTACTGTAGATGGTGGACTGCACGGCGGCAGGCAACATCGTGTTGCTTTGGTCGGCAACGTTGCTTTGGTCACAGCGAGACATTTCCCTTAATTTTCAAGAAGTAAAATTCTAGCACGGACCTCTGCATTTGAAAACCTTTGGAAAGGCAGCAAAATGCAGCCTCTGACGTTTTTAAAAATTCCGTCGTGTTAAATGACAGAAATTGGAACATATTTCGTATACCAGGGGCGGATCCAGGGTGGGGGCGATCGCCTCCCCTAAAACCTAAGAAAGTAACTGTATTCACCATGATTTTGTACAATTTGGAAAACATCATTCGCGATATACGGTCATTTTCTTACACATTGTTTTGTCATAGCAGTGTTGTGAAGTATGCTTTAACTCTCTTACAGTAGCGAAGTTGTTATGAGCCTTGACTGCCAGTTATTATTGAAATCGTCCCCATCCTTTAACCTTACTGGCTGGATCCGCCCTTGCATACAAATAGAACATCACAAGCTTTGCAGTGAAAACTCAGCTCACTCCATCCCAACGGAAATTACTGATAAGCAAGGTTTCTGGTACTTGGCAAACAATTACACAACGTTCAAATGACTCAAGTGTGGCGAATCTGTTTCTCTTCAATAATGTTTTGATTGATCTGTCAAACTAACGCGCTTGGTACCACATGAAAATGTCAAAACGTTTTTTCCGCCAACTAGCAAAATTGCCTTTCACCAAATTCTTGTTGGAACATTTCAGGTGTACTTTGCCTTCCCCTGGCAGACTCCCCCTCCCCTAACTTGATATATACAAAGTTTATGCAGATTGTGAGGGTGCTGCTCGACAGACCAGATAAACAATCGGCTGTTGGAAGACTCACCTTGAAACGGTCATTTTTCCTATCCCTTCATCAAGCCTGAAGTACATTTGCCTTATACGAGCAAAATATACCTGAGCAGGGTTACGAACGCTTAGGCGTAGAGGTGTAGCGCGAGGGAAAGGAGAGGAGGACACTCTATTGAAAACAAAACGTGTTTTGCTTCAACCATTATTGATGGGATACTTTCTCTGAAGAATTAAGTCCCCATAAAAATGAAAAACAGCACTCATATTTTGGTGCAATGGAGAAACACGAAATACCTTCCCTCTTCAAGCAAGGTTGAAGATCAACGTTCGTTACTTTCTTCCCTACTTCACCTTCACTTTCACGCACTGGCGTAGCTAGAGGTTTGAGCCAGGGAGGAAACTTACAGTAGCTGAAAGGGGCCCACTGGCTACTGCAGGGGTCCCGCTACACAATACTCGGAAAAAAAAACTTGAGAAATGTTGGTGAATCCGTTTGTTGATGGCAATAATAAAACCTAAATAGCTGGATAAAACTCTGAAAAACGCAAAAAAAACAACCTACTGAAAACCAAAAGATCATCCTACGAGCTGAGTTGATTTTATTTGGCGATAATTAATATTCAGCTAGAAAAAACACAAATCAGTGCAAGGACGCCAGGGCATTGAAGGAACCGGAAGGTTGTCGAGTCGATGCCCCTAGGCAGTTAAATTAGCTTTGTTACTGTCCAGTTTCAACTCGTGGTGGTGCATATAGTGGGAAGGAGCTGCCAGATGATCAACACAGTTGCGCAGGGGGTGCTGG
>Ga0210059_1013720_pt1 | contig 12084 bp, 8 predicted proteins | sample Ectturendosymbi2_FD_188042 | JGI IMG/M metagenome (GOLD analysis project Ga0210059, IMG submission 188042) | Ecteinascidia turbinata endosymbiont from Florida, USA - Sample 2 (SPAdes) (version 2) | ecosystem: Host-associated > Tunicates > Ascidians > Unclassified | place: Key West, Florida...
CTAGCGACCTTTTGCACTTTAAACAGCACGGTTTTCCTGCTTCCTCGATAAAGAAAAACATGTCTGTCCATTCTTTTTGAAATAACCTTCTTTTATCTACCTCTACAATCTTTCTTTTCTTTGCTGAAGACATCGAAATAAACGGCAATTTTTGCTTAAAAAAACAGAATGACGAATAACAACTTAAAAAACCTGTAAAAAACTGCAAGCTTATGTATTCACTACTGTAAGGCAAGCTAAGCTTACACTCAACTAGTTACTACTGCATTGTACTGAAGCAGCAACAGGCTCATGGTGTTAAATTATTATTAGTATATTTTATTACGCAACAATGAATAAACAGTTGAATCCTGAATTGATGGTTACTGTATGGATTTACACAACAGTTTCTACGATTCCTGCATGATATACGCATATTCAATATCGCATCACAAAGAGTAGAAGCGGGTCAAAGAAACTCAAGACTGCCGTGGTCTCACCCAAATGCTTCGCGGGCCACACAAAATTCTTTCGCGGGCCATTTGTGGCCCGCGGGTCACGTGTTCGTCACCTCTGATGTAGATAGTGACATAATTTTTGGCCCAGTAAGGCATTTCGGCTGGCATAGCTGCACTTCACGTTTGTACCACATGCTCTGTGTGGAAGTCTGCCGATTTTTCTGCTCGTGTCACTTTAACATGCATTGAGTTAACCTTCAGTAACCTGCATAAGGAATTTCTCAATCCGCGCCTGTCCCACGCGAAGTTCAACCTGCATCCATCCAGCACGCATAACTCTGCCGGTTTCTGCACCAGCCCTTCAAACGCGCAAATCTGCAACAACTCGCGCATGTTAACCCACCCCCTTCAGGACTCTAACATTTAGTAGGTATCATTGTACCATTATGATTTTGGGTCGCAGAAACTGCCCAACTTTGATGACATGATACATAAGAGAGCAGGCTTGTACCTTGCATCATTCGCTAATATGTCAATGCTTCAAATTTGATCAAACATGATGTGAGAATCTTATTGGAAATAAAACAGCCGCAGTAATTGCAAACAGGGCCGGCCTTTAGCCGATTGGATCAATTGCTTCCAATCGGGCCCCGCGCCAAAAGGAGCCTCGCGCTATGCCTACAAACTCACACAAATTTACACTTTCAATCGAAGGTGCCTGCGCGGGGCCCGCAGTATTTTTTAAAGTATGGGTTCGTTGCCATCGAAAATAAAAATGAACTACGCAGTTTTTTAACGCCCTCAATCATCATATTTCGATCTTTTATCGTAACATGGGCATTGTTTTCCGGCAATGTGTAGCCTGCGTTTTTTCAATAGTGGCGGAGAGGATAAAGTTTTGAAGCTGTTTTCTCTTTTAATCAGAAGAGCTTCGAATTTGACAAATCAATTTTCAATAGTTGCTACAACACAAAGTTCGATAGTTATTGCTGTTTCAACAGTTACTGCTACTTGTCTTCTGAAACTTAAGTTTAGTTTGTAATGGCAAATGCGTGATGCTTGGTTGTATTCAATACCACTCTTGTAGAGATTTGATGAAGCAACCTGAGATCGGCCATACTGTAGGTTTAAAATAAACTTAGTTTTAATTATACTTGACTATTTCCGGGGTGCAAAAATAGCGGTTACTTAAAAATCAACAGAAAATTTCTTTAACGAACATCAACAGTTAAGCCATTTGCAGCAAAACATCAGAAGTGTTGGAACCACCTGCTTTGGTTAAAGGCAAGTGACAGTTGCCTTATGAAGATCTTGTGGTGTGAGAGTGGTATCAGGAAATACTGCCGAAACAAGGGTTATAGCATCGCTCTCACACAGATTGGGATCGTAGTTCTGAGATATAGCCTAACAAATTAGAATTGCAAACAGTCTGAAAATGTGCATGAGTGGGATGACTTTTGCAGAAGTTTGAGGTTACCTGTTTTGAAAAATTTTTGAAGTCTTTATTAGTGTTGATGAAACTGTTAAGTCTATGCCAATTTTATGCACCAAAAATTTTTGAAATGCAGGTTTATAGTTATTAGAAAATCTGCAATTACTTATATAGTTCATGTTTGATGAGAAAAGAAATTTTTACCTTTTCCGGGATATGAAAAACCTACTCTAATATGTGGTTTGTGCTCTAACCGGATTTCACTGTAACCCTGGGTCACAAAATCAAATGGCTCCGTGCGCCAAATGAGGACAAATAAAGTGGCCGCATTATGACGCTGACGCAACAATGGCGGTTTGTGAACCTTTCTAGAAACAGCTTTTACATTTTATTTCTGCAAAAGTTATCGTGAGTTATAGGCAAATCGTGAGTAATAAAACACCGGTAAATAAAGTAAATGGCGTAAATGTAAATTATTTGAAATTTCCCAAAAGGCATTGCGGGTCGCACAAAACGTCCTCGGGGGTCACTTGTTTGCAACCCTGCTGTAACCATTATACAAGTGTGAAGTATATACTAAAGTGATAGGCAGGTCTTATACTGGTGTTTTGTTTTGTGTCTCAGTCAAATTTAGGCTAGACAAATACCATGGGTCAAAAGCCAAGAGACATAGGTCGAAAAATTTAAGTGTTTGTCAAAAAAGGGCGATCGGCAAACTTTTGGCCTTTATCCCAAAGCTAGGCAAAAAAGGCCAAAACAAAAAGAAAAAGGTGCATTGGACAAGTATTTTAGCTGAACTACCTTAGAAAATGCGCAAAAAACTCTAGAAGAGCTAAGCTACAGTGAAGATGGCGACAACGCATGCAGCCATCCTGATGGTGTTATGCCAGATGGTTAAAGTGGAAGTTTATGTACGAGAAGTGAGATAAGTCATTTTGAAATTGTTGAGTCTGACAAACAAGGAAGCTATTGCATTTGATGAGGCTTGCGACGACAAAAATTCAAAATTTGTCGGAACCATTGGATTAACAAACGATGCTGCTACATGCCCAGGTCCCCTGAGTCGGAAAGTTAGGGGCTATTTAGCTCAGAGAAAACCACGATTACAATAGAAGTTTTCGTCAGAAACCATAGTGATGAGATACGGTTTTCTAACTTCCATTGCAAAACATTACTGCAAAATAGCGAAGCTTTAGACTGTCCATGGCTAATATGTTCAATATCGAAAATACTTGCTGCTACTGCAAATGTTTTAGCTCTGGATGTGCAGTCGCACGTCACTCAATACCTCCTCTCTGGAAGTATTGAGTGTAGTAAATCACGAATTTATTGGGTGTTATACGGCGTTGTTCGTTGAAGTCTCTGCTGGAGAGGTGAGACTGGAATCAAGTCCAAGACCTCGACGATTTCGATCATTATGACTTGAAAAATTTCTGAATACGCCACTGAGTGATGCCCTGCAAAAGTGCTTCCAATCGGGCCCCGCGCTTGCTAAGGCCAGCCCTGATTGCAAACATTGTTTTATTTGATGTTTCGGCTTATGCGTAAGCCACCATCAGGAATAAATGAAATGCAACAGTTAAAGGAAAAAATAAGGATGCAATTTTAAGGCATTCGTACTGTATTGCGTTATAATGATGTGAGAATTTGCTCTGAAACAAAAGTGCATATTAAATGCAAAAATCTGCAGTCTCGAAAAACAACTGAAAGTTGCACAATAGTTTGAAACAAGATTATTAAATCCAAATCTAGTTAAGCAGAATTTAGAAAATACAATTCCAATCCAATCCATCAAAATACTGAAATGGGCCACATCCAATTCCATGTTTATCTCTGCTGATTTTTCTCGCACATACGTTTCTTGAAGAGAAACACTTTTTCATATTTCAGCTTTCAGCAATTCTTCAGACCAGTCATTTTGGTCAACTTCGGCTTAGTAAAATTGTCGTGTTACGCAAAATAATTTTTTAAGAATGCCAGCCATAGATTCGTGAATGGGCAATAGCGCATCAGGGTTGCCAGGTTGGCCCTTCTGGGGCCCCAAATAATGGTCAATGGTCAATGGTTTCATATGACTCAGCCAACAAGCAGAAGCATCATAAAAGTCATCGCATGTAGTAAACCAACCATTACCGAACATTAGAGCAAATGAAAACACAATGGCACAATAGTTGATCAGTGTAAACAAAGAGGGGCGCTGTGTCATATAGGATTGGCGAAAGACTGTGGCGGTCATCTAGTCAACCAACCCCGTTTATCATTTTTTGACAAGTGTTGAGAAACAACAGTTGGACATCAAATAAGCATAATGAAAAGAAAAACAAAAAATACGAATGAACGCAGAACATGGTGAAGAAAATGTACAGGTGAAACCGTTGACCCCAAAATTGTTGAGCCCAACAGGTGAAACCGTTGACCCCAAAATAACACTTATCGACCCCAAAATTTTCGTTTGGCCCTTTGGCTCTTTTTTGGCCCTTTTCCAGGATAGACTCAATGGCCCCTTGCACGAATTAATTAGATCTGACCAACCTGGGTCATGTCTGAGAAACCACATTTTTTCACTTTTTTGACTAATTCATTGCAGATTTTCACCAATTCCTATATTTTGAAGGTTTTTGATTACAAAATTTTGTTAGGATCCTTAGAGTTTCTGAGTTATCTGTGAAAGTAAGTTCATCAGAATACCTGTTACTTTTGCCGTAGCTAGATGTATAGGTAGCAGTAAGAACTTTTGCGTTATCTAACTTATTGTTTTTCAAGTGTTGCATGTGTTTGTTGGTTTTATTCAGATTGTTGTTGCATTAGGCTAGCACTTATTGAAGGATGGTAAATTTATCTCAGTTTATGGCTAGTGGGTATACACATGGAAGTTAGGTTGTTCTCTTATGATCTTTCATCATGTACTTCTACTGTCCTTGTTTTGCTGATGTGCTACAATTGTGATTGATGAACATTGCCATTTAATAAGTTGCTAAGTTCATTTCTTCATTTGGCTTTGTAACTGCTGATAAATTTGGAAAAAATAGTTGGCCATTTTTTTGGCCCCTTGTCTTTGATTTTGACGCTTTTTTGACTGTTTCTGGACCAGATTTGGCCACTTGGCAAAAAGTAGATCTGGCAACCCTGTAGCCCATAAGCTTAGTGTTGAATGGCTTATGGCAGTGGTTCTTAACCTTTCTACCCACTTGTACCCCCTGAGCTTTCGTTATATTTTCTCGAACCCCTATCTGAAATCAAATAGTAATTGATACTAACACAATTTCATTGCAACGATATAATAATACAATGAATTTACAGTAAAGTACACCAACAATCGAACATGGCTCTTTTGTTTTTTTCAATGATTATGCTGCAGCGAGGCTCTTCGTTTGAGATCGCCACTCGCTTGTCTTCATCGGGCTCCGAAAGATTCCTGGCCTAACTTTTGAGGTGTAAGAGAGTTGAGAAACTGCTTTAACACAAGTTATTTGTTGCAAATGATACAAGCACTTTCAAAGCTGCCTTTGCTAACTGCGGGGAAGCGTTGAGTTGCATGCACCAGAAAGTATCTAACTGCATTAAATGGAAATTCATTTTAATTTTTCTACTGGCTTTCATTTCAACTGGATCTTCCATCATTCCACCATTGTCATCCGTAGAATTTAGGTTAAAAATAAATGAGTCTTGCATCCAACCGTGTGAAATAGAAATCCTGGCTGTAAGTATCTGTGGAAGGACTGCCGTATAACACCAGCAAATGCTTTTATATTTTAATGACAATGGGTTAGGATATTTTTTCATTGAAAACTACATCAAGTTGTAGAAAATTAGCATAGTTGCCTGATCAAATGAGACAAATACAGCTTAAAAGTTTATTAGTGAAGGCAGTGATTTTTTCCCTAGCTTTGATCATGTTCATTGCCGTTCCCTGAATGGAGGTGTTAAGTCGTTGAGGTGGCTGAAGATACCTGCGAGGTAGCCTATGCGAGAGACATAATGAGCTCATTTTGAAGGTGCTCTGCTACGCCACTACCTCCGTGTCTCAGAAACTGTTCGATTTCTTTACGCAGCTCACGAACACGAATAAGCACTCGAACACAGGATAGCAACGGCTCTTTCGTGTAGTAAAGAAGAACATTGTGTTGAGCTTGTGCTGAGAACATTGTTGTTGAGAACAGAAGAACATTGTGTTGAGAACATTGTGTTCGTTGCAAAAAACTCTGAACAGACCGTGATTCAAGGCTTGGCCTCTGACAAAGTTTACTGCACTCACAACAACCGACAACACATCTTTAAAATTTTCAGGGCGTGTATTCATAAAAATGTCGGTGCTTCGTACCCTTTGTTTCGGTGTTTGGTACCCCCAAGGGGCACGTGTGCCCCCGGTTAAGAACCACTGCTCTACAGGTTCCTTGCAACGGGCGACTCGTACAGGACAATCGGCCATTCCTTTCGAGTCAGTCCCGTACGCAAGGCAAACCCTTTCTGACAGAAAAGGTTCACATTTCCGAAGAACGTTTGCATGCTGCTCATATCATTTATTGCTTGGTAAATGTGATGACTGTTTTCTGGTCGTTTACCACAAAATGTTCCGTTGGACGTGTTGAAAGAAGTGAAGACCATTTTTTCTTTTGTTTTTGTTCATTAACAAAAAATGGTCAATAAGATGTATTTTCGTTGAAAATGGACTCAATTTAGGAAATTTATAAAGGGCGCATAAGTTTCTTTTGATCTTGACGGCACTTTTTTGGACACCAACCGACCTACAAAATCTTAGAAGGAACACTGGCGCCAACACGTTTACGCTCGTTCATAGTTCTTTCGAAAAAAGTGTGTAAAACATCCTCTCACCTGGATTTTCTTGTTCTGCACCAAATCTTGTTTCAGCCAAAGTTCGAAACGTAGCAGGTTTCAAAATAATCAAGCTTCAAAACCAATACCTAAATAAAAAGGTGTTGTTTCCAAGTTAAACAGTATTATGTTGATCTCAGAGCCAATGTCCATGTCACAGATGTCAGTAGAGGTTCAAAAGAACATAAAATTATCTATATTCTGTCTAACACCACTCCACTATTGCTACTTTCTTCCACACTTCTATTTGTTATTTGATTTTCGAATGCAGTTGACAATGACTCCTGCGTGCACTGCATTTTTCTGCTTGCATCACTTTCCAGAGATTTGCTACGACAACGCAATTGCAAAATCCTCAAAACCCTGCTTTCCACCGGAGCATGGTTTGGGTCTAAACCAGGGGAGCAAATTTTTTTGTGAATTTTAGCAGCGCGCAGAAATTTATAGTAGCGCAGACATACAGGCTTTGCCATAATATTGCACTTAAAATTATAAACTAGGCATTGATGCGTAGCTGCAAATCTCGTTCGCGCACTACAAGTTTTTGGTCTCGCGGCGTGGGTGCGCGACCGCACTTTTACAACCCTGGTCTAAACATGAATACGAAAAATCCTGTTTCAGCGTTAAGGATGGAAACAGGAGATTGTTACATCACGGAACGTCATCCATTAATAAGTGCATAAGCAAAAAACGTGACTTGAAACAAAATCAGGAAGTTATTAAACGCACGCCACTTCCTCTCACTATGTTTAACGCACGGCATTTCTTCTCCACGTAATTAACGCACGTCGATACTTCACTATGTTTAAACGCACATCGATTCTTCACTATGTTTAAACACACGTCGATTCTTCACTATGTTTTAAACACACGTCGATTCTTCACTATGTTTAAACGCATGTCGATTCTTCACTATGTTTAATGTCACTTCCTCTCTATATCCCGTTGTCAGCGCGACATTTCCTCATATAACTGAGGCAATAATCAAACTGTCTATTTTGGTAATGTAAGCGCACCGCCAAAAGTTGGGATTTGTGGAAAATCCGAGAAAAATCCCTTAAAATCTGGGCAAAATCTTTGAAAAACGAAGAACAACAGAAGTCTTCGCCTCTTCGTTACCAACGAGAAGCAATCTCGAAAACATCGACACTAAAACCATTTATCAAACGAGCGTACTGCCCGTACAACTGGTGCTTAACAAAGAAACGAAACAGCCCTTAACTATCAATGGGTGACTGGTCCGAGTTTAACTAAAATTCAAATAATATTATAAGCGTAGAAAACGTGACAGGCCATTATTCAGCCGTGAACTGGTACCAAAAACAGGCCATTATTCAGCCGTGAACTGGTACCAAAGGAACCTGGTCCCATTGCGGTGCAGCAAAGGAATTACTACTGTGTTTATTTGTATATCAACTGCTGTCACAGAAGTCAAGGTGTGTTTCCTGCCGTAACCAAATACTTCAACCAAATCTGCCCTGGTGACAAGCCCGAAAAACAAGGTGTGGTGAAAAATAAGCTCATAGTTCCAAGATGGAGCGACGGATCAGAAACAACCAAAAAACAAATCCGCACGCCCTCCCCTCCTCAAACGTAACTTTTCGGAGAAAAAGTTCTTTTGTTGCACTCCTTGCTTGTGGATTGTTCAGAGCTCAGAGATACAAATCGACGAAACCCTTAACTGTGAACTGAAGCCCGGTGTTCACTTCCGTGTCACACACAGAGCAGCAGCTTTGTGAAAAAATTCGAAACGATCAACGATTGTGTCTGAAGCAGACTTTTCAGGCGTTTAAGTTTTTCGCAAGCATCTCTGGCTCTTTAACACTTTTAACGACGAAGTCGAGAAAGATCCTCAGTTTCCTTTCAAACAAACGACACGAAAAATCGCCAGGACTCGAACGCCGAACATAACTCGACGCCACGGCGCCCACAAACGGCCACAGCAACCTTTGTTGACAGACGCCAACGAATCGCTGCAGGGGGAGATATCCACTACCTAAGCAGTGAGCCCCGCATCGGTTCCATCGACGAGGTTCACAGTCGGGACACCACCGGGTGTGTTTGCTGCCATGGTTAATATTCGGCCAAACGTGCGCACAGTTTAGCGTCAATCAAACGTACGGGTAATAGGGACGCCTGAGAGATGAGGCCAGCCACATTAAACACTATCTTCTCGTATGGTGCATATCTTCAGCTTTTGTTACTTAACTTCGTCAATGGTGAACGCACTGTGTGTCGCAGGAGCAGTGGTCCCGTCCTGCAAGGAAAACATTACTATTTTAACGCAAAACGTTTGAAAGCACGTTCGACAGGTAGAACCTTTCTCAAATGGCACTTGACTTTATTTCGTGAATGTAACAAACTTGGGCAAGGTTTTTCTTCGTAACGACTGGTATGTGTGCGCACGATGGAGGAATGCATCTAATTCTTTGAGGGACTGTGAAATTTAGCAAAACAAACCGCTACTGATCGCAGCTAGAGCGCGCCATGAGCACCACTTCCTTCTTCGCTACTAACCTCGCATATGACGTAACAAACGTTGTCGCCGACCTTTAACCTTTTGCTCCTGTTGCCGGTGACACGGAGAGCGACGCGAACATCCGGCAAGCCGTCCTTACCCAGGTAAAGGTGAGGATCCTTGGTCAGTTCCTGCAACGGCAGCACCGCCAATATACAAGCGGGTCGATGGTTTACTTGCATTCGCACAAAGCAAGAACGTTACGCTGCGCAAGTCCTTATGTCTACAAATCAAACCGCTGCTGTTTGCGCCGTTGCTATAAAAAGCAATCAGAACGTCGGTCGGCAGGAGCAGTGATCACCTGTGTATTTTTAAAAGTGTTTTGAGAAACGGAAACGGTCTTTTCAAATAAAGCAGAAACTCAATTTGAAGTACCACCACAATCAAAATAACATGAAACCTTGCTTTACCACAATCTCGGTAATATTCAGATGAAATAGTTGTGGTTTTTTCAAATGTTTTGTGCTCAGCAAAGTCAAACCTTTAAAAACCCAGAGTACACTACCAGAATATACCGAATATGGCGTTTTTGCCAGAATATGGCAGAACAAAACTAAAAAAGAGCATGCCTGGTTTGAAACGGTTTCTATGGTTTTTCGCAACGCAGTCGCAAAGCGCGACTCGCGATATTAACTCCGCCTTGCACTTCACAAACCTTCCTGATTTCGAACATGTGCAGATCGTATCCACCCTGCTTCACTTTCAGGCCGATTTCTCGAAGCTTGCCGTGGATTTTATTAACGAGGGCGTCACACGTTTCCTCGGAGAGGTTCTGGTTGACTGCGAAGCTTAAACCAAATCATTTGTTCTCATTTGCATTTTCCGACCGAGAAGTCATTTCAATCAATCAAGTCCAGGCAATATTAACCTGTTTCAACTTCACATTATCTCTTGAAACCCGTTGCATCATATGTTGCATGTAACAACAAGCTCTGCGGGGTGCGAAAAAATTCGTGAAGAAGGTTTTCCTTAATTTTCTACTGGTACCTAATAGCCCAGTGTTGCGAATATGCTACATACTCTTCTGCCATCCACTGTTTGTTACGTGAACTAGCGTTGAATCAGAATGGCTTTGCTAATGTGGCCTGGATTGGTCTCTGGCTCGACTTTGTGGCCGTGGAATTAAGTACGTCAGATGGACATAACCAAAGTCGTGGTGGAATTACATTTAGCGCTACCTTTGGCAAAAACCGAACGCCTCATTCACCGATACTAGTGAAGCTACACCTATGCAACAGTTGTGATTATTTTGTTTGTTAGCATTAGGCTGGAAGTTTAGACTTATTGTTTCAAAATCTTTGACCTGTGCAGTACTGCATTACAGTACACTTGCTAATGTTTTTTAAGCTTCTTCGCTTCTGAAGACAATTAAAGTTGAAATTTTATGAATTACACTTCTCTGGGCAAGTGCATATAATATATTCAACCAGTTCTCTTTTTGATGCTGACAATTCTGCAGTGTCTTTCAAAAATCACTGCCTTCATATTTTATGCGTTGCGTTCTTCAGTTGACAGTTGTGTATTTTTTCAAACAACACGTTGCCACGCAGAAGGTATCTTGATCTCAATGTGCTCGGGGCTCTTGAGTCACGTGATACATACAAACGCAGTGTGAACGGTTTGTGCCCAGCAGCATGATATTTCACTGACCTGACTATTGCAATGCAGTGATTCCAGTCCGTGCGTACTTCACCACAGTTGTCCACTGGTCGCAAAAATACACATCACCACAACCACCACTGTTATCTCCGCCAGGAAAGCCACCAGCGTCTCTGTCATTCCCATCTTCAAGGTTGTTGCACTCTTGGAGTACAGTACTTCCAGCAATTGGTCAAAACAGATGTTTGAACTCTTGCCTGAGAACACAGTGCATATACTTTACAGAAAACTGGAAATTTACTGGATGCTTCCAAAAAGAACCTGAACAGGTCATTGGACTGTTCTTTAGGACGGAACTTGTGAGCAATTTGTGAAACAGAAAGTCGATATCCATCTGTTGCAGACATGAGCAAAAACAAGTTTCTGAACATTGTTGTTCTGCACCATTGTGTGAACAATATGTGGAAGATCAGGCCTTGGTTTGCTTCGATTCGTGAAAACTGTCTCAACTCGTGCCTGATGATTTCAATTTAACTGATGAACAAATTGTTCCACTTAAAGTGAAGTTTAGTGGGACAAAGCAATATATGCGAAACAAACCATATAAATAGCTACGGCACCATCACAGTGTCATGGCATTGGACACTTGAAAATAAAGCTAACAAAACGTGGACGGAGGGCAATTCGCGGCTATTTGAAACACGGCATGTGAAAAATGTGACCTTCGTTTATATTTCAACGAGAAATGGAAATTCTACAAAGATACCACACTGCATAAAGTAGTGTGGAAGAGCTACGACAGCAACAGAGTGTCACCAGAGCCGGATTAAAGGGTAGGGGGGCCCGGGGTAATTTTTTCTGAAGGGCCCCTATGACGTAATTCATGACGTCTGGGTTTGTAAAAGTTATATTTTCGCTGATTCGCAAGGTACCCATTTGTTTTTTTACGGTAGTCGAGTATGTGCTTACTGAAATGCACGTTCAGTTAGCTGCGAGAAGAGCATTTATGATATAAATACTAGAGTGTATCTTTACCAAGAAAAAATATTTAACAGGCTAGAGAGCGACTCGGCAAGAAACAAAGACACCCGAACAATAAGCAGAAAGCGGAGATTACAAACAAAAACACTGGAAAACAACATGTCAATATGGCCAGCCAGGTTAAGCGTGAAAGTTGTTTCCAAGCCAATGTGTTGATTTTCACCTTGATTTTCAGGTGCTCTGGTAAACGCCACTGATTTAACGTTGCTGCGATTTAGCTAACA
>Ga0210059_1013721_pt1 | contig 12083 bp, 5 predicted proteins | sample Ectturendosymbi2_FD_188042 | JGI IMG/M metagenome (GOLD analysis project Ga0210059, IMG submission 188042) | Ecteinascidia turbinata endosymbiont from Florida, USA - Sample 2 (SPAdes) (version 2) | ecosystem: Host-associated > Tunicates > Ascidians > Unclassified | place: Key West, Florida...
AACTCAACACACTAATATGAATAACGGTGCAGTCGTATCTTATCTGGAGACAGGCACTGAATGCCAGCCGTGCTAGGTGCCAGCCTAGTACCGCGCGAACGAGGCCACGTACACTTCGTAACGAGACGTCTTCCTGTCGAGGTGGCCAACGCATTGGCTTGTTCAGGGCGCTGACTCAGCAAATTACGTTCAGAAACAGACCACTCGTTATCCATATACGGTAACGAGACAACGCAAAACTGACCATGTAAATGTGCAGTTACTGAAGGCATTTTGAGGTAGACAGACGGTTTTTGTCGCATGACAACAAAATCTATAAAACAGGTTAATTTGGAAGATGATTAGATCGGTGCATTATCATGTAGGCTATTGAACCTTGAATATCTATGCTTTCTAACAACAGACAGGCTCAGCCTTTGCAGTGACTGTGGCGTACGTTGTATTATTTGAAATAAGTGTTTCTCTTTCTGCTCTCTAAATCTATAACAGCTGTCTAATTGGAGAAATTGTACAGTCGGGTGCAAACGGACTCTCTACTTGTCAATATGGTTGAGAACCCCTGATTTAGCTAGCTTAAACTAATCAAAAATTATTTGAGAGAAACCAGCGGTCAATCTTGCGTGGTGTATCTTTCCAGATTGAATTCAAACTTGCACAAGAAGCAAAATATGATGATATTATCAAAACGTTTGCTGAGAAGAAGGCACTAAAAATCCTTTTGAAAAAATCGTGACATTTGCACCAATATCTGAAAATGCAAATATTTTGCACACAGTTTCAGACTGAACTTGGCAGGGGTAATTCGAGGTTTTAAGAATCGAAGTGCAACTGCGCACGCGAGAAACATCTAATGCGTGAATAAGACCAAAATTTGTAAAAAAATTCAAGTGGTGCGCATTTTGAAAAACAGGAAGTCCTTGCTTCCTTCTTTTTTCAAAAACTCGACGAGAAACTTTTTTGCTTGTCCTTTACTGAGCCAAACTCAACGTTTTGAGGATTTTAAAAAATAACATGATACATACAGTAAATGGCAATTGTTGTTGCTTTGTACTACTACAATATTTTTCTGAGCACAAGCTCGTTGAAACATTCAAAGCTAATAATTTGCAATGTGTTACTGGTATAGGCCAGTTGCCACCAGGACCGTAGGCAAGTTTAAAGCTTTGGGGAGCCAAAATGCATTTTTATGGGGCAATATTTTTGTTTGTGTTGTATGTTTAAAAAAAAATTCATTGGTCACAATGAAATTTGGAGGGGCACAAAAAACAAGGGGCACTGCCCTCTAATGCACTCTCGTGGCTACGGGCCTGGTTGCCACTATAAAAATTAACCTATTTGTAAATCTTAGAATGGTAATTGTTTAAATCCATAGGCTATTCTGATTGCTATACAAACAAGTTATTCAAGTTTCAACAAGGGCTTCGGAAGCTACTGGGCCCGGTATCGGTCTTAGTACCCCCTGGCAAAATTTCTCTCGGAGGCCCTGCATATAAACATTTGTATGCTAATATAATAGCTTTTGTTTCGAAGTGAAAAATCACCTGGTAATTCAGTCTACATAAAATTTGTTAATTTATTACAAATGATAACAAAAAACAAGTTGAACAAACAAACAGAGGACTTCTGGCCTTGATAGTGAAACCCATAAAACTTCTATAAGTGTTTTGAACAAGACTTCTTTTTTTAAGTGTGGCTGGATTACCACGAGTCAACCTCCAGCAGGCGATACCATCATTGATTCTTTTCAGAACCCCTGGTATCTTGCTTCCATAGCTTGAATATTATTCACCCTGGTAGTCACTCATGGCATCATGGTTTTCCAAAAAACATTGATGTGAATGAAGAAAATGCATCTTTACAGATGTATGCAAGCCCATCTCCATGTAAGCTGAAGCAATTTTGCAACTTCTGCTTTAAAAAATGAGCCTTAATATTTCTTATAAAGATCGAGCATATCCACCTGAATGTCTTCTGAGCTTGTAACTCCAGTGCATTCTTAACTGGACATTCTTAACTTGAAGATCTGATCTTTCAAAACCTCTACAAATCCACAGGCCTACAAAATTCCTTCTTTCACTTTAGCTTTCCCGGGATCAGGAAACTTTTCACACATTGTCACACAAGTAGTTAAATTAAAGCTATTGGAATTGCATTTTGCCACTGATTTCACAAAATTTTTCATCAAGCCCAATCTTATATGCAGAGGTGACATCAGGACTTATCATGATTTGCTAATGAATGATGCTGAGCTCCTGAACACTGTTCACTCCAAGAACATATGAGTTTCTTGTGGATGAATGTTGCTTTTCGTAGTGATCCGCAGTAACACCTAGAGTGGTTGTCCCACAAACACAAAAAACAGCAGTACTTGGCAACACCTATGTGCATTCCCATTCATAAGTGTACGGGATTGCATATTTTTGGGGATGCAAAAAATTTTTGCCCAAATTTGATCTTGCTTTCCCAAATTACGTATCAACAGCAAGTCTTAATGTTAAGACTAAAACTTTCCATTGCAAACTAATCAAGGTTTCTTCATGCCTAACTAGGCCTACCAATTATCGGGGTTCAAAGCCGTACGCCCTCAACTAGCAATCAATATTCTGCATAGCTACATGTGAGCAATGGTAATATTTATTATGTTTAAAAATGTTAGTTAATTACAAAAAAATCTTCCCAAAATTTGCTGTTCATGCCACCACGCGTGGAAGGTATTGTTCGGAATCTTCAGTTTCAAGTTTTTATATACTTTCTAAACTTATTCTTCCAACACGACCATCCTAATAGTTAAGATCTGTTCTTCTCTAGCATAGATGAGTGCATTTGTGTTGGCCACAATGGCAATCAATCGGGAAAAGGAATAAAATATCGGGTTTCGATCTAAAGTATTACATTGCCGCAAATAGGTGAAGTCTCAATTAATTAGAGGGAAAGGAGGCAATTTAATTCATAGCATATAGCTTAACCTTCCACATCAGCAATCTTCACTGCAACATGTTGTACTTAAAATACTACAACTTACTTAAACGCTTACAGCTTCTAAAGTCACATTATGAAAACCAAAAATCTACTCCAGTTTAGACAGAGCATGCTACGAAAAAATAGCAACATGAGACTGGCACACGCAAATACTGCAGCCTGTATGATCAACTACTAAGGAATTTGTACAAATGCACATTTCCAATGACAAATGATTTATAACCTCAACAAGAATATTTGATAAAAATGGCAGTGCTTCACTGGACTGCATTAGCATAAGTGAATTGTGAAGTACTGTTCATGAAAACTTCGTTTCACAGCATTAAATCGAAGCAATAAAATTTGGTAGGATGCAGCATATGCAATTCATTGCATGAAACAAACGGAAAATATGAAAACCTAAACAGTAAAAATCACAGCTACATTACCACCACGCAACATATTATAGCTGCAGTTAAGTAGTTATTTTTATTCCTGAATACGCCATGGAAACAGATTTGCACTTGCAAATCTCACAATATCAAGCAAGTTTGAAACACGAAAACTTCACACTATCATATCACAGCTACATCACATTGCTACTGCATAATATTTTGCAGCTACAGCTGCATTTTAGTTGTACACTTTACAGCATCAACAATTTGAGGTTTGCAAAAATTAGGGTTAGTTGGAATGGTGAGTTACCACTACAGACTACATGTTCTTAATTTTAAAATGTTTCCAACTCTACCAAAATTCGAATGAAGTTTTTCAGTTGGCCCAATTTTGATTTGGGCTGTTGTAATTTGCTCAAATATTTATAATATATGCAAATCTGAATGACACTCTTGCAATTTGACCAGATGTTTCTAATTGTACCAGAGTTGGAATGAAGTCGTTTCATTTACCCAAATATGATTAACCCTTCAAGTCCCGCGAAAACCGCGTTTCATGCAGAGCTTTGCAATCCTATAACTCGCCAGGCGATTGAGCTAGAGAGCTGTTCAAACCCTCTACGGATTCAGCAAGTTTTGTAGTGGAAATCGAAAAAAAAATTTTTTCGTTTTTGGTGGGGGGTTTTCGAGGGGGAACGCCACAAGTGGGGTGTTTTTGGCTACCTTTATCTGGCCCTGAGCCCCAGCCTATTGGGCCATTATTATGGCTCAAGATTTTTTCGGAAACAAGGCCAAAATCCGCGTCTTTAGAGCCCTTGAATGACTTTCTAGCATATCTGTAGCCGAAATTATGGACAAAACACCAAAAATTGGTGAAAATTTCAGCACCCACAAACCCCAGTCTGATGTGGAAAACACCCCTGTTCTAAATGGCCATCACTCGCCAGCGGATCGAGCTAGAGAGTTGTTCAAATCCGGTCTGAATGGGGAAAGACTTGTAGTTTAGGCCTGAAAAAAAAGTTTTCGCAGTGCAATTTCGGCCTTTCTGGCTATGTTTACAAAACCACAGGTTGTTTTGACATGTTTTGACAGGTTTCTCCAAACAATCTGTGATGTCAGCGGCCCGTGGAAGTGCATGAATCCAGGAGAATCAGCGACGCGAAACCGCGCAGGATTTAAATGCATTCTCGGCTATAGTACGAGGTTTTAGAGGGTTTGATTGACTTTTTAACATTTCTGGTTGATGAGTTATGGCAAAAATGGTAGAATATTAATAGTCCCTGGGAATTCCTGACATATTTGTAATATTTTTGGCATAACTTTTGAACCAGAAACGCTAGAAACTTGATCAAGGGCTCTAAAAACGCGTATTTTAGCCTAGAATCCAAAAATACTGCGAGCCACAATATTGCCGCGTGGGATCGGATGATGACGTCATATAATCAACTAAAAAACAAACCCCCATCATAAGCCCATTGGCCCAATACCCCCCATCCAATTTAAAAAATGTTTTTTTTATTCTAAACTACTTGAAGCCACTAGCCATTACAGGGTTTGAACAGCTCTCTAGCTCTATCTGCTGCCGAGTTATGGCCGGCCAAAATTTGGCCTAAAAGGGCAAATATGCTTTTTCTGAAAAGTTAGGAATTAGGCCAAAAACTGGGTTTTGTGCCCAGAATTTTGGCCACAGATGTGCTAGCAAGTCAATCAAGGGCTCTTTAGACGCGGATTTTCACCTAGTTTACAACAAAACTTTGAGCCAAAAGAATGGGTCAATGGGTTGGGACCCAGGGCCGGCCAAAGGTGTCCTACTTTTCCAAAACATGTTGTTTTTGTGACGTCACTTCTGGAAACCCCCCACCGAAACCAAAAATTGTTTTTTTCGATTTTGACTACACGACTTGCTGAATCCGTAGAGGGTTTGAACAGCTCTCTAGCTCAATCGTCTGGCGAGTTTTAGGATCGCAAAGTTCTAGAAGAAAAGTGGCGCACAAGTTGTTTCAGTTGGCCCAATTTTGATCTGTGCTGCTGTAATTTGCTCAAATATTTATAATATATGCAAATCTGAATGACACTCTTCCAATTTGACCAGATGTTTCTAACTGTCCCCAAGTTTGAATGAAGCTGACCCAAATATGATTAAGGCTGTTGGAATTTGCCCAAATGTTTTTAAATGTATGCAAATTTAAATGAAGAAGTTGTATGTTATTCAAATTGGAAAGAAGCTGTTTGAAGTTCCCCAAAAACGAATAAAGCTGTTTGAACTTACCCAAAATTGAATAAAGATATCCAACTTGGCCCGAATTTGAATGAAGTAGTTCCAATTCGCTCAAATTTCATTAAGGTTGTTAAAATATACCCAAATGATTTTTATTTTATCCAAATTTGAATAAAATTCTTATAATTCACCCAGACATTTCTGAACATACTAATTTTAATGGAGCTTTTCTATATAGCCCATCTTTGAGCAAGACTGTTTGAAGTTGCCCACAATTGAATGAAGCAGTTGCAAATTGGCAAAATTTGATTTGACTGATGGACTTTACCCAAGTGTTTCCAATTAATCTAAATATTTTTGTTTTCACCCAAGTGTGATTGAAGCTTTTCTCATTTGCCCAGATTTAATTGAAGCTGTTGAACCTCACCCAAATGCTCCTATTTTACTCAAATATTTCTAAGTTTACACAAAACGTTATTAAACTTTTTTAGTTGGCCCATATTTGATGAAGGCTGCTGGAATTACCACATGATTCCAGTTCACTCAAGGGCAGTGTTTATTTTGCTACCAGAGGCAAAAAAGACCGGCAAATAGTCTGAGACTATTTTGCCGTTTGGCCAATATTTTGCCGTTGGTTTGGTTATTAATTTGCCTTAGTTTGGAAAATAGACGCTGCTCCACTTGCATGTGAAGGTAGCTGTACACTTTACCCAAAATTTTGAAAATTTTTGCCCAACTAATGGCCAATTTTTCAGCATTGGGGATGCGACCGCATCCCCTGCATCCCCATGCCGTACGCTTCTGTTCCCATTATAATGCTTATGACCTTTAGAGTTCCACGCAGCTCCACTGGCTGGTAGTCAGTATAGCCAGCTGAAAAGCATTCAAAACAATTTGATTGTTATCATACAAATCATTCAAATTAACGGAATGTGCAATGGGGATTTAATGTTTTAAATTGCCAGCTGTGTGCACAGAGATATCAATATGCCACTCAATAAAACAGATTCTAGCATTTAAATCACTCAGTTAAGGTTGGTAAACTTGCTTTACTTTCGCAAATGGTATGTCTGCTACATCAATTATTATTGTCGGTTACGTCATAATGCAAAACAGTGCTACCTTCTTTTGTTCATACGCCTGTAGTAGGCTAGGTAACTGGTAAACAAAACGTACAGATATCTCAAAAACTAGTTGTGCTACAAAAAAATAATGACAATTTTGAAATCAGCGTAAAAAATACTTATAGGGGCACTTATTGCAATCACCGTTTAAATTTTGCTGTTCACCAGTGAAAGGAAATACTGCCGTCTGCCCGACCGATAATAATTAATAACGTCTACAAATAAACTCTCTTCGATAAAAAGGATTAAGTGGCAGGCACATGTCGCACATATGGCTAAACATATGAACATGGTGGGGAGGCCCCTTGGCTCCCCCTCTAAATCCGGCGCTGTGTTGCGAATTAAAAATAAATTTTCAGAATGTCTCACCCCCCTACACAAACATGAAGGCCACCAGTGGAAGACTTTCTGGCAACGGTTCTGCCCAGGCCCGCAGACACGGTGGGGCATTCGGGGAAGTTACCCCAAAATATTTTTTGTGCCCCCAAATTCAGTTGTGCTCAGAAAAATTTGTTTCAAACTTATGATAAAGATTAAAATCTTTCCCTATAAAAATGTATTTTGCCTCTCCAAACCTTAAAACCTGGTTACGGGCCTGCTTCTGCGAAAATTGTGTCTGCAATTAGAATATTTTATGTTTTGAAGGCCATTCGGCCTCGAGTTGTGGCATAACCTCGAAAACATTTTTTAATAAATCACCATTACGGAGGCCTTTGTAAGAATTTTTGGGGGGCAGAGTTGGGCACAATATATATTTTCCCAAAAAAATTACGAAAGTATCACAAAAATGTTAACTCAAAGGCTTTGCATTGCTTCAATTGTTAAGGACATCCTGAAAATGCCGTATAGTGCTTGTTTGTTGTCGCGAAAAGTAGCCATTGAGACTGTCAGGAATTTTGTCTCTTCGGCAGGAGTCTGGTGCTAAAAAAGAGGCGTGGGAATGCCGTTCCCACACTAATAAGAAAGAAGACTGCACCAAACAGTTCGAATAAAGTGAGCATTCGTCTACAAAGAATTTCCACACTGGGTCTTCCTGTTTCACTGTGGACTTTTGACTAGCAGTGCGAATTTGCGTGTCGCTAGCACCTATGTGAGATCTCAGCCATGTTTTAATGTAATCGTTTGGATCCCACAAGCAACGTTACTAGTGCAAAACGGTGTGGAAACGACGTTCGCACCCCGCTACACACCTGCTCTTCAGGTGTGGTAACCCCAGGGTGAGAAAATTGGGTCCGTAGAACCAAAGAAATTGGAGCCCCAAGTTCCACACCAGGTACCTGACATTTTCCTTAAAAAAAGCTGGTAACCCTACCATATACGGCATGCACTGCATCAGACAATCCATTGTTCGCGGAGCAACTTTCCCCGATGGCCGACTCAGGTACTTTGACAAGAGAGGAAGACTGGGGTTGTTCCGCAACGACGATTTCCACTGGACAAGTTGCCGCCTCTTGTCCTGCTGTCACGGATACTGGCTAACATCTCTCTCTTCCAAAATATAACTGGTTGTGAGATTGGTCGTTAGGTCACAAATGTTTGTGAATGTAGTTTGTTGGTTGATAGAATGTTTGCAAATGTAGGTAATTATAATTGTTGTGATAAATTTGCCACAGGTTTGTGCTTCCAATTGGAGCAACAATAAATATGGATGGAACCGCCCTGTACGAGGCTGTTGCTGCCGTTTTCATAGCTCAAGCAAATGGAATTACATTGAATTTCGGACAAATCGTCACGGTTAGGTGAGGCTCCTAATTTGCTTCACTGCGAGAAAAGAATGGCAACTGTTGAGGTTTAGTGTAATCAATAACAATTTTGCTGTACAAAGCGTCAGGAATGACCAAATGTATTTTACTGATTTAAGTGTCACTGCAACCTTTGCAAGTATCGGTGCCGCCGGGGTTCCGCAAGCAGGACTCGTCACACTCATCATTGTGTTATCGGCTGTCGGGTTGCCAACAGAAGACGTCAGCTTGATACTCGCTGTTGATTGGCTACTGTAAGAATAGTTTTTTATGCTTACTGAAAGTTGCAAAATTATGAACACATTATGAATGGAACGCTCATCTAGTTGCAAATTTTTTTGCAGAGATCGCATTCGTACAACGGTAAATGTGTTGGGTGACTCAGTTGGAGCTGGAATCGTAGAAAAATTGTCGAAGAATGATCTTGATAAATTCGATGAGCTTCTTGACAACCCGTCTACTGATGGATCAATGAAAAAATACGAAGGAAAAACAGGGGAAACAGGAAGTGATTCATACCTACCCAGTGACAGCGGGTATGAAAACACGGCGTGCGACATGTCGGAGAATACGACGCCGTTGTAGGCAACTGTTTTCACCACACTGACAATCTCAACATGGCGCAGCACTTATAAATCACTTCGCTGGAGTACAAATATAATGGTCCACGGTATTCTTCATTTGACGCGTAGGTGCTGCTTAAAATAAATCGCTGTAATTTAAAACGAAAGTACTCAACATTGATTGTGGTAATATCAATAATAATGCTCGTCTGGAGATTCTATTTTACTGGTCGAAGTGATGTTTTAATATCATAGTGTCAGCAAAAACATCTTCGGTGTTCGAAAGATAAAATGCTGTTGGTTACTAAAAGATAAAAAATATGTAACATGGATCAAAAAAATCAAGTGTATTTAGTGATTTCAATACTGATTTTACGGTTATTATGAAAGTTTTGCATAAATGCAGAAGTGTCAAGGGGACTACACTATAAAAACCTTTTGCGGTGATGTAAAAAGGTCTTTTAAGATAAACTTATTTCATCCAAAAAATGTTCCAGTCTGTTAACAACGACAAGTTTGAACTGAACTATGTTCGTAACATATAGACCGTGCTGAGCTGCTGCTATTGTGTGGCCATAGTGTTCAACATATATGGTATATGGTTCACATGTTAGCTTCTCCACTCAAGTTGTGCAAAGCTATAGAGAAACAGACAAATACGCAAAAATGTGAGTTTATGGCGTTATCACAAACGTATAGCAAGATTATTTTACTGGCTCGCCGTTGCTCTCCAAATAGTTAAAATGTGCCGCATTCACTGGCAACAAAACGTTTTGAATAGGTTGGCAGTTTTGCAATAACCGGGATAACATTTCCCTGGACGAGAAATAAAGTTGTACATAGAAATGAGTTGTAATGTTTCTTTTTAAAGTATGCAATGATGCGTCGCAAATTGATGCCTGAGGTAGTATGGTGTTGCAAAGGCGTCCTGACTAGTCATTAAAAATTAGTATGGCTGCTGGTGTTTGGGTTTGAATATTAGCTATACAACAGGTAATTTTAGAAGTTCAAACGCTGACAGAACATTAAAAAACAAACGAACTAAACATAGATTTGACGCTTTTCCGCCAAACAATTCAAAATTCCAAAACACAATTCAGTACTCGAATTCATTCGATTATAAGTCTGTAAGCCTACTACTGTCGAGAATACATTATATAATGCCAGGGTGTCGAAGGCAGGGCTGTCAGAATAGTGGAAGGGAAGAGCAGAGAAGAGAAATGGAGGGTACTACTGTATATCGCTTTATGTTTTCCTATTTTTGACTCCAATTCCTATTTCCGTGACCCAGTGGCGTGCAGAAGGGGGGGGGGGGCGAATGGGGCGCCTGCCCCGGGCATCGAAAGAGTGAAATTACAAAAACTGACATGGTGTAACTAGACGATTTTTCCTGTTATAAGTCTACTGATACATGCTGTGTGGATTTAATTTTACGAAACTTGTTGTCGATACTAATTTTTACATATTCAAATGCCAGTAATTCTCAGGTGCTTCAATACCAGGGACCTATAGTTTAGGTGTGAGGGGCACACCCAATCGAATTGATAGTGACGTGACTTGACAGAAAAATTAAATGCAGAAAAATTAAGTTATTTCGGTCAGAATGTTTGAAAATATAGGCTAAAAACACTGTTTTGGCGAGTTTTAATGCAATTGTGAGACAGATGACCAAAATCTTTCAGTGACCAAAATGTCTCAGCAAAAATGACCGAAATGTGTCAGCGAAAAAAAAACAGCTTCATAGTACATTTTCAAAGGAAAGAGTGGATTTTTGGTGGGTTTTGTTGGTTTCTATTAAAGTGTTTTTTTTTTAAACGCACCCGAGTATTATTTCTGGTTGGGTCCAGCTGCATCAACCGTGAAGATAATTACGGACCTTTAAAAATTTCAAAACTGTCCTATTTCAACGTGCTTGATTTAGCTGATTTTATGATGTATTACTAGCTTCCCGTTTTAGTCCGGCGGCAGGGACCGATAAACGTGCAATACGGTCCGTAGAAAGTTTTTTTGCTGTTTCTATGCCTCGGAGGTGTGTTCGTTAAGAATCTGAATGATGCCACTCTGTCGTCCTTGGGCAATCCCCCCAATATACAAATTAAGGCCAGCATTACGGAAAATCCTTCTGTCGTCAATATCTCAGTCATTATGCATGATATCAAAATAATTTTGGTGTTTATCCCCATGTTTTGAGGGGTAAAGAATAAAATTAAGCCATTTCAGTAAAGATACTGCCTTTATTTTTTGCTGAATACGCATATTAAGACCGTCATTACTGAAAATCACGTTTTCGTTCATATCTCAGTACTGCACATTTTATCATGATAATCGTTGCGTCTATACCTGTTTAATGAGTAACTAACCAGATTAAACCATTGAAGTATTGATAACAGAAATATTTACTGCAAAAATATTGAAGGATTGTCGTATTTGGTAGGATCAGCAACGGCGGCCTGGTAAAAACGACTCTTCAAATGACTTTTAAAGAGGAAATCTCAAAGCTGTAGAAGAAGTTTTGAGAAAAATATTGATGCAATAAAGCTGTTCTCAGGAAATAAAAGCATTCTTATCATTGAAAGTGAGAATGAGCTGATCGAACGTGATTTAAAAGTAATTGTTAGCAAGACGCGGAAGTTTCTGCATACAGATAAGCCTGATTGAATAGGTTTTCAGCCGAAAATAGAGGTAATTCTCATTTTTAGAGCGTAATAAACATTTATCAGGGAAGGAATCAATTTAAGCCCCTCCCGATTCACCTCCTAATATACTGTAGCTTGTAAGCTAGCAAGGCATTTATACTACTGTATAAAATTGTCAGCAGAGAAAAATTTCTAGGCCTACTATATACAGTAATATAAAAATACAATGAAAAATCCCGTCCCCGACAGTGGCGAAACTAGCACATTGGGCCAGGGGGGTCAAATCGCTGTTGTAGGGGCTCGTGTTAAAACCGTAAAGTATATGACGTCATCGTGCTCATTCAACCTTGGTACGACCTTTCTGCAACATTCCTTTCCTTACAAGTTACGACCAAATCCAAGACCACCAGCGCTGTGCTAAGAAGTTGTGAAGTGTTCTGGTTAAAC
>Ga0210059_1013722_pt1 | contig 12083 bp, 12 predicted proteins | sample Ectturendosymbi2_FD_188042 | JGI IMG/M metagenome (GOLD analysis project Ga0210059, IMG submission 188042) | Ecteinascidia turbinata endosymbiont from Florida, USA - Sample 2 (SPAdes) (version 2) | ecosystem: Host-associated > Tunicates > Ascidians > Unclassified | place: Key West, Florida...
CTTGGTGTTGATGAGGATGATGGCTTTGATGAAGAGAACAACTTGCTGAATAATTACTCTTAAGACGTGAATATATGAATATGAATAATTTGCGTTTGACGTGAATAAATTGACATGGAAAAAGGATTAATGTCGTGAAATATTTGTCTTCAAAGATAATTTTTGTGCATAATTTTACTTTGAAAAAAACAAGCACCCGTGCTTGAATAAGGGGCCGTTTGAATAAGGGCCCGGTAGTGAGTTTGGTTGAAAAAAATAAGGGCCCGGGCTACAAAACGAGTAAATACGGTACTCATAGGGTGCCAGATGCATTTTGTAAAAATACCAACCATTTTGTCAACAGTGACAAATCTAGGCTGCATTCGTAAGCGCATATTTTAATGTCACTGGATTCTCGAAAAACATTAAAAAACACTTTTTTGACATTTGCATTCATTTTTTCGTGTTATTTTCTTCACAATTTCATTAAGCTTCCACAATGGTTGGTTTGAAAACTTTTCAAACATTGTACAAACGTACGCATTGTGAGCATAGTCTATAGCCCTATGATAAGCATAAGCAAATTAACCCGTTTTTTCATTAAAAATGAAAGCCGACAACTGCAGTGTTAAATGTGAACGGAAGCGTTTTCTTAAAATCTGAAAAAATAATGCACTCAGTAAAATTCCAATTTTGCATGTTGCATATCAATTTCTGATGTGCACTTCTTTTCGTTCAATTTGATGGCATTCGCTTTTCTATGTAGTATTACCTGTACGATCACCATAGCACAACTAATAGTTTTGCGTGCTACATTCACTTCCGTTTGCAACATTTTCTAGTTCAACTGAAACTCTGGACCACTGAGAAATGAACACCCAGTTGATTCGCTGGCCTTTGCTTCCACCAGTTATAGCCTCTGACGAAAGTGTGTCTGTTCAATGCAGCTCGCGTGATTGTGAAAGGTTGTCTAGTCTCGACAATGTCGCTGTATTCATTTCTGTGATTTTCCTGCATTCTGCCTGGAATTACCCACGGTAGTAGTTCAGACAACAACTCCACCTACGCCAGTTACACTGTTAATTGCCAAAAGAAATGCTCATACAGATCACGTTTAGGACGACAGAAGATGCTAAGTCTGACTAAACAAAGGACAAGTGAAAACGACGAGACAGTGAGTGTTATTAAATGAACTTCGATGAAGGAACTGTCTTGACAAGATTAACTTCTAGAGTCATTACAATTTGAGAGGTTCTGCTTTAGTTCTTTTTGCAGTTACTGCAAATTATTTATTTTCAAAATACCGGCTTCAGACACCGATTTCCAAAATACCGGCTTCTTACCGGCCTTTGCTAAATTAGCAATAAAATACCGGCCGAGCCGGTGAAATACCGGCCATCTGGCAACCTTAGGTACTCAGGAATACAAGACAGGAAACAGCCAAAGGAGATGTAAACCAAAGAAGTTTAGTATTATTGCTTTACTGCGAATATACTGTATTTTCAAACTGTTCATCACTCTATTTTTTGAACTTGTTTTGTCACTTGACGGACCCCCTAACACCAATTTTATCACCCTCTGGGGGTCCACGGACCCCACTTTGAGAACCTATGGTTTATCCAGATCTTCGCCAATACCTGCTCTTTAAAAATCTGCTCTTTCACATCTCGCAATTCGGATTTTTCTGTGCTTTCACGCTGTCGTGTTAAGTGCACTGACTGGTCTCTAAAAAGATTCGACAGCTTTCAGACGCAACACAAACGTGCTCACGATCACCAACGACCGTATAGAATTATCATAACAACTGTCGCAACTGCGTGCAACAATCGACTAATCGTTGAGACGATTATTACGTCAAACACGGGTATAGCCGCCATAGCATACGACGTTGAACATAACGCTCAAGGCACACCGCCGCACCACGGCTTCAGTCTACTGATGAGTGTGCAGAGCATTATCCCTGAGTGCATTGTACACGGTAAGATCTCTGGAGGACATAAAGAGAGACTGTCTAAGGGCCACTCGCAGAAATCTCTGCGTCAGTCCAAAACCCCATATTTCTTCCCAGCCAAGTAATCTAAAATTATGAATTAAGATTGTTCATAACTGCCTGGATATGGCGGTTACTAGTCTAATGTACCATTTGTTGTAAATACATCAATAATTTCGTTTTGTTTCTGCGAAAGTCTGCTGTTGATCAATCTAACCGACTTTCACCGATATCTCAGTACTTAGACGACGTCAAGCTAGAAACAACCATCTTCGATTATTCCGGATCTTCGCCTAAACCGGGTAAGATCGTCGGTCAAATCGAATCCGGATTAACCGAGGTTTACTGTATTCAGGTCCGTCGCCAGGATTTCGCAGCAGGGGGGCACATTTTTGAATATGATATTGGACGTATGCAGCAACCGGGGGGCCACACATGAAATGGGGGAACAGATTTCAAATGGGGGGGGGGCCGGGCACCACTGGCAATGGCCCTGACTTTCTTACATGTAGACCTACTTTAGCAACACTGATAGGATTTTGCATTCAAACAAGGTTTGGGTTTCGGATTTTGAAATAAAATGGTTGGATCGGATTTGGACTTGAAAACATAAATCCGTTCATCTCTGCGAAAGACCAAAAGTTAAAAGTATGAGGCCGACAGCCCTGGTCACGATGTGCAAATACTACATTTAACCAAGATAATGTTTCCGATGTATTTTGCTCACTTGGCCCCTCAGTAAAAATCAAACTTATCTCTGCCTTAGTATTAGGTGGAATACCTGATCCTGAAAATCAAGCATGACACAGTTACTAGGAGACAGTCAAAACAGAAAATTTGCGGAAATATTGATCACGCGTCACTGAAGCAAAAAAGCTCATCTATTTGTGTGCAAATAACTGTGTTTGTCATTAAGACGTTTGGAGATTTTGCAAAATATCTCTGGCTGGAGTCATTTTACAAAAACGTGACTCGAGTCGAGCCTTCACAACATCGTTTCTCAATGTGACTCGGGTCGAGTCATTGATCGAGTCAAGCTATCACTGGGTGCTACCGCTGATCCCAGATTTGATTTTCGCAGTGCCAATTCTATCACGCGCAAAAAGTCTATCATTTTACTAACTTTTTGCAACTCTTCATTCGCGCAGTATGCATTTCTACAGAAATGTATCCTGACGTGTTATTATGGCAAGCAAAAACTGCTGAAGATTGAGTGACATGAACCCGTCGCATACCCTGACAGTCTTCCTGTTGCTCCGAAGATCACGAATACATCATTGTAAATACGCTTTCCAAATATTTGGTTTCACTGTAACGCTGAAAGCAACATAAAAATTATATCGAAGTGTCGGTGGGTCGGTCAATCTACTCGAGTTCAAACCAAAGCTTGTACAGACAGAGGCCAATCACAAGACATGACAATCCGTACATGATCGGAACAGTCACTTTGCTATTTTGTCCTGAGAGGTGGACAGGAGTGTGGTGGTCCTTGATTTGATTCTGCAACAAAAGGTGAAGAATGAAATGAGTAAAAATCAGGGTTCCACACATTTTCATAAAACATTTTCCATACTTTTTGAATACCTTTCATTGCTAAATTGAAAGACTTACTACCATAATTTAGCTTCACTTCTCGAAAATGTTATTCATGGTCAGTGGCGTATCTATGCAAAATGGCGCCCATGGCAAAGTTTAAATGTGCGCCCTTTAATTTAAATATTAGGTATAGGCACAATTTTTTCAAAAGATAAACTATGAAGCAAATGAATGTTATAAAACAGGAAATGTATGTTTATTTTTGTCTTAAGCGTTTCAGCAAATAAAATTGGAAATTGTCCATAAAGACCATAAAATAATTTATACTCATTTACTTTTGTTATCAAGATTATAAAAACTTTGAAATGATGATACATAATTTTATACTGTATTGGCTGACCAAATTGCAAATCTTGCAAAAAATCACACGACATATTGCAACTACGAACGAAACATTTTTTGAACTGAACCACATTTCTTTTGGATGGTAGAGTTACGTGTGCAAAAGCAACACCACTCTTGAACGTGCGACAGCCAAACCACATGACAGAAAAAGATAGCTCATCTTTTCGTTCATAAGTTAATGTTTTGTGCTCAGCTGGTGCGGTAAACGATACTAACTGCTGATGTTTCAAGGAGTCACTGTGGCTCTCTTCCCCAGTCTACAGAGTGGGGCATTGTGTTTAGCCTAGAGGTTCTTAAACCTTTTCAGGCGCACCCCTTTTGGCGTTAGTCATTGATATTTGCGCCTCACGTAACCTCAAAATCAAACGCAAAAAAACAGAACAGCAATTAATTTGCTATTATCCTGCCTTTCAACAATATGTCGCTATCATACCCCCCCCCCTTGCGAACTTTTCACGCCTCCCAGTTTAACAACCCAGGACTCAGCCTATTTATCAGACACTACGGGCATCGAAGAAATTTCGTAAAGTCGGCGTGTGCCGCAGCAGTTCAAGTAGTTTGTAAATCTGTGGGAGCTTAAGAGCAGTTATTTGCGTAACAGTCAGATTCTCACAGTCACTAACTTAAACCCCGTTCTGACTAACATCCTCTTCGCTGAAATGCAATGCAGGAGCACGAACTGACTAAGCCTTTCTCTTATAGCGTGAGGACGAGGTCTTGTAGATAAGGCAAGCGAGCGTTATTGCTCCGTCACAACTCACAATGTCTGACCGTTGTGTTGTGTCACAATACCATAGTTTTGTCACAATGCATTGGTGCTGGCACAACATGCCCGAATCATTGCACTGGCTAAGGGCGCTGTTTCGATGTAGCTGTGCAGTTAATCGTTGACGTATGGGGCGCAAAATAGAGGTTGAATAAACTGCAAGGCACATTTTTTTATTTTAGCCAAGCAATTTTTGCGTCACGATCAAAGCGGCACCCATGGCACGAGCCATGCCTGCCATACCCTAGATACGCCACTGATCATTGAACACAATGCAATAAACATCTGTACAGGTGTCATCATCGGTGAAAAACAAAATTTGAATAAACAAACGCTTGAATTTAAGAATTTCCATACTTTTTCAGTACTTAATGGACATTTTGGCCAAATTCAATACTTTTTCAAGGTCTAACCCAGTGGTTCTTAACCGGAGGGGCGTGCCTCCCCAGGGGGGCGTCAATAGATTAAGGGGGGAGCGAGCTCTTATGCGCTCTGCAACATGGAATATTTGCTCAATAAATTAACCAATAAATACATTTGCTTATACAGCTTAAATTGTCAGGGGGGCTTGAAACAAAGGACAATTACTTAAAGGGGGCGTGGTAGAGAAAAGGTTAAAAACCACTGGTCTAACCGATTCCCCAATTCACTACTTTTTCAATACTTTCAATGCCGCGTGGGAACCCTGAAAAATAGAACGAATTGCATTTTCGAAATGTTGCTTCGATAGGATATGCTCCGTACCATCGAAGCAACGGCTATGTAAAACGCTTATGCCTCATGCAGCGAGGATTTTTGTCTCGGTGCCCTGAGCGGTTTACGAGTCAGCGGTAGTTTTTCAAACAAAGGGCTTAAAACTGATCAAAAACCGGTTAATGTTGGTCTTGGTTTCATCCTCCACATTTGGCATATCGCGAGCATGCTTAAAATGTTACCGACTGCATGTTTTATGAATACACTGAAACAACACATAACAATCAAGAAAGCTATGAATTCGGCGATCTACATGCATTTGTATATACTTTGAAGTGACATCACATTATTGCCTACACAAATTTGTGCAATCCGTGCGCTTCATTTCATTCTAGTTTCTAAATGAGATTTGTTAACAGCAAACTCCTGAAGTCACAAACCTGGGAAATCACACTAAGTGGCAATTATAGTATTTTCGTGTGGGAACCCTGAAAAATAGTAGAACGAATTGCAATTGCGGTTTTTGATCAGTTTTAAGCCCTTTGAAAAACTACCGTATTTTCATGGCGTATAATCAGTGGCGTAAATTAAGGGGGTAATGGGAGCGAACCCCCCCCCAGCAAGCTAAATGTAAAAACCGGGCCCCCATTAGCTCACATTTTGATATTTAGTATTCTTTTGGTTTTCATAGGTTGTTGTTTTCTTGCGTTTTTCGGGGTGTTTTCAGCTTTTTTTTTAGCTAGTATAGACATCCATATCCGTGACATCCGGATTCACTATCATTTCTTAAATTTTTCTTATAAGTGCTGGCTAGTGGCCTCTACGGTGGTCAGTTTTGCCCCCCTGGCTCAAACCTCTAGTTACGCCACTGCATATAATCGAAGAATGATGTTTTCACGAACGCGCCTCATCAGAAATGAGTAAAACACGAATAACGCGTGCAAAAGCCACAACTAAGATCTTGTGATGTTACCATGAAGTATTTTGGACTTAAGACTTTAAATTGTGATTTTTCTCACTGCGTATTTGAGTTAATAAGGTTGTATACGAAAGGAAGGTTGATAGAAACATTTCCAATCTTTCGCGGCGCAACAATCGCGCAGGTTGCCTCATTGTGAATCTGATCATCTTTGAAATACTGCAACAACCCTACCTCTGTGACAATTCGCAGATAGAATAAAAATGTGAAAAAAACTGGCAAATCTCGATTTTGTGTTTGGGAGAACGAAATGCGAAACACGACCACATGAAGAGTTCAACTTTCTCAGCAAATGATAAGCCTTACTTAACGTGAAAATAAGGTTTCGAAATCAAGGGGATTTTCATGGGGTTTTGTCATGAGTCGATGTACATATCTTCGCTCCAAAATCTATTTTTATTCGGACTTTTGAGCCTAATGTTTCCAAGACCTCAAATTTTTCAATGGCAGTGCATAACTATGATTATCAATAAGGCCGTGCAGATCACATACCAGATGCCATTCTTGCTTGGCGCTCAGCTTGGGCCAGTGCTCCTTGAACTGTTCCTTCGAAGAAATCACCCAACCGTACGCTAGACAAGAAAAAATATCGCACGATCAAAAACGGTATCTACCTAAAGCAGCGTTTCTTAAATATTTGTGGGTCACGGACCCTTAGTACAGCCTAATAACAGTTACGCACCCCTCAAGAAGAAGCGTTGCAATGAACATTCGAAATTAGATTTTAATCATGGTAGTAGTAATCGAAATGTCTGCAAAGACTATTAAATTAAACCTTTGGAAATGCCAGAGCAAATCCTATAACCCTTTAAACCACAGTCACGGACACTGTTTAAGAACCCGTGACCTACAGCATGTCTTCGTCTCCAGCTGGCTATGTTTTGGAAATTACCATCATTCGATCGTATTCAGTCATTGTTAATTTTATAATGAAATATACTCAGTCGCCACCGCAGTAACACATTGGTTGCTTGATGAAGGTGTTCGCGTTTTCTTGGTTTAAAAAAAGAAACGTTTCATCATAATGTAATAGATATTTTTGGTGCTTGACTACAGTGTTTGTTCCTAGTCAGCATTGACTGGGTGTACCACACACAGTGTTTCTACTCAGTTTTGAAAATAAATTTCCAGACTCTTTCAAGACCTTTTCCAGACATTGTCCGGACGTTTTCCAGACCTAACATTTCCGTATGACCTACCCAGGTCAAATACAGGCACTGCAAAATTGAACATGATATAGGTAAAATTATATCAATCCTGAGTAAAATATTATGAAAATGTATGTCAAAAGATCAAGTCTGGATATTTTTTTTTCCACACCAACAGACCAAAAAACATTTTTTTCCCGACTTTTCCCGACTGGAAAATGACAATCTTTTTCCATACTTTTCAAGACTACGTGTGAACCCTGCCACCAGTAACTAACCTCTGATGCGTTTTGCCTATATTTTTCGTACCCTTGTACTCTTTTGACAGCCCCAGTGATATTTATGTGTCTGAGCCAAACACGTAAATAAATAAAAGAAAAATGCATTTTCTACCATAGTCGCTTTATACAAGTCAGGGTGTCACGAGTGGTACCACGGGGACACGTGACTGCTTGCCTAATGAAGGTTGCAGTGGTGGCTAATCATTGGGGTTTTCTTTTGGGTTTATCCGTTAAGTGCCGAGCAGGACGTTGAAAACACCGCAAAAGGCATAATCACGTTTGAACCGAAGTAAGACTGCGAGTTTGAGATGTGCGTGCCCTGCTAGTACACTCTTTCAGGCACATTCAAAATCAGAAATACAGTTAATCTTTGTGGGTAAAGTTGTGAATCTTGAGTGGTAGACTTTTGTGAGTGATAGACCACTCAAGACACGGTAGAGTAGCGAAAAAATGAAGTTCAGCGTAATTGTTTTGGAATGTCGATCAGAAAATGAAAGGTTTTGAATTTGGATTAATGGCAGTGATCTGAATCCACGAAAAAGGGGGATCGACCACCCAGTTATAAAAATGATCGATTGTTGGTCAATTTTCGTTGTGACGCATTGCTTGATTAAATTACATACGCCATTGCATCTTACAACTGCTGAGTGGTACCAATGCGCACTGCATACCTACTTTGGGAAACTGCAAATCAACACATACAAAACACGTGAGCTGTTATATCTTGAAAGCATGACTTATTTTTCGATTCACCGTATGCAGTAGCAGTTTGATCAAAAAGGCGAGCAATCAAAATGAATGCATGAACCCAGCAAACACGAAGATGTGTGTTGCACCGCACATACCTTCGAACAGAACATACAGTATACCACCATATAAGAATAAGTTTATTTTTTTTAATAATCACTTTTACGTTATTGATAATTCGCAAATGGTTCTACAAACTGAATATGACTTTTTCAAATATAATCCTATTGGTATGTACAGCGCAAATGAATTGCCAAAAGAATTACATGAAACGATTTGCGACACTAGAAAGGCTTACGATTGTCAACTCCTGAACTTTCTGCATCAGGCTGATTGACTGACGATGCTTTTACGTTTTTATCCGCAAACACAAATGTGCTTGATTCCGTTGCTTTTCCCTGAATACTCTGTAACACACGAAAGAAAGAGGGAAAGATAACGCTACGTAACACTATTTTGGTTTGGGTGCTTTTTTTGATGCCTTTTATGTTTTTGGGGGCGCTGAGTTCGAAAATCATGTCAGTTTTTTCGTATCATCAACGGTTTTCAATGTATTGACCATTTTTGATTTATCCGAGTGAAATTGTATTGCTCGTTCTATGTATATTTTCATACTGCTCATATAATAGATTTCAACTTGTAGAGATCTTTTGTAAGGTTTGTTTAAACACGAGAATCATGATTAAAACTGCATTTTGTTGATCATAAGTTTTAAAAACATCAAAACACACTCCTTCAATGAAATAACACCTTCAAAAATTAACTGTTGAACGAGCTTTTCTTTTATGATCATATGTATCTTCCCTTATCAAAGACCACATGTAATCGCCCATCATTGCGCTGTCCCAGCGGCGGCTCTGATAACGCTTTTCTATTTGCTGAATAGCTTGGTAAAATATCTCGCCGTGTTCCTCGCTAAAGGCTCTAAGATTTTCTTGAAAGAAATCAAGATGCGAGTATAAAAAATGAAGTTTTAAGAGACATGCGACATTCCATCCTAAATTGTGATTAGTGTTTTGACTATCTGTTTATAATTTAGATCTTTATTCTTTCTCAAAGACTTCAACCACACCTAGAAACGCTTGCCAAGCCTTCTTTTCTGTTTCAGTCATTCTTTCCTCCAGGATTCTTGACTTCAACATGGTAGTTATTTGCCGGCCAACAAATTTTCCGCTCTTTAGTTTGGCATCTGACAATTATGGGAATACTGCTCTGATTCCTTGAAATTTTTCTCCTTTGCAGTCCAAAGCTTTGACAGATTGCTTCAATGAACCTAATTTTATGTGAAGGAGTGGTAGTAAAACTCTCCAAGCTCACAAGTAACTCCTTGATGACATTCTACCTCCCTGGCCTTAGTTCTTCTCTTGGAGGCCAATGGATCTTCTCGTAGTGCTCTCCGTCAGGTCTGCTGTTCCACAAGTAATGAAAACACTAGTATTTGGTGCAGCCACCATGTAGACCCAACAAAAATCCCAACACCTTAAAATCATCACAAACATACCAATTGAATTCAGCTTAGTTTGTTTTAAGCAGTAGTTTCTTGACATTTTCATAGCCTTCTTTTATTTGTATTGAGTAAGTGAGAGGGATTGACGGATAGTTGTTCCCATTATGAAGTAAAATTGCTTTAAAGCTTCTGGGTGGAACTGTCAATAAAAACTTGCCACTGTGTCGGTTCATATTGTATTCCAACAGCATCAAACAAACCATTCACATCATTGCAATAGCAAAGGTCCTGAACTACCTCAAAGTAAACAGAGAAGTCCAAGTGCCTCTTCCTGTACGTACAGTAGTTATTTTGCAACCATCACCCAGCAAATTCCACTCATTTAATCTTTATGTTAATAATTCTGCTGCAGATTTTATTAGCCCGAGGTTGCGTATTTAATCATCCAATTCCTTTTAAGATGGAAAATGAGATTTTGAGCTAATTGCTTAAGCATGTTGCACATCAGTGTCTGAAGTTTTGCTGGGTGCTGAGATTTTACATTCATTATCAAGTTCCAACTACAATGACAAAAACATAAGATGTAGAAATGGATTAAATTCTTACAGCAGTTAAGCAACCGGTATTTTACAAACGCAAAATTACTTACGTTTGGTGGTGGATTTAGAACTGGTAAAATTTCACTATGAGGAACGGTGCAAAGGATAAAGGTATACTTGGATATGTTAGCGTTCTTCCTCCTTTGACCTTGCGGTACTTTGCAATATTTATTGTGCAGAAGTTACAGTCGTTATGATTTTTTGTGGCTCCAATTGCTTGGAATTGCAAATGGCATAATTAATTTTACCAGGTTGGCTTAGAGCGGAATCCACAAACATAAAAAGCCCTACTGACAGTTAACGGTCGATGATAGAACAAAAATAACTACATTTTTGGAATCAGAGCCTCGAAATTATCCAGAAACAATGAAAATATACTGCCAAGCAAAAATTTCATAAAAATTTGTTACGTAGTGTAAGCTGAACAATATTTACATTTTCTGGAATGAAAGATCAAACACTGGATTGTCATGGCATTTTTCTTAGCAATTCAGTCGGGCTTTGGGAAAGCATTACACTGCAAACTACAGAAAATATGGTTAGCAAGCAGTAAATGAACATTTCTTAATGGCAGTTGCACACAGAAGTACTCTCAGACTTATCCAATCCATTATTTTGCATCTTTAGTGACGATTGATAAGTGCTTAACTGAGAAGGATGACCAGGTGCCTTCACGTGGCACTGCCCGTTGCGGCATTTCTTGAAATGCTTACTAAACCTGTCTCTACGAGAGCAACCACTCGTGCTGGAAATGTTCAGCGTGGGAAAACGTCCTTTTTTCGAAGTGTGGCAAGTTGGCCCAAGACCAAGCATACTCCAGCTGAACACCAAGTGGCTCACCGCAAACAAGATCAGCGTTATGGAGCAGTTACTCTACAACAGGGTTTCTCAACCTGTGGGCCATGGCCCACAGCCTCATATTATCGATATTGAGTATGTTTTGCAAGATGAACTTTTTAATCGAAAATGTAGATAACTCTTGAGCTACAAACGTCATAATGCGCTCTCTTTCACCATTATGTGCTAGATATTATCTCTCCTGTCGGTGAAAGCCTGGACTCCACAACAAACATCGAGAAGGCATATCAGGAATTTTGCGAGAGCCTGTTATTTGTGGCCAAACCATGTATCCCATGTCGCAAAAACTATGTGCCATGCTGGGACAATGAGTGCGAGACCCTTTATTGCTCCTTAGAGCCCCAGGGGGACTGACCCTGATAGAGCCGCTTTGTCCTTCCTCTCACAACTCAAAGGGAAGAGGCAGGAGTGATGGGAAGAAGCAACTTCTCGCACTCCAGCCGCATGGTATAGAGCACCATCAATAAACTTAATGGCAAGTCAGGATGCTCCTCTCGCCTGTGCCCCGTCTCAGCAAACTCCATCGCCTCACAACTCCTGAAGAATGGGGCACACAAGACTGGGAACCATGAGTCCACCAAGCTCACCAACAAGGAGCTGAATGACCTATGGAAGGTCCCAACACTTGAGGGAAAAAGTATCTCTGGCCCTTCCA
>Ga0210059_1013723_pt1 | contig 12083 bp, 4 predicted proteins | sample Ectturendosymbi2_FD_188042 | JGI IMG/M metagenome (GOLD analysis project Ga0210059, IMG submission 188042) | Ecteinascidia turbinata endosymbiont from Florida, USA - Sample 2 (SPAdes) (version 2) | ecosystem: Host-associated > Tunicates > Ascidians > Unclassified | place: Key West, Florida...
GCTGCAAACGATCATCCATAGATTCACCTATCACGTCCTGCAACAGAAAAGACATTCGTTAAAAAATGGGTTTTTTATCGAACAAAATATGGGTACGCATCTTTTTGGGTCACCCTGTATATCAAAATGTCAGCTAAAGCGGCTGGTTTTTGCATTTATCTTGCCAGGGGGAGGCTTGCCCCCATCACGACCATCAGTTACGCCACTGCTAGTGCTAGAGGCCACAATAGTGTCACGACAATGAGCATGCAATAATCAGAAATCAGTCAATCATTATCTTCGTTTTTAGATGAATATTTTTAAAATTGTCTTACTCTTACCTACCTAATCCTAGTCAGGCTTAGTATGGTGAATAGCAAATGCATCATTCCTTTAACAAATATCCAGAACTCAAAAACAAGTCCGCTTCATTCTTCTAACACGAGAATTAGCGATAATTTTAGCATTTGTTGGTGGCACCTTCTGATCAGCATCTGGTATTATCATCATTAATAGATCATGCCAGCATGGAAGTCACTCTGGCAGAAAGCGTTATGAAACCCTGAATGGGGATAGCAGCATGAGAAATTCATGGGTGAACCACTGACTGTGACCTAAGTGCAAAAACTGCCATTGTCTGATAGTACGGGGAGCAGCTGGTCTATTGCACCACCCAAAGTTTTTAAAAACACGTTCAGTGTTAGGTACAACAAGTTGCAACCATTTTTCCCCCTGAAAATATCAGCTGGTTGCACCCTTGTGTGCGGTAATGGCAGGATCATTGAAAGAAATATTGTAGCCAATCTTCGTGATGCACGTTGCTTAGCTTCAAGTCGATGAAAAGACTGATCTTACCAATGATTTCCCGTTAGATTGGCAAGCTCAATTGACTTCATATGTTGGCTTTCCTGACAAGGAACGCATGAAAGTTTGTCGATCATTAGGCCTATCTGTTTTATCTTCCTACTGGCATACACACCACTGCAGCCAGTATCTTTGCAAAATTGACCGATCACTTTTCAGAACATGGTCTGATGTGGTTGAAATGCAAAACTGTGTCCATAGATGGTGCAAGGGCATTTGTCGGTATTTAAAATGGCATTGTTGCACTCATAAAGCAAGTCGCACCAGAGATTGTGAGTATCCAATGTGTCATAAACCGTGAAGCATTGGAGGACAAACACCTAGGGAATGAAGAAGAACATTACCAACTAGCTGATGTCATTTCTGATATCATCAAAATTATGCATGCAATACTGAACAGATATAAAATGTTGTGAGTTTGCTGAACTTGTCCAAGAAATGTGAGGCGGTGGGCATCTTTATCATTCTGAAGTGTGGTGGATCTCTTGTGAAAGAATAATGCAGAGGGTGTGGAATTTGCCACAGGAATTCCTGCTGTGATTTGATCGATGAGAAGATAAAGCTCTTTTCTTTTGCATTTGTTTTGACTTGATGGAATAGTCATTCTGGTGACATGTTTAACCAGCGAAAACTCATTCTTTAAAAAAGGAAAAGATGAGAAAACATGCTCAATATAAGCAAATTTTCACAAAAACACTGCCCAAATTGCATTGCACCGTAAATTGAACGAGTGAATATTCCACAAAATTTCAAAAACAAGCAATTTGCAAAACAAACCTGCAAAAAACAAGCCCAAACAGCAAGCAACCAGCCAACCTCCAAGTTTTGAAAAAACAAATACAAAACCTCACGAAAACTCAAGCTAGTGACAATGATTGAAAATTTAGGAAGCTCTTGAGATGTCAAAATACAATCCTTTCGTCATTATGTGTTAAAAATTATTGGGACATGGAAATTTCCATGTTAGGCACAATATGCAATCACTGAAGCATTTCAAGGCAAGCATTCATCTCTTATTGTCATAAACTAATTATGCAAACAGGCTTAACACTTTGAGAACCAGCATACGATATATTCATACTTCAATTTTGGCCTAAAAAACAGCAGTATTCGGTTGCCTTACCAACGCCCTAGCTCCTCCACCGATTGTGCTAGAGAGCTGTTCAAGGGCTCAAACGGATCGGCCAGTCTAGTAGATAGCACTCGAAAAAAAGTTTTTTGGTTGGGGGGGTGCGGATTTTTTGTGACTGACGTCATAAGTGAAGTAGTTTTGGGGTCATTTTGGCTCATGTTGCCTGGCCTAGATCCCAACCGCTAGGCCAAAGTGTTTCCCTGAAGTTTTCATTGGAAACTAGGCTCGAGTCCGAGTCTTTTGAGCCTTTGATCAACTTTCCAGCGTTTCTAGTTCAAAAGTTATGATATAAAATAAAGAAATTAATTAATTAACCAATTAATCAAATATTTTTACTAATTTACACCATAACTTTTCAACCCGAAGCCCCAGCAGGTCATCCAAAGTATCAAAAGACTCGGATTGTAGCCTAGTTTCCAGTAAAAACTTCAGCGACATACTACCACCTAACAGTTGGCGCCCAGGGCCAGGCAAAGTGGGCCAAGGTGGCCTAAAAGTCCTCCACTTATGATGTCACTCACATAAAACCCGCACCCCCAAGCAAAAACTTTTTTCGAGTGCAGACTAGAAGACTTACCGCATCTTTTGAGACTTTTACCGGGTCTGTAGAGCATACCTGACCAGAGAAATTCCCGCGCAAAGCCACGTGCGTTTAGGCGGGTTTTTTTCCAAAAATCCCTGAAAGTAGCCGGCCGCCAAAGAGTTAATGTGGGAGATGACTTAATATTATTAGGTATTGAGTCTTAATATCTATATCTGATAAGTCAACTCATGTTTGTGGTGTTAGTAAGCAACCAATACTGCATTTCAGTTGACCAAGTTTGAAACAAACAGCACAGGCTGGGCAAAAGATAGCAAAAGCAGTCACTTAATCAAGCTAACAACAAACAGGCTAAGTCTTTGTTACTTTCTGACGACGGTAGCTTATTTATCATAAATCTTAATTAAGCAACCTTGTTTCCCATGTAACAGCAACCTTTAGGTTTATAGGAAATTTTTTATGTGTTATATTGACCCTCATGTATCAAAATAACTTGCTGTTCAAGAGATGCACATAAGCATAGTAAAATTGCAGCAAAACTCAAAGGGGCAGATAAACATGGATTGTTCTAGAAATTTTCAATAAAAAAATAATAGCATTTAAGTGTATAGTGCAATTTTTTATCAGAAAAAGCAGTGTGTGCTGCAGTAGACCTGTAGTGTAGGGTTGTAGCTTTGATCACCACTTCCGTATCATTTTGTACATTATCTTGTGACTGGAACTTTTTTCTGGTGGTATTATCCATTATGTATGTTTTTCTGGTGTATCCCAGTTTTTATATTTATAGCAAAAAAAAAACGTTATGTTGCCGTTTCCAGAATGCTGACAGAAAAGTATTTCTGGACAGTCAACTCTTGTTCGAAGTCCTTTTTCACTTAGAATAATTGTATTATTTGTTACTCCGTTATAATAGTGCTTCTAGAGGTCGACTGACAAGGCTCTGTTGGGCTGATGCCAATATTTAAAAATTTTTCATAACCAAATACTTTCTGTGAATAATTGTAATGTTTTAAATGAAGTTTGTTAAATTCGTATTGTTCCACTGATTTTTTATGTTTTTGTTAAGGATCCTAAAATTATCAATTCAAGCAACCCATCATTCAGTAATTGTTTTCAAGATCTGGTGTTGGACCTTGCACCAACTGGATTTTTGTGGCTGTTTGCTCTTCCATACTTTCTTGTATTCAATGGATCTTTTGAATGTGCAATCCCTGTGTCTAAACTTTTTGTGACCAAAGTGGTAAGAAACAACAGTTAACTGATATTGAAAGTAGAGATCTCTTTGTTAATTTTTCACAAGGTATGTTTAGATCTTCGTCATCCACAATGTGTGTTTATGAAAGGCAACACAAATCCACCCTACAACAGATAAAAACACAGCAGAGTCTTTATTATTTGGTAAATAGCAGTGATGGAGTCTCAAGACCATAGTTGCAAGCCTTTAGCATCTTCCAACATTGCCTCGAAATTCGATTACCAGATTATTTAAGTGTGATGCATTTGAATCTTGTTAGGTTTCATCTTGGGTTTTATTGGCTGGCGAACACGAACTGCGTAGGACTGAGTTGATGCTAGTTCAACAATGCTATTGTTACTTTCTGACGACGGTAGCTTATTTATCATAAATCTTAATTAAGCAACCTTGTTTCCCATGTAACAGCAACCTAATAGGTTTGAATATACTTGGCAATGTGATTGAGCAGAATGTCGACAAGTAAAGGTAAAAATCACGCATTACATAAATACTCAGGTGATGAGAACGCGTTAATCACCAGTTGCTATATATACCATGTTTAGACATCCTCAAATCCATTTCTAAGGTAAAAACACAGCCTTATCGCCAGACAATCACGCATACATGCAGAATCCCAAATGCTTCTGTTATAGATTTGGCAGTGAAAGCATTTAGTTATATCCATGTGCACAGTGGCATAGTCAGCCCAAAAATTTGGGGGGAGCCAAAAATTTTTTTGGGGCCGAAATGTTTGATTTTACGCGAATAACGCCATTTTGTTTGGAAAAACGCCTTTCAAAACACAAAATGACAATATTTTCTAAAAATTTTTGGGGGGCCATGTCCCCTTTCGCCCCCCCCCCTTGGCTACGCATGTGCAGTGCAAAATATCTATGAAATCCATTCTGGTGTTACGCAAGAAGACCGCGCTATGGAAGTGACATTATGCCAGTCCATTTTCCACAGGTCTTCACTATATTGCTGTGGATAACTTCATGGACTGACCTTGGTCGTGGATTATGGGAATGGACTCAAAAGGAAAATGTGTCTTATGCCGCATTACTTTCGCCTTTTGTTGTTGGATTAGGAATGGTATGTAATGCAGCAGTTTCAAGTAACAGATGCGCTAGCCAGTATATCGTCGAGGTTTCGGTGTAGCACGTGAGTCCAGACTTAATTGCCATCTAGCCAGTACTGAAAGATCACGTCTGCATACTTGAATAGTGTATAGACAGACTTGCATTACAGCATGTGACAAGCTCTAATTGCTATCTTGCCAGTTAAGAAAATCGTTGTCTTTAATGTTGGGAACATTATAACATGCCTCATTAGCACTGGTGTGTAAACGCTAAGAACAGTTCCACTTCTAAAAATGAGATGATTTTGTGTGGCCTTGATTGAACCTAAAACGGCTTGGATTATAATGTGTCACCATGAACCAGTACAAATGATAAACCCATTTCCAGGCCACTGCTGCGTTCTTCACGAATTTCGATCGCATCAAAGGCAACAGATCATCGGGTTTGTTGACATGTTTCTGGTTGATATCTCTCATATGCGGGGCGTTCGTTTTCAAGAGCAAAGTTGACCTGCTGAAGTCAGATAGCAAGGTACTGAAGCATGTGTTGAACTTGATATTTTGTTGCTAATTAACTTGAGAACGCATGTACTGTACGTTCCTTTTCTGGGTGAACTTTTCTTGATAAAGAAAAAATAGAATTGCCGCCTTAGAAAATAATGGGGCGTTTTCAAATCCACACAGCTTTAGTTTTTTTTCTACAATACTAAACTTGATTTAACATGCCTCAGCAATTTTACTAATGTTTCGGAAACGTTGTTTTACGTTTTGTTGGGAAATAATGTAAGTTTGAAATCCGTTTATATTTTCGAAGAATAAACTAGAAATATTACTATTGCCCCCATTACTTTGTGGCCTGAAGGGAAGTCTGGCCTTTAACTTAATTAAAGTCAGTAGCTCGTATGTTATCCTTCCCGGTAAGTTGTCATTTCCTCTGCCGCCCAGTTTGCTCTGCCTACAATTTTCCTCCACTGCTGCCTACTTCCTATACTGGCTCTTTTCCGCTACTGCGTACACGTGTACTGCACATTCCTGTACTCTAATCCTAGCGTTAATCCTGTGGAGCAATGTTTCCGCTACCTTGGTCTCGTCTACTGAAATTCCTTTTAATGAAATCTCCTGCAATGAAACCTTCAATGCAGTTTGCAGCGGCCCTGTCAAATATTCGCGCTAAAGTTATTAACTGTCTCACTTGGATAGACTGTTTCAAAACAGGCTCGTCCGAAAAGTAAGTGTTAATGATGGAGGTCATTTCAGCTACTTGGGGAAAGCTACTTCTGCTTCTCAGTGGCTGTGAGTGCAACTTGTTCAAGACCAACATCAATAACACCAAGTTGTTGGGGGAAAATTTAAGAAAGACGAAAATGTGGAAATATCCCAAGAACGAAATGGGGCATCGGTTGCCTGAAAAAATGTGCCGAAATTGTTGGTGACACACTGCGACGACTTGCACTCAGGATTTTTTTGGTGATTTTTCGGTCATTGATTGATTTTTTTGAAATGACTAAAAAAGTACGTTCATTCCGTCATGACTTTCTCAGACGAAAATGTCGTAAAATGATAAAATGAAGGCTTTTTGCCTATGTAAGACAAATGACAGAAATGTCTCAGCAAAAAAAATGGCCAACACTTACAGAACAGTTGCTAACTTCATGGGAAAAGTAAAAATGGTCTGGTGTGTTTGGCTCCAACTGTATTTGTTTTTTCAGTGTAGGCTTTCCTTCATTCGGTTAACTTTACACTGCATTAGCCTATGTAGGCGATTTATATTTCGTTTCAGATACGTGTTGGCGAATTGTGGAGATGCATCACTTTCTTTATATCCTACGCTCTGATTATGTCACTGATGATCATGTCCTTCTTTGTCGACCGACCTCCACCAGAAGCTGCCAGGGTAAGAAACTTTTTCTGATGAATGGCGTTTTCTTTTCAGCAGTTTTATTCAAGGTGAGTTTTTCAATGTCATTCCAAAAGATGTGTATCAAAAATATTTGGGTGTTAGTTAATTTTTTGAGAACAAGCGATTTTAAATTTTACTGAGAAACTATTGGATAGTAAAGCTTTTTTTGTTACTTACATCATATTTTATGTCAGGTAGAGTAAAGTAAACCGGTAGTTATTTTTATGCTTGGGCTACTTTGCCAAGTTGTATCCAAAGACTTTGTATAAACCATGAATTTCATTTGAAAACGAGCGATTTCGTGTGGTTCTGAGAAACTTTTGGATTTCAGTAACCACAGCATTTTTTGGAAGTTCTCTTTCATAGGTTTGCCTTCAAGTACAGTGAACAAACCTTTTAATGACTGCCGGAATTATTGTGTCTTTGACACACTCTGCCACATGTTTTGCACATGGCCCAAAGACCAGAGCGCTGATTCTTCAAAAACCTCGCCTTGCAGCATGTTTGTTTGTCATAATTGTAAACCGTCTTTTTCCTGACTTCGGAACACACGAGCATATGTTCGTTTCAGGCGCAACATATGCGTGTTGGCATGTTTTTGATGAAACGTTTATGTAACGAAGTTGTTCTTTCGAACGTGCGTCGTGTACAGTCGTCACGTGGCTTAGCTTTGCACTGCATCAACCGACACAGCGTGCTTCCTGTGGGCTTCACGGGGCACTCAGAAAGATTGCGACACAAATCGCGGGGAGTGAACCAAGGCCTCCTAGAAAACAGGAGGCCTTGATTTGTCTATCTCGGAGGCCCTGAGTGAATGCCGGCGCCGCGATGACGCGCCGACTCGCCGTTTAAACACGCACGCGAGAGTTTGCTCCGCGGTAGCGTTGCTGCTCTCTTGCGCAGAGAAAAGCTACGCACCTTTGTCTCCGCGGAAATTGCGGAAGCAAAGAGCTCCTGTAAAAAATCTTGAAGTGAAAATTAATGCGAGATTTACTGCTTGCATCAACTTTCTATTCGTTTTAGAAATATTTCAGCGCCGAAAAATTGCAAAATTGGTCACGCTTTTTTTCAATGCGCGTGTGTCCTTGCAGGATCCCTTTTATGACGTTCATGAAGATTTGTTGCATAAAAGCAATGCGGAGAAAGATATTAAACTCTGTCCAGAGATGGAGGCGTCTTTCATGTCAAGGATGTTCTTCGAGTGGTTCACCAAGTCGGTTGTCTGCTTCCGAGAATAGTTTACTGCGATTTTAATTATCTTCTGCTTGCTTGAGTAATGTTCATCGAGTCTGTTCTCTTGGGGGTTTTCCAAAATGATTTGTAGGTAAAGTAGTTTAATTCAGGTTATACTATCAGAACGTTTTTCGTTTCGCTGTTTTCATCAGCATTCTGGAATAGATTGCGTCAGATTTGCGAATAAATTTTTTTCACAACAATAATTGGAGCTCTGACTTCTACGCACTACAAACACGTTTCCGACACTTATCGCTTGCTAATGATGCATCCTCATGTTGGTTTCCTCCATTCACAGAATGATATTGACGGGATACAAGCGACCCCTCAAGGATGAAGATTTGTGGGAAATGAACACAGTTGACAGAAGCTCCCGAGTGTCGAGGCATTTCATGAAGAACTGGAACGCTGAGACAGCGAAAGCGAGGTGTGTTTAAACAAGGCCTTCTAGAGAGAATAGAAGGCCTTGGTTTGAAGCCCTGCACGCTAAATGTTTTGTATTCCGTGGAAGAGAATGCACACTGCCAGTTCCAGGTTTCGCTGGAAGTATCTGAGTTCGTTTGATTTTCAGAAAATCTTTGAAAAGTGTAATCGCAGGAAAAGGGTTCCGATGCTGGACACGACAGAACGCGAAATTCACTTGTTTGGTGTTGGTTTGTGATAAAGTACTACCGGCTTATTTTTCAAGCCCCGCAAACGTGAACGCTTCGAGGGTTATTGGCACACTTTCGTGAACGAGATAATAATTAATCTGAGATTCAAGTTTGTCGAATGCTGTGCCCACTTGACGCACTGCCATTTTTTGATCAGTGTCTTTCGAAATCGCTCTGACACTTTCAGGTACTTCATTCACACTGGTTAACTGTTTTTTTTTAACCAATTAACTGGCTAACTGGTTCATTCACACGTTGTTATCCGTTTTTTTCACGTTCGACGCTTTGGGCGTTTGCTTCGTCTAGATCGGGCAAGACTGCACACGAAGTTCTGTCATCAGAACGCGCCTCAAACGCTGTGACATTCCCAGCCCTTGGTCTCATCGTCGCAGTAATTTCTTCGGGACCTTTGGCACGCGCACAGAATCAATGCTTTCTGTCCCTGTCAAAAATTCTACTTGATTAAGCATGACGTCACTGCAACCTTCTCCGAGCATCTGCCTGCACTGCAGTTCCATGCAAAATGACTTTTAGACATACTGTAGTGTCGATTTTGATCCGTGATCGGAATACGGAATGATTTCAGGACTGTTTTGTTCCAATGTTTCATACACAAACTCCCCAAAAAAGTTAACTGTTCTATTTTTCTAAGATTGGTTGTTTATGGTTTGGTTTGTTCAGGACTTTTTGTTGGCTCAAATCGCGAAATAACACAAATAAAATTTCTGTTTGTTTAGGGGGAACAAGACCCCTGTATTATTACCTCGTCGCCTTTCAGCCTCTATGTGAGGTGTATAACTTCAAAACACGTGCTGACCGAGCTTGTGTGACGAAAACAGTGCGTTGTGCTCTTGCGAAAAGGTCACCGCAGTTCACGTGAAGACAAAGCTTGCCAGCGCCGCGAAAAGATGCTGTCGGCACCACGTGCGTGACGTAATCAGTCATGGGTCGCTGAGTCATTGTCTCGTGCCTATGCCGGCTTATATCCTCTTTGCGTGCTAATCGCACTGCCACTCTAATGCGCGCCAACTGCAACCAACGCTGTGTTGCCATCTCTTCCTCCTCCCCTTTTGTTATCGGTCATAACGATGGTTTAATTCTCGCGGCGTGATCTTTTGTTATCTGGCGCTGCCTGAATCGATAAATCATTCGTTTGCTGCCATGACGTTGGGGTTCGTTAGGCATTCGTGTCACCAAACTCAAGCATTTTAGGATTTTTGTGTGTGCGATTGCACAACAATATGGAAAGGCATGGCGCATCTTTTGAGAACTTTTCCACCGTTGACGATTTTACAAATTAACTTTTTTTTAATGCCAAGGTCTTCATCTTGACCACAGCACACGCACAAAACCTGACACGGAAGGGTTTTCTGTTGTACATCTCAGTCTGTGACGGACTGGGTGGAGTTGTCACGCACAAGAAATTTGTTTCATGGTGATTGACAGGTGCTGAATATTATTGGCCGCACAACGCAAGTGCGTTCTCATTAAAATGCATGAAGTTTATTCGTGCATCAGAAGAATCCTTTGCGCTGAGCTGCAACAGTTGAATTTGAACAAAGAAATCGCGCGTGACGACCAGTTTGAAGTTGGACCGATTCTCAATTTATTACAAAACACCTTTCTTGCCAACCTGTTAAAAGTTGCCATGAATGAGATGGCACTGGTATTTGACAGAAGATAAAACGGACAATATCAATTGCAATCCTTGTTTATATTAATAGAATCCAGCGAATCTTCCAGGTAGTAGGATCTGTGGAGTCTGAACCACTCCTCTGAAGGTCCTGGTAGAACTGCCTGTTATTGCACTTTCGGCGTTGGTCGTATGAAGCGTGTTTTTTCAAGTACGCGTGGACTCGTGAATGATTGAAACCATTATGACGTCACAGGGAGCGACAACAGAAAACGCGACACGTCGACGAAGGATCACGATTTGCTGTTAATTCCGACGAAGAAGTTTTAATCGAACAACCCGGTGGTAAGTGCTCCCAGGAAAGCTTCAAATGTTGTATTTACACGATTTTATCAGCAAGCTTTGCTTCATTGTTGCATTAAAGTAGAAATTTGCTATGGGTGCTGTGTTTGATTTATCAAAACGCGGAGCCCTGTTTGGCGCTATTTTTAGGACGACTTTGCATGCCAGATTTAACCTTTTTCAGTATATTTGGCGTCATCTATTCAAGTAAAATGAACGTACTCAACAGCAGAGTTTTTTGCTTTGCGTACAATTTTATCAATTGAGTTAAAAGATTTTTCAGTAACTGGCGTTTGTACAGCTGCAAAATTGCTTGAACCAAAATATAGCAGGTGATGTGGCTTTCATGTTTCTGCTGAAGGTTTGAAGGGAAGGTGGCTGAAACCGTAGTAGGCCGCGAGCGAACAGATCTGCATCACAGTTTTAATTCCAATCTCTTCCTTTGTTATCGCTTCATTTGTTCCCGGATTTGTGTTGACACTTGGTTCGTCGTATGTTTACAGAGAAAGAAGTGCAGGCGTCATTGTTCAAAGCATTGCTCAAAACATTTGGTCCATACTTGCTTCTGAGTGCGTTCTTGAAAGTAATCAACGACATCTTGACCTTTGTCAGTCCACAGTTGCTCAAGTAAGTTTAGTCTCAGTGTCATCAGAATGTAATTTTCGTTGGATAATACGATGTTTTGGAAGAGGATCTTGCTTAACAGGACCTTAATGTTTCTGAAAATGTCAGTCTTGGTAAAATCCGAATAAAATCCGCATGTGTAGATAAAAATCAAAAAATACAGATGGCTTTCTCATAAAACTCTCTACCTTCTGTTTATATAATATAAGTGAAAACCTATTAGAATGCGAATTAAAGGTGTCATGGTAATCACAAAGCTTTCAAAGTGCATGTATTTTTTGCTTGATTTAAGTCAAGATTTCAGTCACTGAATCAAACGACTTAATTCAAACCACCCTGTTTGGTGAGACTCAAAAGGTTTAACGCAGAAAGATTTGATTCGATGCTGCACTCAGAACATGACAATCACACCTCAAACCTGAATTCGATTGTTCACATACTGAATGTAGTTGAAAGGGGGTTCACTACCCCCCTCTCTTTTCAATGCATTCTTAAATAACTAACGGGGTTAACGACCCCTTGAACTCCCCCACACATGTGGTGTTGCAACCACACCGCCATGATGATTCGTCTTTTCACCTTTGCCATTGACACAAGTGTTGCACGTGACAGAAAATTCCGGTTCACTTAGCTCCTCAGGCGCACGCACCAGCATAAGCCATACGGCGAGCTGCTGCAGCTTATCGCAGTGATGTGTGTGACAGGTTCCTGCTGGTTGTGACAAAACGGCCTATTGATGCAAATATCCAGCGAGTATATTTACTAGGCTTTAAAGAACTGAGTTTCAACATACTAGAGACCAGAAAATAGTCATGACGATAGTCGTACGGCAGAAGCAGCCAGCTCAAACGATGCAGAGAACATAACTGA
>Ga0210059_1013725_pt1 | contig 12082 bp, 6 predicted proteins | sample Ectturendosymbi2_FD_188042 | JGI IMG/M metagenome (GOLD analysis project Ga0210059, IMG submission 188042) | Ecteinascidia turbinata endosymbiont from Florida, USA - Sample 2 (SPAdes) (version 2) | ecosystem: Host-associated > Tunicates > Ascidians > Unclassified | place: Key West, Florida...
AACACCAAGTTTTTCTTCAGACAGGATACCATGCTTTCCTTCGACACGCTTCAGCGCTATCTCTGCATGCAGAGATAGCTATCTCTGGCAGAGATAACATCTCTGCATGCAGAGATAGCTATCTCTGCCAGAGATAACATCTCTGCATGCAGAGATAATTAAATCTGTGCAGAGATAGCTATATATGCGCAGAGATAGCACTTTTTGTGCTATGTCTGTCAGATATAATATTTTTACAAACGTCGCCCCATCATTTTCATTTTTGTAATTTCACTCTTTGCATGTCCCCCTACCTTGGATGCCCAGGGCCGTCGTCCCGTTCGGCCCCCCTCTGCACGCCACTGCCTGGGAGTACCTAAAAGGTTCCCAATACAACTAATACACTCAACGCTGTTGCCCATTTGCAATTAGAAATTTGCGAGAGTGGTCAGTATTTATTTAAATATCCCACAAATAAAAATCATCATACCTACTTTCAGAAGTACATCAAATCCATTTCAACATGAAGTTTGTCAAACCGTCAAAGATCAAATAATTTCCTAAACATCAGATCTGTTGTCGTAACAACCAGAGCCGTATCAGCCGCACTCCGTACCTCCCAATTAGGGGACACGCTGTTATAGGGTCCCAAAATTCAGCTGTCACAGGGACCCAAAATTCAGTCTCATCACCACTTAGCCCCCAAAGAAAGCTTCGACCCCCAAATGGAATATGAAGCACCAGAAATCAGTGAAGTTAGGGGTTCCTTTGAAAGAACAGTGCTTATACATTACAGTTGCTTTGGGCCCCTTTGAAAGTAATGTATTTACACGTTACTGCCGCTGTCGGGGGACCCTTTGAAAGCCAAGTAGCCTACTGATGCATTACAGTCGCTGTTGGGCTCCTCTGAAAGCAAGGTAGTTTACACAGTTGATCTTGGAGGCCCCTTTGAAAGCGTAGTGAGCCTTTGCAAAGCAGAGTTCCTGCACATTGGAGTTGTTATTGGGGGCCCATTTAAAAGCAGAGTAGCCTACTTACACATTGCAGTTGCTCTTCAGGGCCCTTTGAAGGCAGAAATGAATTATGATGTGGTTCGGAAAATATGATATAAGGAGCTAATAAATTTTTCACCAAAAATGAGGAATATTTACGCGCGAAATACCTTCAGGGGGACTCTGAAAAGTGAGGGCCCGAGGCAAGTGCTTCGCTTGCCTCCCCTTGAGCACACCACTGTGTATAACCCTGACAATGATCTTATATGAGAACATGAAACCGATTGAACACGTTCTGCTTCCGATAAGCATACTTTCTCACCTGATATGTGCATGTAAACACTGTGATATAAAGTGGTCTTATTGACCACAGTGAAGTTGCTGGTGAATTTATCACTTCAAAAAACACAGATTTAACGCGATTTTTCATAATTAAACCTAGACACACAGGTTGACTAAAAAAAAGATATAAAAAAAAACACTCAGTGGGAGCTCTGGTCACACGCAGCAAAACGCCTACTACCGTAACATGAAGTGAACATTTGAAGATTTATTGCCGTGTTATTGTTACGCAATAAAGACCAAGAGTACAACAATCTGCTAGCAAGTTCCGCAACCTGCCTCTGCAGGCAAAGGATCGGACACGAGCGAACGGAGCAGTTGCGCTAAGCGTTTCGGGGGCCTCGCGGTCACGACTTTGCCTTGATCAACGCGTTTTGTGTAGTGATTGTTGTAAAAAATGTACTATGTCTAACCCAGGTAGTCTTCTCATATTTTGTACTGCATAGCAGCAAAATACCTTTGGTGCTTACGACCAACCAAAGATACACATTAGCGCAGCCTGCTGTTCAGAAAACCAGATGGAGTTAATTGTGTAGTTAGAAGAAACTATTTAGCAATCGTTGCTAAGTTGTCCCAAAACAGAATAGTGCAGTTAGTGGATTATGGATGTTAAATGTGGTGTCCACGTAGGCCTTTGTCTATATTTATTAACAGGCGATTTGAGATACAAAATGTTATGAATCTAAATAACACGTGCCATGCACCAGCACATTACCAAGTCCAGACATCAGCGAGGTTTATGCATGCGTATTTTGGCCAGTAAAAATCCCAATGCGCATGCTTTATAGACTTAGTATATTTTTATTAAGCTCATGGCAGTTTATTGATTTGCCGTAATGAAAAAAAATGTTCATCGCGGAGCACATGCTTTGACCGGCCACATGTTTGCTGCTTTGGTAAAAATGTTTTCATAACTGAACGATGGTCTTTATTCTGATTTCCTACAATTTTTTACATTTGCAGTTCATTACAACATCTCTAAAAAATGCCGTCAATTAAATGACGATGATTTACGGTCCAATTGCTTTTGTTAAGCTCGTTCAAAAAAAATTAGTTGGAAACTACGAGTACGAGCCTATTATGTGTGTTTGCGGGAAAATATTTATAAATAATTTGCACAATCTGCAAATGCTGTTCATGTTGTGTTGTGAATTAAATATAAATTTTCGGAATATCTAGCCCCCTGCACAAACATTAAATTTAAGACTTTCTGGCGACGGTTCTGCCCAGGCCCGCAGACACGGGGGCAGTTACCCCCCAAATCTGTTTATGCCCTCTAAACTTTGTTGTACTAAAAAAATTGTTTTAAACATTAAAAGAAAAATCTATCCCCCTTAAAAATGTATCTTGCCCACCCAAACCTTAGAACCTGGCTACGGGCCTGGTTCTTCCAAAATTGTGTCTGCATTTGGGATATTTGGTGCTGAAGGCCATTCGGTCTCGAGATGTAGCATAACGTCAAACATATTGTTTATAAATCACAATTAGGGGGGCCCCTGTAAGCATTTTAGGGGGGAAGAGTCGGGCTGCTACAGCACTGGTAACAACATACTGCTAAGGTTTATCGCTGCTGCAAAAGCAAAGCACGCGCAGTTGCATGCACTGTGAATGCTGGATTCCCGACCAATGTGACGCAATTGTAGAATGAGATCGAAGTCAGAAAGTTCACAGTCTTGACTATCTGAAAGCATTGTAACACAATCCAAACCACTCGGAGTCAAACCACTCGGACATGCGGGTGCTGATTACTGGAGACATGGGCCCAATTTGGTGGGGGACACGGGGGATGTGTACCCTCACTTTTTCAGACGGGGAGGGACACAATATGTCATGTCTCCCCACTTTTTCTCTTTAGGTTTTGTATTTGAAGAGGTTTCAAAAATAAAAGTGATGTTTTTCACGTTTTGTATGATGAGTTTTTCATGTTGGATGGTAGTCCACACATAGCCAAGTTGATGTTGAAACAGAGTTTGGTGTGGTATCACTGATTCTGTTAGTTTATAAATTTTAACTTCGATAGATAAAATAATTTTTAGCATTTTTTTAGCAGTTTCTAGAGACCGTGAAAGATGTTTAACTGCTTATTTCCGACATTTTACCCTGTGTGTTGTGCTGTTACAAAGGTTATTTTCTTGTAACAGTGAGAAGTAGCCTATTACTACAGCTGTAGATGTGAGAGACCACAGTTCAGCCATGATTTGTTCCGTACAGAAATGTAACTGGCTTTGCTGTAACGTTGGTTGTCACGTATTCAGCAACAGACAGAGTATAATTTAATGATGCTAGTGTGTATAACGCAGGTGCGTAGCCAGAGGAGGCATCGGGGGCAATTTCCCCACCCCTAATCCAAAAATTGAACCAAAATTTTTCAGATTAATCAAGTTTTTATGTGTAAGCCAAACAAATACTTCAGTGCAAATCAACAGAAACTGCTTAGGAAACCTATCCAACTTCAACTTTCAGTCGAACCTGATCAAAGCAGTATTTTTTACCAATTGTCCATGATTAATCAACATAGTGTATACTGCAAATGCTGGAGCATTCATATCATGGCTGATCTTTGCCTGAGGTTTGAGCTCCGTGTGGAAGTTGGTGAGTATGTAACACAAACTTGTATCTACTGTAAGCGCTAGTAGTCCCTAACCGCAAGTAAAAATAAAGAGTGTAACACACAAGATGCGACCCCTATGGGGTGGCGTAACAATGTGCTTTTGATCCAGTAGATATCATTTATGCATGGGTTCTCATTACTGAATCAAGGACCGTTCTCGCAGAAACTATGTCTGGTTAACAGCCCCTATTAAGTGCCCGAATATTAATTATTTCTCAACGATTCACACTATAAAATATACACACCAGTGAAGCATATAATTTTTGGTTTTATAGCTTTTATTCATCACAATAAATACGTTCAAATAACACAAACTGGTACTCACCAATATACGATGTATCATAATATTCAAGCACTTCTCGACATGTCACAACGCTCATATAACTCTCATATTTTAATTCTGCATCTTAGTAATTTGCAATAACGAGATCAACAACCTATTCAGATCGGTTCCCCTATTCAAGCAATTTACTATATAAATAAGACTCACTTTCTTTTTACATCACAACGCATTTCTAACTGTAAATATACTCGATAAGTAGATGCATACTCAATTGTCTAACGCTGAATTAAAGTCGTCATGCTTTCGTTTCACTGCTCGCGAGTTGCGCAGCTCGGAGCTCGGTGAAGCACTCGGCAAGGAGTAGTAGCTCAGGCGGAAGTTTATCATCAGTTGACATTTCAAATGTTACTGCAATTAGTTGAAAGTAAGTTCAGTCAAAAGGGCTGATCCGAAGAAGGACCAAAGATATTTTTAATGACCACTGCCAAGCTGGTTTCGATCCAAGCGGGCTACAAAGGGATGTAACCGACATGTCAAGCAGGAACGGGTATACACCAAGGTGTACACGCGTGTTGGGAAGTTTCATGTGATTCTCGTCCAAGTGTGGAAATGTCCACTGCGGTACAGAAAGGAGCATTGCTCACTTTTTGTACGGCCTCCCGAGACGGTAAGCGCAAGAAGGTAAAATCTTCAACGATTGAAGAAAGTACTATCGATTGACTGAACTCGGACTGGTACAGCAACTCAACAAAACAAATAGAATCTAGTCATAAATACAATTTAAGCCTGAACAACTTGCATGATAAAACTACGCTAGTACAGTACAGCATTTACAATTTAAACTGACAGAACTTCACTTTTCATAATCTGGTTCTCACAAAACAAACTGGCAAAACTTCATTCTCATGATCTGTATTTCATAAAATAGTCTGACAGAACTTCGTTCGGACAAGCCACTTTCTGTAGTTTAAACTGACAGGGATTAACTCGGACAAGTCAGTTTTTACAGTCTGGTCTGACAGAGATTAACTCGGACAAGCCAGTTTTTCCTGACCGTTACTCATGTAACAACTTAACCGCGGCCACCTGACCTGATGGCAGGACGAATCTTGAAAGACTGAATTTTTAGTTCAAATGGGGCTGTATTTATACCCGAAAATCGTCATGTGACTTGTTAACGCCCCTTTACTTCAAGTGTTCTAATCGGCTATTGCTTATTGGATCACATGTTGATTCGCTGGTTTCAAATACTTGCAGAACCTTCAGGTGCTTGTCGGTAATTGGGTATTCCCCTTCTGTTCCGTCATTGTTTCCTAGTCGTGATCAACCTAATGTGATTTCTGCTGCTTGTCTTGTGACTTCTGTTGACGTTTTGATGACGTTGTCACTGGGGTAACTTGAGGTTAGTGTCTTGGGATAGTCGTTTTCAGTCAGGTCAGCTGACTAATAGTCAGTTTTGATTGGCTGTGATCCTTTTAAATTTGCGCTGACTGTTTAAGGCTTGAGGAGTGTTTCAGCCAGTTTGTTTTCTGTACAGCGATGAGTTGTTACAGGCAAAGTTGCCTGCAACAAGAGTAACGCTATTCGCAGCTGTTTTTGGCACACCAGCTAGCTGTAACCCTCCTAATGGTGATGCAAACTTCATTTCAAGACCATCGCAAAAATTTCTCTCTGATCTAGCGTGCTACAGATACTGTGTAACTTATCTTTGTCTGCAGCATCAGCCGCAGCCTTAAATGAACTACGTAAATTTTTGTATAGTTTTAAAAATATGGCGTTGATATACGTTTTATATGCCTTTGACAGACATTTTCAAATGTCTTTTTATTACCCAATGAGGCCGTATAGTCATTGATTGGCACCAATAGCATTCTCAGGGACGCTGGAGAGCGGGTCCATGACGCGGCATTGCCTCCCCTGACTTTTCACAAGGGAGACAATGGGGCGGAGGTGCCTTTTATAGCCTTTTGATAAAAGAATCATATGGAATTTCAAGGTTTATCAAGATAAAATTGAAACAAATTTATTGCAGCTATTCCCGTACACAGAAACTTGAGAATGGTTTTCTAGAATTTCTGGTATTATTTTCGAGGTCAACATCGTTGCTGAAAACAAACAAGCATAATTGGTAACGATTTTTTTGTTTTCTATAGGTTTGCATTGCCCTCAACTCTTTTACTGCCCCCTACCGCTGTTCGGGCAACGCTGTTCATTCTAGATATTTATTTGTGATTATTATACATGTACTGCGTGACTGTGTTGTGACGGTTCAGTCACAAATGTTTGGAGCCGTAACATTTTCATCAATTATTTCACATACCTTGCCGGAGAGTAAAACACAGTTTTTTCAAGTAGACCCAATCGGAATACGACCTGTACATAGTCTGAAAGTGTTTCAACTGTCATCAGATGTTAATTACCGCCCTATCCCACAGTAAATTTGAAACCAAGTAGGAATATGCTTTTCATTCTGTAAATGCTGAGGGCAAAAATAACACTGCCGTAATTTACAGTGATACTGCCATTATTTACAGATTGCTTGCATCTGTTTTCTTGATGAAGCGCATGTGATTAACATGAAACTAAAGCAGGAGTGGGAAATAATTTTCCATGGAAGGCCACATTGAAAACTTGATTGCAACCGGGGCAGCGTAAATTACATCTATAATCGCTTTACAAAGTTTAACAATAGCTTTTAACATTAACTAGCACAAAATGAGGGTAACAATAGTCACTTACGGTTGAGTAAAAATACGGTTTCGTATGAAACGTGTGGAATAAAACATCAAAAATTCTAATCTCATGGACAAAGTTACTTTAGCATAGAGTCGAAATATGTAGGCTACTATCTATGTACGTGTGGCTGCACTGCGGGCCGCAGTTTACCCACCCCTGAACTGAAGTAAATTTGTTCCCAGTCGATTGGATTTTGTTATTTAAAAACATTTGGATTAAAAAAGTACTTCCACCGCTTACGTTAAAATCGCTAGATTAGCTGTTCCCAAACTTTTTTGAGCGCGATCCAAATCTGAATTTGATGAACACCATGCGACTAGGTTCGTATCTACTATCAGCAATCTACTCTTTTCTCACGTACCTACACTACAGACAGACAGACAAGTAGTGGTAACATTGAATATACACAACTCCGGCTTGGATTTAGATTTGATTGTCTCGGCACGACCTTTCTTTGAACATGGATTTGCCTCGGCACGACCTTTTTGGATTTGCCTCGGCGCAACCTTTTTTTGACTATTCGCTGACCTAAGACAATATCTCATGTGTGGTACGCCATGACCTTTCAGAAATATTGACAGAGGCTGAAATCGTATGGCTAGAAGTCATACTAAATGGTAAAAAAGCAGTAATTTCAGTCATCTATAGGCATCCAGTCCCTCAATATGACTCCTTCACCAAAGAGTTGGAAAACATTCTGTACAATCTTAATGATAACAAAGTAACTTACTATATTTGCAGAGACTTTAACATAAATTTGCTGCATTGTGAAAGCTCACAGCAAGTAAAAAACTATACCAATTTAATGCTTGCTTACAACTGCACCCAACTAATCACCAGACCTACAAGGATTATAAACCACAGTGCCACCCTTCTAGACCATATATACACTAACAATATCAAAATGCCTGTACAATCAGGAATTATATTTTCAGATCTGTCTGACCATTTACCTACTTTTGTCCTGATTAAGTCCTGCCAGTAAACAATGGAAACCCATGTCAGGTTGTGGATAACATACACTCCATATTCAATGATACAATGCAAAAGCACACACCACTACAACCACTATCAAGACACAGAAGGAAACTCCTCAACAAGCGATGGATCACACAAGCATTATATAAATCAATTAAAGAAAAAAACAAAATTTACCGAAGTTTGATAAAATTGGTTTTGAAACTAAAGTCAAATTTGCATATTACAACAGATACAGAAACCAACCAACACGTTTGCTGGTATTGTCAAAAAAGGAATATTATCAATCCCAGTTTTTAATTGCAAGAACTGACAGTGCAAAAACATGGAAACTCATTAATACCCTATTGCCAGGAAGAACCAAAGCTACCTCCACCCCTCCCAATTTAACCCATCCCTTATCTGAAGAATGCAAGCAAAATCCTACAGATATAGCAAATATCTTCCTGGTTTTCTTTGTATCTGTTGGAAAAAACATGTCCAGCAAAATTATTTCTCCCCAAAGCAACAAGACTCACATTGCAGAAATGAACTGTCAGTCCTCATTTTATTTACAAGAAACATCAGCTGAAGAAATCATGCACATCATAGACACACTCACAGAGAAAAATGATACTCGTCAAAATGACATCCCTGTGAAAATCTTAAAATTATGCAGTGAAATTTTATCTCCATTCTTAGCAAAGCTCTTTAATAATTGCATAAGCCAAGGTATATACCCACAAAACTTAAAGTGTTCCCAAGTTACTCCTATACATAAAAGTGGGCCGGAAAATGTGTGCCCCAACTATCGCCCTACATCATTGTTGTCACCCTTATACAAGATATTTGAAAACCTCTTCAATGATAGGTTATATCACTATGTGGAATGCAAGGGCGTGCTATCAAAACATCAGTATGGTTTCAGAGCTAAAGTATCAACAGAATTTGCAATTTATGACATAGTTGAGTGTATCTCAGAAAACCTGGACCAGAAAATACCAACTTGTGCAGTTTTCCTTGATCGTTCAAAAGCTTTTGATACTGTTGACCATTCTGTGCTGCTGTGGAAGTTGGAACATTACTATGCCATTCGAGGGCTCCTACTACTTTTTGAAAATTATTTACATAGGCGAGAACAATATACAGTAGTAAATAAGTGTAGATCCCAAATCCAGCAGATCAATTGTGGCCTGCCACAAGGATCAATTTTATCTCTCCTGCTCTTTTCACTATATATTAATGACTTGCCAAATGTATCAAACTTTAAAACCACACTAATTTCTGATGATACATGCCTAATATTGGCAAACAATAACATTGATATTTTGGAAAAGATGGTTGACCAGGAAATTAATAAAGTCGACAGTTGGATGCGCCATAATAAGCTATCACTAAATTATAGTAAAACTGTCTACATGATATTTAACTCAGACAAGAAGCAGAGCTCCCCATTTAGAGTAGAAACCGGTAGCAACTTATTTAATAGAGTCAATTCAACAAAATATCTTGGAATGCACTTAGATAATAAACTAAACTAGGATATACACATTTCAAAGCTTGCAAGCAAGTTTTCGTGCTATTCTGGTATGTTTTTATAGAATTCGAGAATACTTGAGTACAAATGAACTTAAGATGATATATTTCAGCCTTGTATGCTCCCATCTACAGTATGCCATTGGTGCTTGGGGCTTAGCAACAAAGATCAGCCTACACAGACTAAACACCATCCATAACAAACTCATTAAGGCCATCAGTTGGAGATCTTACCGATGCCGTGTAACATCCCTTTACAGTCAATTAAATTTATTGAAACTGGAAGACATACATCAGCTGGAAATTGCTAAGCTTATGCACAGCTTCCACAGCAACAGAATGCCCAACACGTTTGACCGTCTATTTACTGCTGTTAATTCTGTCCACCCTCATGAAACTAGAAGTTCTACCTCTGGCCATTACTTCTGTCACCCAGTCTGCTCCCAATATGGAAAAAGATCAATCAAATTCAAAGGCCCAAGAATCTGGCAGCAAATAGATTCCTCTCTAAAAGAATTGCCAGCAACCATCTTCAAAAAACGATACAGAAACTCGATTATATAAAGTTATAGGAATCATGAGTAGTGCTTTCCTCATATCCTCTTGTTTGTAGCCATAGAATCACCCCGAAAGTCAAAATTTATTTTCTCAGCCTAAATTACTATGTGCAATAGAATACGACTGTCTGTCATTCCATGTTAGTAATTAAATGCTCGTATGTGTGTATTTGTAGTATACTATTACAAAATGTGTGTATTTGTAGTATACTATTTTTATGTGCTTTAATGTAGCTCAGTACTTCGTGAATACGTTGCTGCCTCGGTCCAGTTTTTGTTGCAGAATATCAAAAACACCTGTAGAAGAAACAGACAATTCTGCTACGAAGATTATCTCCAAAAATCAACTCCTCCATCTCCTGGAATTTACATCACGGTTAGGGCCGGATTAACCATTGGGCAAACCGGGCAGATGCCCGGGGCCTTGCGCTTTTGGGGGCCTCGCGCTTAAATATTAAAGCACTCCTTTGCTGTTTTTTCATGTCTTTAGACTGTTCACCACACGTCAAAATTGTAGAGGTTTTTGATTAGTGCGTTTAACATATAGATTTAGGAAACTGACAGGTTTGGCATTTATAGTTTTTGAGTGACTTACGAGAACTGAACCATAGAGCACCACGCTTTATGACCCAAGAATTAGATCGAAATCACTGCATCCATGGGCGTCCGCAGAAATTTTTCCAGGGAGGGCAACGTCTATATTTTGCTTATCCTTTTCAGGTTGCTGACGATGCAATGCGAATGAACGTTCACCAAACGCTCAACCCTTTCTACCCCATTAGTCTTTGCTGGTTGAACCTCAATTCTCAATCTTTTGTATTAAATATCTTCGACTTCGGTATTAAATGTCTTCGACTTTTACTTTTCATAAACTGCCTAATATCCAATTTTTCGAGCACTTTCTACAAATAAGTCATAACTTAAGAATAATCAAGGGCCAGAACAACATGAGCGGTGAAATAACAAGAAAGTTAGACATTCTCGCAAAACTATTTCAAGCAATGAGAAGTCGAACTACGTGCTGACCAGAATATCAGACAACTTACTAAGGTTGGAACACCACGCAGGTTTTAAAAAAGTGAGTAGATGCGTTACGAAAACTCGCCACAGCAAATATAGTTTTGCACTTATAGTGCTCACGAAGAAGTCAGAGCTATACCTTAACGATAAAGACGTATTCCCACATGTGTGCATAGACGTATTCTAACAAGTCACATATTTTTATACTGTGTGAAAAGAAGCCTGCATAAGAGTCGTTTGATTAAGGTATTCACTTGGGCACGTTGATTTCACACAGTATAAAATTATACGTGGCTTACCGCTATCAGCATTGTCAGTGTCTTGCTGCATTACCTGCCAGGGTGTCTGTGTTCAACAGTCATATGCATGGCTCCCATTCAGTGATTTCATATAAACCCAGATGGCACACCAAAAATCCATATTTATACAATAACGCCATTTTGGACAAGAAAAAAGCTAATCTTGATCACAGTGACGAATAATACGCAGAATTGCGATTGTATTTGTTTCATGTGGAAAACGAGCTGCGCTTTTCCAAATACTGAAATTGACTTTCACGTATACTTGCGCCTCATGGTTTCCCACTGTACTGGAGAGTCTTTTTCTAAGTTGCGCAGAATTAAAAATTATCTTCGAAGTTCAATTTGGCAAGAAAAAGTAAGCATGCTGTCTCAAATGAGCACAGAGCACGAGATTCTTGGAGATACGGAACAGGAGACAATCATCAACGATTTCGTGTGCAAAAAATGCGGTGTCATGAAATGTTTCGTAGCTGACTTTTTTCAAAAAGCACACATTGACAGAGTGACAGAGATCAGAGTCATTTCAATAAGTTTGTTACTAAATATTCTTCGCAATTTAACGCCTTTGCGATTACCGTATAATGGTAATGGTTTATTGTTTCATACGACTCAGCCAACAAGCAGAAGTACCATAAAAGCCATCGCGTACAGTAAACCAACCATTAGCGAAAATTAGAGCAAATGAAAACACAATGGCACAATAGCTGATCAGTGTAAACAAAGAGGGGCGCTGTGTCGTATAGGATTGGCGAAAGACCGTGGCGGTC
>Ga0210059_1013726_pt1 | contig 12081 bp, 9 predicted proteins | sample Ectturendosymbi2_FD_188042 | JGI IMG/M metagenome (GOLD analysis project Ga0210059, IMG submission 188042) | Ecteinascidia turbinata endosymbiont from Florida, USA - Sample 2 (SPAdes) (version 2) | ecosystem: Host-associated > Tunicates > Ascidians > Unclassified | place: Key West, Florida...
ATTTATTTTTTAAATTATTATTTTTTTTTGTTACCCGTTAACCTCAAAATCTGATGTGAGAATGTCTTCATTTCTTTCACACGACCGATTCCCTGTATGGCTATGAGTGAATGCAGTTGTCGTTGGGGCGTTGTTAAAGTGTTTTTCCCCTCTCAATGTTGACCATATGCTAACACCTCTGTTCTTCTTCATCGTTTGAGCAAGTTGTTCCTGTCCATTGCTTGGCCGCACCAGATCTCGGGGCAGGTGTTGAGCAGCCAGTCGATTGTCTCGTCATCCAGAACCGTCAGGCTTTGCAGTCCATGGGAAGTTGATGTATTGGACATGGGGACACGACATGATCGACGATTTATTCTTCTGCACCACACTCACAGGCCGCAGAAGAGGCCATGCCCCATTTGTACAAGCAGGAGCGGATACGCCCGACACCGGTGCTGTGGCGGTTATGCCTGACCCACACTGTTGCGCTATGACTAACCACCTACTCTGTAATGCGATATGGCTATACACTGTTGTGGTCCTGTCTTATTCGATTACCCTTGTGATATTGACCATTAGTCTGCGGCAGTTTTATAAAACAAAAAATACAAATACAAATGTTTACAAACTTTAATCGTTGGAAAAAGATGAAAACAGAGCCCATTTGGCTGATAAAGACAACAGCAAACTGAAGGCTTTATTGAATAATGTGAAATATTAAGATTGAAAAAAGAATCTTTGCTATCAGCTTACGTTTGGACTATATCCAAAGTAATGCTTGTGTTGTGAAGCAATTTGCCGTTTTACACACTTGCTTCTAATTCCATCCACCAAAGTATATACTAATAGGACTATTTCAAGTCATGTCACATTTTTGCCTTTTAAATGTAGCACAGGTAGATTTCACGTCTAAGCATAGGCGTACGAGGCGGGGGGTCGGGGGGGCGGCCGCCCCCCGGGTTTGAAAAATTTCAGGGCAAACTTTGTTTTCAGGTCAAGCGCTGGTTGTTAAAAAATCCTGGATGATAAAAAATATTTCAATGCAGTGAAAAATTCCAGAGCAACTCTGTTTTTCAGGGCAAGAGCTAGTTGCTCAAAAATCCTGAATGATAAAAAATGCATATTCAATACAGTGAAAAATTCCAGGGCAACTCTCTTTTTCAGGGCAAGCGCAAGTTGCTCAAAAATCCTGAGTGATAAAAAATACATATTCAGAACAGTGAATTCAGGGCACCCTCTGTTTTTGAGGGCAAGCACAAGTTCCTCAAAAATCCTGAATGTGAAGAGCATATTCAACACAGTGAAAAATTCCAGGGCAACTGTTTTTCAGGGCAAGCAAGTTGCTCAAAAACCCTGAATGATAAAATATGTTTCAATACAGTACAGTGAAAAATTTCAGCGCAACTCTGTTTTTCAGGGCAAGCGCAAGTTGCTCAAAAATCCCGAATGTAAAAAATATATTCAATACAGTGAAAAATTCCAGGGCAACTCTGTTTTTCAGGGCAAGTGCAAGCTGCTCAAAAATTCTGAATGTAAAAAGTATATTCCATACAGTGAAAATTTTCAGGGCAACTCTGTTTTCAGGGCAGGCGCAAGTTGCTCAAAAATCCTAATTGATAAAATTTAATTCAATACAGTGAAAAATTCCAGGGCAACTTTGTTTTTCAGGGCAAGCGCAAGTTGCTCAAAAATCCTGAATAATAAAAAATATATATTCAGTACTGTGAATTCAGGACACCCTCTGTTTTTCAGGGCAAGCGCAAGTTGCTCAAAACTCCTGAACGTAAAAAGTATATTCAATGCAGTGAAAGTTTTCTGGGCAACTCTGTTTTTCAGGGCAAGCGCGAGTTGCTCAAAAATCCTGAATAGTAAAAAATATATTCAATACAGTGAAAAATTTCAGGGGAAACTCTGTTTTTCAGGGCAGGGGCAAGTTGCTCAGAAATCCTGAACATAAAAAGTATATTCACTACAGTGAAAATTTTCAGAGCAACTCTGTTATTTTCAGGGCAAGCGCAAGTTGCTCCAAAATCGTGAACTGCGAAAAAATTTTCAATACAGTGTATATTCACTTAGGGGGCGATCCGTGTAATTTGGGCTAGTTTAGTGTGTAATCTGGACCAACGTCGTGATTGGTTATAGTGACTTTGATCTGGACCAAGCAGTAGCGGACACAGGCTGATTTGTTGGGGGGTATGCGATGTCGATTTGTAATGAACCCAATGCTTCACAGGACCATAATGCGTAAACCAATCACTTCCACATTCGTACATTTACGAGGAAACAAGTCTAAGCTTGGTTTAGAAGTTTGAGTGATAAAACTGGTCAAGCTTTAACACTGCACCGCTACGGAACCAACAAGCAAATGTGGCACATAACAGCGATCTGACGTAGTCACTAGCGTAGGCGCAGGTACATCTAGGACTCGAGATAGACAGTTCACGTGACGACATAATACTTATTCTCATTGTAGGTTAGGTTTGTTACAGCACAATTACCGGTGGCAGTAGCCAGCACAGTGTAATAGCGCTGTTTAACTTGCATGTTGCAGCAAGTGAGCGCATAGTCACTTGGATGCGGTTTAGATCGGTGCTCTTGAAATGGGGAACCTTTTAATTGTCGTTTGGAATAGTCTGCAACACCCATAGTAATTTGTGCATAACATTTGTTATTGCAGGTAATTTTGATGAAATAATAACAATAAGCGGATTGATTCTGTTTATTTTGCAACTGAAATTAAGATAACGGAAAGAAACAAACAATTTGTAATGAGTGAAAGCACGAAAAAAACGAAAGCGAGAGAAAACGATCACTCATGGGCGTCCGCAGAAATTCTTCCAGGGGGAACGTCAACATTTTGTTTATCATTTTCAAATTGCTGACGAGTAGTGTTCCCCCTAAGACAAATTTTACACTGAACAAATATTTGTTTTAGTGCAGGGTTTCTTAAACTGGGGTTCTAGCATCCCCAGGGGGTGCTGAAATTAGTTTCAGGGGCGCTGGGAAGGTCACATATGTGTCGGTCAAAGGTAAAAGGAATACGTTTGAACAAACGTACGTTTGAACAAACATATTTTTACCGCATATTTTAACACTTCATCGACCGGCGTGCGAATATATTCCTACTTGTCAACCGTTGCCTGCTGGCTACGTATATATACGTTATCAAGATGTACTGCACTTGCCTTTACTTTATCCTTATAGTGATTAGTGGCCAGGTCTGGGCCAATGGAAGGGGGTGCTGGACTGCTTAGTCGTGACTAAGAGGTAGAAAAAGGTTAAGAAACGCTGTTTTAGTGAGTATGATTATTTTAGGGCTGAGTAAGTGGAGTTTTCAATGAATTACAAACTGCGAATTACATATTAAATATGCAATCTTATCAAAATACCAACAAATCACACATTTCACTCAAATAGCTCCTTGTTTTCGATAGAGTTTCCATTGCTTTGGAATGTTGCAAGTGATCGAGAATGAGATTTCACTGCGCAACAGTTCTGGTGGTCCTGAGTATTTGCGCACCTTATAGGGAACATTGCTGACGATGCAATGCACCTTGACATGCACAAAACGCTTTATCCTTTCTACACTACAAAGAAAATGCCCATGTTACGGTAACAATCACAAAAAAAGCACTTCGTTGGCAGCAATAGCCAGGTTTATTAGTATTACGACAACTTACATAGTGCGCAATCTACAGATTTTCAACGCAGGACATTTCTTTTCGAGTAAGTATTGCAATGATCTGTAAAGAAAGAAGCATTGGATTGCCATGGTTTTCAACGAAAACACAAATCATGACTTTATTTTACTTAGCAAGCAGGGCCGCCCGCACCCAGCTCATATATTCAACTGAACTAACAACTGAACATGTTTTTGAAACTTTCGGGAAGGAATTGCCCTGTTGATCGCCCCCTGATTGCAGGATCAGCTAGCAAGACTTGTCAGTATCGCTTAGAACAGTGGTTCTCAAACTTTCATGAGCCTTGGCCCCCTTCAAAAGACTCTCAACACTTGTTGTGGCCCCCTGTTCATCAATAAAAATATCTAGTTTTGGCCTCTGCTCATGGCTCCAGCTCGGCCTCTGCACGTGGCACCCAGAGAACAGTTACGTGGACCCCAACGGGGACGAGGGCCCCGTTTGAGAATCTCTGACTTAGAAACAAGAGCTGCAAACGTCTGGGATCTCGTCCAAAGCGATCCATGAAACCTTGCTACACAAACCGGAAAAGGAAGTAGACTTGCATGTGGATACGACTTCGGACAAACTTAGTACAATTAGAACATCACGTAGGTTTTGCAAAATTGACCAGATGAATTATGAAAACTCGCCACAGCAAATATAGTTTTGCACTCAGTACTCACTCAGATGTCAGAACAAATCCTTAACGATTAAGACGTATTCCCAAAAGCCTGCATAGATGTATTCTACTGTAACAAGCCACGTTATTTTATATTGCATGAAAAGAAGCCTGCATAAGTGTAGTTTGACACTCAGGCACATTGATCACACTCCAACTAATAATGGACTTTTTAAACTTGTTGAAGCATTGCTATAGACTCACTCGTGCTTCTTTTCACAATGTATGAATATACGTGGCTTACCGCTATCAGCATGTCGCTGTCTCGCTGCATTATCTGCCAAAACGTCGGCGTTCAACAGTCTCATGCAACAAAACGCCTGCTACCGTAATATAAAGTGAACCTTTGCAGAGTCGTTGCCATGTTATTGTTACGCAATAAAGACCAACAGTAGCACAATCCCCTCGCGACTTTCCCAACCCACCTCTGCAGGCAAAGGAGGGGACATGAGTGAACTGCAAGCTCATCACTGCATGACACTGCAACTGTGAACCTGACTCTTGTGCAGTGTAAGTTTCATACAGGCAAAAAACTGTCATTGCAAAAACCAAATCAATTAATCGGAATTAAGATACCGACTTCAGGTTTTTCCAGAAATATTTTGTTCGTTCGCCTCGTTCGCCTCCCCTAAAATCCACACCTGATTATATATATAATTATAGAATTTAAAAAAATCATTGGCAGCTCTGTAATTGGCATCTATTCACTGGCCTTTGGATGGTGTAATTGGAGTCTTCTTTTACAAATTGTGAAATGATTTGCGCACTTCTTCATCCCTCATAGTAACCATCTGCAGTGGAGAACGGTCATTTTGATGGTAGATTGGAAAAAGGAGTATCATTAGAAAAAACATGCTGAACAGCCTGATTGTAAAGAGTGTAATAGAGCCTCCACGTCTATGTGAATTTGACACTACCAGTATCACAAAAAAATTCGCTATGGCAAAACGTAGAAAATACAATTTTAAGCAGTAGGTTTGCTACTTTTGACAACCGACTTCGACACAAACTAAGACTACACTGTTTAGATATAGCAATGATCAAATTTCTTGATGAGTCTGGAAGCATTGATTATTGCGTTTGTACTGTGCTTGTGAGCTGTACAGTAATGCACTCGTTCGTAGTAAAAGATACGTCTGTGCGTTTTGGATAAAAAAAGACATGTAATCCACAAAGTTCACCAGTTGCTGTTTAGACAAGGTTTTTCGTACTTACGAAATTCAGTATGCCTAATGGTAGGATGCGCACAGAATCTATGATTCAACAGTTTTCAGTATTCAAATGTGCCTTTAACTTAGGGCCCCGCGCTTTAATATGCTACAGGTCCCGCGCTACCTGTGTTCGGAACTGGATTCGTTTGGCATTATTGTACGCAGCACGTAAGCCCTTTAAGTAGTCTGTGTGTATTTGCTCCACAATTGGCAAGCATATATTGGCATGCAGTGGACACGAAATAGAGTGTTCTTTACTGCAGGAGAGTTCTGATCAAAATGGCCTCTGAGCTTGTTTGCTGCACAGTACAGTATAGTGATTTCACTTGTCTCTGAATATCGTCATCATCCTTCAGTGACACATTTATCCACGCACCAAGGTATTTCACTTGGTCAGAAAACTGTACCCTCACACCATTCAGAAAAACATTTGATGGAGCTGGTTGTTTCAACATTTTGCAAAAAAAACAGCACCAATTTTTTTGTTGCAATTAATGCAATTTCGAGTTCAGCAGCATAGTCACCAAATATATTCAGAAGAGGTTGGAGTCCTCCAACACTGGGGCTGAACACATATGTATCATCAGCAAATATTAAATGTTTCACAACCATATTTCCCATAGTGCATCCCACTCTGGCTGAACCCAGCTGGTATGAGAGTTCATCAAGGTCAACAGCAAGCAAATATGGGCTCAGACCGACCCCAGAACTCACCGTTTATTTTTTTCGCCGTAACATAGATTAGACCGAGACACCTATGCTTGTTTTCTTCAAGTTTAGCAAACCAGCTCTCCAACTAATTTTTTTAATTTTTGTTATGTGTATCACCGTTCAACTTTCGTTGCTGAGACAACTAAACCAAATGTTTCTTACATATGTCGCAAATCGAGTCACACCAATACCTTCTTCATTCGCATTTTCGCAAGCTAAACCGAACACGAGGTTATATAGAAAGTAAAAGCAAACTGACAACTCCATTTCACTGGAGATTTTCGTGGACTTGACAATGTTTTCAAAGATGCAACTCGGCACACAAAATATATGTATCCGGGTTGCTTCAATCTGTAGATCTCTTCGAACATTTACATGCTTTCATAAGCATCCCCATCAGACGATTTCAGCCATTTGCTTCAGAACCTGACGTTAAAATGTCTTCATTTTCTTCTCACTGCCAGAGTGCTATTTGATGATAAGTGAATGCAGTTAAAGCTGGTACGCTGTTTCAGCCTTTGGCATCTCCTTGTGTTGTCGATATGTGTTATATCACCTAAAACGTACTCTGTACTGCGCTATGACAAACCATTTCGTGTTATTGGAGTGCCCTTGTGATATGGACCATGCGTCTGACGAAAAATATATTTTATTATTATTATTATTATCATGCCTTCACTCAAGTGCCGTCGTGTGCAGTTGGGTGTATGCTGGTGTCACCGCTGTGAAGATTCTATGCATCTTTGCGTACAGTACACGTTTACTGTCGCATACAGTACAAGTTGTTCCCTAGTTTAAGCCAGTTCATTTCGTTGGCCTGTGCAGTAATAATTTATGTTTTTGGTTGGCCTGTGTAATTAGTGTTTTGTTGGCTTATGGCAATTAGTCTACGCGATTCAGCAGATTTTTTAGAGGCACGCCTATGATACATCGCTAGGCTTATTAGTGGCGTGATGCCTTTCCATCCCTGAAGCACGGATGACGTTTCGTGACATACCAAATGTTTTTAAATTATGGATTGTGAAAAGACACAGGAATTCAGTTTGGATTTCTACTGTATGTTGACAGTTGACAAAAACCATTTCTGTCGACGAAACAGCAAATCAATCAATTCGTCACAGATCGTAGCAAGAAAATATGATTCTACTACTGCTGTTCCTCCTATCCAAATTTTCTTCCCTGGTGTCTACGGACCAAGATTGAACAATAAGATGTGATGTCCCGCATCGGTGCTAGATGTGGCTGCGATGGTATATATAACGCATGTATTCATCTATGTTGTGTCAAGTTCCTATCAGATTTTCACCTCACAGAGATTTTCAGCGTAGGTTCAAGTCAATAGACCGAAATGGAAATTTGCAAATCAACATGTTTCGAAACATGGAATTTTTGCAACACAAACACGCAGACAGAAAAGTCACACGTTGCAAAACAGATTATTCATCCCTACTACGAACGCTTGTGTTGTCAAAATTGACAGGATTTTGAAAGGACATACGAAGTTATGCTTTCATTGCATTTATGTTGTATATGAATTAATGTAAATCACTCGCTTTCCAAGTTTTTTTCGTAACATATGAATGTGTCACAAAAGCGAAATGTTTGTCCGCTACCACAGTAACTGCGACATCCTTTCCTTTGAAAAGATATACGAAAACTTAATTTTTTGCTGATACGTCTGGTTTTATGCTATACAGCCAATACGCCAGGGCAGTGGTTCTTAACCTTTGTTGTCTAATTTATCCTTCAACAAAATCAAAAATTTGATCTTGCCCCCATTCAATATTTAGTGTGTCACGACATGACATTCCTGAAAAGGGCCCGGGGCAGGTTCCCCTGGAAAAGCATTGAAAATTTATGTTTAAATGAATTAATTTTTGTGCTTACTGGAACCAATTTTAGGGTGATACTTGTACGAAACTTATCAGTCTCTGAGATGAAACTTTAATAAAATGCTCTTACAAGCAAGCATCAATACCTATAAGAAGCGGTTCGCTGAGTATGCTGAAATTCTAAAAAGTTTCATACGAACCGGCATATCACTGAATAAAGGGACAAAACGTTTGGAAGAAGGAACACACCGCCATGTTTAAATTTTTATTTTATTGAAAAATGGCAAAAATTTCCACCAGTCAGTCACGCATTGAGATTTTTGTGCTTGTTTTTCTACACACATTATCTGATATTCTGGGAACATTGGTTGACAGAGATATTCTCATGTCATCCTTGGGAACCAATCAAATGGATGTTTTGTTTTATGGTCATCATTGAGGTGAACCCTGCTTCCTACAGATAAGTATTTTGAAAAGGTATAATAACTTCAAATGCGCGCTTCGATAGCGTTGGAAACTCTTTGACCAATCCACACCAAAATTTGGAATGGTCCCAGTTGCAATATATGAATTTGGAATAGGGTAAAGCATTGTTTAACGTTGAAGATCAATTAATTCACCTTTCTAAAGTACTTTGAAATGATGATCCCGTGCCCTGGTAAAATGTACACGTTGAGTTACATGTTTCGAAACTATTTTCAAATATTCTGGAACAGAGGTTTACTCGCCAGTGCATGTCGATGAAGAACACAAAAGGTAGACATGATGTGCAATGCCCGTTTATTCACCAGAGTTGCAAAACCTGACTTCACTGAGCACAGAAGAGACGCCGTCGGTGCATAGCGAGTCAACGTGATTCCACGAGTTTATTTTGTTGAAAGAAATCATTCATTTTTTTCTGATCAGCAGTCGCTCCGCTGGTCGTCTCTAGACTTTCGCACATCAAGAACCCAATCTTCCAACTCAAGTACATGTGTGTATCGACAGTAAACAAACAAATGTGCAGTTCGAAACGTCAGTTGTCTCACCTAGCTGATGGATGACTCTTCGCTTAATACTTCAAATTTCATCTCCTACGTGATTGAAAATATCACAAGACATAATACTTATACGACAACGTACTGTATTAGGCTGGTCCTTAAATGCATAGCAAAGATTAAACAGTAAAAAATACCATGGGAACCGAGGTGGTTGTCTTCCTTTCAGGCTAAATATATCGTGTGTAAAAAAAGCCCCAAAGCTAGAAGAACATTTAGAGGTTGCACATGAGCAATGAAGGTTCTCATAAATAGGCACTTTTGTCGTTATCTGGGTTCCCCTATTTACAGAGTATTAGCTGCTCAGAGGCAGGGGTATCGTGGGTGTCACCCCACTCATTGTTGCTCAGTGAGTGGTGTACTCTTTTTACTTTCAGGAAAGGCACACCTACCCTCTGTCACAATCTACATGAGGAACTGCAGCTGATCTTCATCATGCGTTACAAGCCGGTTGTGTTCTTGAACAGGCCCGTAAACAGCTTGGGACACCAGGAGGGGCGAAGAGTTTTCTAGGAGGGGCCCAAATGTTTTGAACTATGTCCAAATTGTTTTAAAAGATGTCCAACACATTCTTCCAGGGGGAGGCGAAAATTTGTCTATGGGGGGTTTCGCCCCCTGGTTACAGACCTGTATCTGAATAAGTGTCACCCCACGCTCTGCAGCGTCATTTGTGACTTGGATTCCTTGTACCAATATTCTGGCCATCAGACAGCCTGGTTGATCATTCCATGAGCCAGGGTCCTCCGTTAGAAACTTTTGATCCATTTTCATTTTTAGAAAGAAGCGACGTGTGTTTTTTGTTACAAAATCAGCCAAGCAGTTGTTTCAAAATTCTTTCCTCAGGGCACCTTTTGGAGGATCTTCATCTCCATCTTTGTCAAGTGCGGCAACCATTCGTCGCTTCATGTTATCTGGCACGCACCTCTTGGTCAAAAAGAGCCAAAGCCACTAATCCCTCAGACAGGTACCAGAGCTGACCAGATGGTTTGTTCAGTGCGATTGTCCCATCTACGCAGTTATTTACCCTCCTGAACAAGGGGGTCTAAGGGTTATTTTTTGAGCTGTTGCCATTTTCAGTACCGTCTAAAACCATGATTTGTTATATGTATCAAGATCTTTTCCTTGTACTGAATGAATACTTACAAAATGTCATAAATCAGGTGAATGGTTAGATCTTGACCAGGAGGGGGCCTCACAGCGGGCGTCAAATTGTAACAAATATATGCTCTGTCTTTCAAAAATTCAGTTTTGAGATGCCTATAACTTGTGATCCACACCTCCAAGCTCAATTCAGACCGCAGATTCAGAAAAAGCGAGCCAGAAATATCTAGAGTACCAATTTTCAGACCTACATCAGGTACGAAAATGAAGTTATGGGCTTCCAAAATCCTTTTAAAATGAACACGGTGATCCATGAGGGCAAAAATGGGTTGTGACCCTTACAGTTCAAAAGGCCATAAAATCTAAACCGCTTGGAATTTTGATCTGGAACTTGGGGACTTTTCATTGCTACCACAGGGGCACATGTGGTGCAATTTTGAGCAAAATCTGAGATGGTGCCCATGGAAGCACTGGTTGAGTTGGGATGGAATGACCCATGTAATTTCACTGCTCGTGTGCAACCTGTAAACATCGATTTTTCTCTGAGATATTTTGCATCTATAGTTTTTTACCGAAAACGAATAAATTTAACCCGGTTCCCGTATAGTTTTCCAAACATCCCAAATAAAGATCACCCTAGTACTTTATGGTTCGATAAATAAACCTTTGGTTCGTTTCTTCTCTTTCTCTCTTTTCGATTATATCCATAGTGTATGGTTTGATAAATGACTGCCCAATTGTATGCGGATTCTTTTCTTAGTGGTTTTCTTCCTCTGTCTTGCCACTATATCGAAATAACAAGATGACAAATTTCGTAAGTAATAACAGCAATGATTATGTCACACGTTATTTTGCTGAAGCAAGTGCACAAAAACGACCATATTTTTAAATATTCAATGTATCAAACCGTCAGACTTGAAAGAGTGCACAGCTTCAAATCCTTTCAGTGACTAAAAACACCCAAAAATGACAAAGTGTTATAAATAGTAGTGTTATACATTTTTCTCTCTTAATTGCTGAATCAGCTTTTGACCAAAACACTGGTGAAAACCGAAAGACCGAAGGTGGTGGTCCGGCCTTCACATTTAGATTGCCAGGGGAGGAAATTCGCTCCTCTGCCCTCCGTCAGTTACGTCACTGGCTATGATATATTGTTTTTACATACAGTAAGCTGTCCCTACTCTACTGCAACAAGATACTAGCTGGTGGCGTAGCTTAGTTCAAGGGAGGGCCTGCGAGTTGTCTAATTAATCTGTTTTGTTTGAGTTAATTCTCGGCTGGAAAGGCGGGAATGCTTTCATATTAATCGTTACATAACAGTGGTAAATCTTTTTTCAGTATCTCAATGACCTTGGCATCAGAGTGCGGACTGCTGATGCCATTATACTGTACTAACTTTGCTGATGGACCATGATAAGACGATCAGTGTATTGTACATAGCGTGGTGTAGTAGTTTCTAGTAATTATATCTAATCCAGTGGTACAAAAATGCGGTCGCACACTCGCGCCGCGCGATCAAAAACTTGGGACGGGCAAACGTTTTTTTTTGCGTTTTATGCTTTATGGATATGAATGCTGTATGGCAAAGCTTGTGTAGGCGCTACCAAGACATTCTTCACGCTACTAACATTCACATAATTTTTTGCACCCCTGAGCTAATCAGTAATGCTGAAAATTGAAGAAATACGACTGAAGCAGGGGCGGAGCCAGACATTTTCATTTGGGGGGGCCACTGGAGGGGCCAGTTTTGCAACAAGAGGAGCTCTCAATGGTCTGTGTAGGACTTTCAGAAAGAGACCTACTCCGCCTTTAAAAGGATAACTTCACTTGATTGTACAGCGTTCAACGTCA
>Ga0210059_1013727_pt1 | contig 12080 bp, 4 predicted proteins | sample Ectturendosymbi2_FD_188042 | JGI IMG/M metagenome (GOLD analysis project Ga0210059, IMG submission 188042) | Ecteinascidia turbinata endosymbiont from Florida, USA - Sample 2 (SPAdes) (version 2) | ecosystem: Host-associated > Tunicates > Ascidians > Unclassified | place: Key West, Florida...
TTTTCTTTAATACCCTCAACAGTGTACATAATAACATCACTTTTACCAAAGAATTGGAGTGCGGTGACTCTCTTGCCTTCTTGGATGTTCTAATAGAAAAAACTCAGTCCGGAATACAAACAACAACTTATCGGAAACCTACTCATTCTGGCCTCTACACGCATTGGACAAGTTTCATTCCACACCACCAAAAAGAAATCTTGTGTTTGGATTACTTGACCGGGTATATAAAATCGCCAGCACATATAACGCCATACACAGTGAATTCATGAACATTAAAAGCATGCTGATCAGAAATGGATATCCCAAAGCATACATTGATCGCTGCATCATGAAATATCTCAACAAGAAACATGAAACCTCTGTTAATTCGTTCACGATAACACCACCAATGACAACCACCATCAACAAAATCCTAAGCTAATTATTGTAAATTTTGGTTGCAAAAACTTTAGTTTTTAAAAGTTATGGTGCTTCAGAGAACTAGGCTACTGCTACACCCTGCTGCATAGGATAAAGTTTTGTAGCCTAGTCGCGTCTTTACGAAACGAATGTACCTAACTCCGAAGCTTTTCGTTAGAATTACTTCAAATTTTCAGAGATGATGAGAATAGGTATGAATGTTGTATGTGGAAATTTTCTGTGCACCAATACAACTAAGAAAAGTTATCCTTATACACGCAACAACTGTCAAGACCTAAGTGTTTTGCAGAAAGTGTTGTAACCTAAGCCCAGCAAATTGTTGCTGGATACCAGGCTGCATAACTAAAAAAGTTCTTGCTCATATTACTTGAAATTTTCAAGGATTATGCGGGTAGATAAGCTACTAGGTATGGAGAACATTATTGTAAATTTTCATTGCAACCAAATGAGTACAAAATATGTTATTGTGTGTTACTAAACAACTGTTCGCACCTAACTTTTTTTAAAAAGTCTTGTAGCCTAGGCCTAGCAAGATGGTTTGTTACCAAACTTCATAACTCAAAACGTTTTTGGTTGGTTTGTATGAATTTTTCAGAAATAATGTGTCTAGTTATGAAGACAATTTGTGGAAAATTTCGTTGTAGGAAAAGAGGCACCAAATTTTATTGAACATGGAGACTTTGCCGTTGATTCATAATCGATGAAATCAGAAAAAATGAAAGAATTCTAATTTTCAGCAAAAGATGACATAGCATCAGTCAAGTTTAGTGATATGGTTGAAGTCTTGTCCCATCGTGCACTTCACTCAATAACCAAACACTTCTTTGGAATTTTGAAATTTTATTTGACATTTTCACAGATGCAATGTAAACCACGTTTCAAACACTGTCATTCTACTGTTCATAAATGTTTTGGATGCAATTATAGACAAGAAACCCAGGCAGGTTAAACTGAGATCCTATCTACCTTTCTTTCCACTTACACATGAGAAATTAATCACAAAATAGAATTAAGTTCTTATCGAATTTTGTAAACATTAAATGCATGGTAAATTTGCATTTCATTGATTTCTTAACATGGAAATCAAGAAACGCCATGACAAGGTTTGGTTACCTGAGACAATCATACTTTGTTCATGTCCCACTGGTCCCACCCTATCGTCCCAAACGTCCCCATGGGTGGGGACCAATGGGACATTTTAGTAGAAATTTTTAAATGCAACTAAAACTGTCGAAACATGTCTGACGATTGAAGTTTTTTATGTTAAATTATACAGAATAACCCAAACTACAAGAAAACCATCACCTGACTTTGAATGTATCAGCCAATTTTCTGAAACAAGCAAAAATGTCAAAATTGTCCCATTGGTCCCACATTGCCTCCATTTTCCACAAGAGAGGCAAGAAAGGAATCGGTCAGCAAATATTTGATAGGAAATCGATTTCACGTAAAATTGCGTCTCCTCAGCCCTTATTCAAATACAACACTTTCACAAGAACAATTCACTCCAGTATGAAAGGCACTCTACACGACTCCTTTCCTAAGATTGATTCACCTCCAACAGGGAAAGGAGCAGTGATGAAAGTAGAATAATTTTCTTACCGGGACGATCCAGTGTTTGTCAATACCGTCCCAAAATTTCAGCCATAGTTATAAAAATGCAGTCAAGAGCACGTCTACTTTCGGCCAACCCTGTATTGTACATTTCAAAAACACAAAAAACGTAGGCCTACTGTACATTCTGAAAACCACCATTTCAAAATCAACCAAAAAGCGTTACAGGCTACGTACGGCAACTTGCCTATCTCCGAAAGTGGTTCAAGCAATGCAACTTGAGTTGTTTAAATTTAACAGGTCTATAACGAACGTGGTCTCTTGTGTGTGGTCTGTTATGAACAGGTCTGTTCTGAAAGGGAAACAAATTTAATACCTCATACTATAGCAGTTTTTCCCAGACTTTTTTGTTCCATCTCCCTCGACATGGCTGTCGCCCCCCAAGCCCGATAAAGCAAACATGAGGTAGTATTTTTAAATAATTTTATTTAAAGAAATCGATACATACTATGGTACCCGGTTCAGTGTGATGGATGTGCTTGGCGACCTTCACAAAGCTTTGAAATAGTGGGACAACTTTTAGTGAGGTACAGTCGTAGATCACCTCGCTGAATCAAAAATCGGTTTCTTTGCTTTGAGAGCATAAGGTAACAGTTGAAGTTAACTCAATGATCGATCAGTGGTAGTGGTTGAGCGTTTTCGCCTGCTTGCTCCTCAAAATCGCCCGCAAGGGAGTGATTACGCCCACTATGAGAACCACTATAGCCTACTTCAGTGCTCTTCAACCTTTTTTGTTACGGTGTACCCTTAAAGATATTTTGACGAACTCATGCACCCTGTTTACTGACACTTACCCCGTGTCCCCCACCTAATTCAAAATTGCGCCCATGCCTGTAAGTACCCAGATCTAAATAGGCAAGTACCCTAATTCAGTAACTCAGCTACATAATTCAATTGATAAAGGCTCATTGCCTGTTGCTTATGAATCACAAATAATCATCTAATTACCATTAGCTTGATATGGTGTTATGCTTATGCACCACACTTCAGAATGTGCAAAGTCTCGGTTAAATTCTGAAAGTGATTGGTTGGCTAATGGTTCATTTTGCTAACAAAGTTTTTGTAAAAATTATCTATTTAGTGTGACAAGTTTGTGATGCACCTTTGTGAACCCTTTCTTAGTGGTGCACCCCACACATATTTTGGTGCACCGTTAACACCGGTTGAAGAGCGCTGGCCCACTTGATAATAGGCCTACTGTATTTGTAATCTATCTACCCTAAAATTGCAAACCTGAAACTAATACTGTATATCGTTAGCAGGGCCCTAGGCTGTTTCAAAGGGGGCTCTTGTGAAATGTTCGCGATTGATGTCAAACAAATTTGCACTACACGTGCTCGCTACATTCCTGAGCAAGTTGTTCCACTTCAAACATATTACTTTATTCTGAACTCCCTCGATATCCGAACAAAAGCAGTCGCAATGAAGCTAATGAAAAAGGCAGCGGTGAACAGTAATCCCTCTCAGGTGCGCTACCAAAAAATCATTATCAATTTTTGGCAGAAGCAGAACGCTTCTCAGCATGTTGCACAGCCAAGATTCGGCAACAAACCTGGAAAAGTGTACACTGTATTTATTCGATTGTAAACCGTGGCTTACAAATTTTTTCCCATCATTTCGTGCGGCTTACGTTTTTTTCTTTAGCTTATCGAAAGGTCTACATCAGGTGTCTCAGAGACGCGTACCGCATGTGGTCCGCAATGCTTTTTGGGAACTTTCAAATAATTAAAATTTATGTTATTTAGGACTTAGGTTAATAACCCGTGTTTAAAAGTGCTCGGCTAGCGAGTGAACAAGTTTCTTTTAAACGAACGTAGAGACGGCTAGAAATGATTTGCCTTGAACTCATGATACCTTTCGCAGGAAATAAGATGTAAATTGCAAAAGCTGTTTCTTGTAAAGTTCAGGAACCGTCATCGCTGCGTCAGCGTCACAATACTAGCCTACTTGAAACTCAAGCGGAACGCCGTTCCGGCTTACTTTCACTCTGGATAGGAGTTCTAGACATCCCTGACCTCAGAACTATTTACTAAGAATGATGAAACGCGTAATCCACTCGTATACATGCTACGCTTAGACTATCCGTAGAATTGTCAAGAAAAGTAATTTCACTAATCCGGATCTTCGCCAAAACCGGATAAAACTGCTGGTACGACTGATTTCTAACGTTTTTCTTTATCAAAATCTTCGGTTTATCCGGATTTTTTCATACGGATCTTCGCCAATACCGGATAAAATTTGCTCTTTTCACACCTCGTAATCTGGATTTTTGTCTCTAGGAAAGATTCGGCAGCTTTCAGACGCAACACAAGCGTTCTTACGATCACCAACGAGGGATAGAATTATCATCACAACGGCCGCAACTGCGTGCAACATTCGACTAATCGTAGAGACTATTGTGTCACACACGGGCATGGCTTTACGCACGCCGCCGCAACGGTTTCAGTCTATTGATCAGTGTTGAGTGTGCTTGTGTAGAACATTATACCTGTGTGTATTGTACTCGGCAAGATGTCCGCATGGCATTTACCTTCCATATAGTGACTGCATAAGGACCAGTCGCAGAAATCTTTGCGTCAATCCAAAATCCCAAATTTCTTCGTAGCCAAGTAGTGTGAAATTATGAACTTAAGATTGCTCAAAACTAACTGGATATGGCGTTACTAGTCTGATGTACCATTATAAATACATCAAAAAATTCCTTTTCCTTCTGCGAAAGTCTGCTGTTGGGTCGTAAATGTGCTCAATTGAAGTAAGTTTCACCGGTATCTCAGTACTTACATGACGTCAGGCTGGAAACAACCACCTTCGGTTAATCCGGATCTCCGCCCAAACCGGATAAAATCGTCGGCCAGATGGAATCCGGATTAACCGAGGTTTACTGTATCTTTTCTTGAGTGCCTCACGTCACAAAAACAATGCCAATATCTCGTTTATTCAAGAAAAAACTACGAGCTCGTAAATAATAGATTGCAGTTCATGTTTACGCGACAATTAATATTGTGACACACGAGTTTGAACGATTCTCGTCTATAATCCGCTGCAAAAGAAAAAAATCGCAGGAGAGTAATATCTTGTCTGCTATGAACGGACACCGACAACATCAAAATCTATGCAACAGAGCTATGATGTTCACAACGTTTCAAATTTTAGGGAATGCTCGTATAGTGGGTGTAAACCAGGGTTGTAGGGGGCTGGAACAACATTCCCACACCTTTTGCTTTAAAATGACTTTGAAGCTATTTTAAAATGGCTATTTTTGGATGCGTTCCCACACCTTTTTTGTTAGCACTACATCCCTCGTGTAAACCATGTGTGTTGCGGATTGTCGCTGTTTTTCTGTACGTGCTGGCTTGCTTGTTGATTTGTGTCAACCCGTCATTGCGCCAACGGAGTTTTGCGTGTGTGTGCCTGTGCCCGCGCACAGATCTGGTGCGCTGACCTCGCACACCGCCTAGCGTGCGGACCACGTTTTGCTTGCTCTGTTACCTCGCCATCATCGAAGTATTGCTGCTGCTGAGAAGTTTCATATATATAAAGATTTGTGCACCAGTAAAACGAACTTTAATCAGGGTGAGAGCTAACGCCTTGGCAACTTAAAATGTGAGGTAGCTTACTTAGACGGGATACAGAACAGGGCTCATACAACGACTAAGATGTCTCGTTGTTCGCAGCGTTTGGGGACTCCAGCAATTCTGCATGCGTGCTATACATCGTCACATTCTGCATGCAACAACGATCTCCCTACAAGCAACGTTACATTAACTTCTTCACAAACCACGGTTAATCAATGCTCAATAAATTGGGAATACCTCGTACATTGTCTGTTGTCGCATTTGTCCTGTAGCATCTTTGACACTGCTTGTTGTACTGGTCAAATTGTGTCAGTAAAGACAGTTTGGTATCGCCTTCATGATTGATAATTACGCAGTATACCTTTTACTTCCTAGGAAACAGCATTCAATTTCTCAACTTCTCTTTCCACGCAAGCCTGTCTACCATTGCAAAAAGTTGAGTTTGATATCAAGTTTATGATCTTACCACATACTTTAATCTGGCAACTTTCAGTAAATTTGTAAATGCTTATTGACTTGGAAGTTGAAGATCTTGCTAAGAATTTACCACCCTTTATGACATCTTTATCACGATTTAGAAGCAATGGCAGTAATAGTAGCAGCCTCTTTTTTAAACATTACAATGAATAATTTTTCTGCATCTACTTGTTTTTTCATACACTATGTTTTTACACTATGTCCAACTCACTATTTATTTGAATGTAATCACCAGAGCGCCTGGTTTTTCTAATGCAAAAAGAAACAAAAAATCTCAAATAATTTGGATTCAGTAGGAAGGCCTAATATGACAGAAATAAACCGTGAACTGCAAGTAAGCAATTGCAGAATCAATGGTGTTAACTGCAGAGCTTCACAGTTTGAGGCAAGTAGTGTCGAAGCCATCTCCAGCGGTCAAAGCCAATCGCTGAAGCAGCATCAGTTTCTTCTGGAAACTCCGAGTAGATTCCAATTCGTACAATGTGACAAGATTATTCAATGCGGCTTCGAAAGGAATTTGAAACTGTGATGTGCAATACATTGCGGCAGTTATTTCGAGCAATATATAGTTAAACAGCAACTTTAAATCACTTGCAGCAAACCTATAATCTACGAAAGGAGATCAGTGGCCGCTGCAGAAGGTATGGTGGGTGATAGTAAGGGAGATTAGATCGCATTACTCTCTTCACTTAGCATAGGCAGAAGTAACACAAAAAACTGGAAATGCAGAGGAACACCAACGGGTATTTGCCATTGAGAAATGCACTTGAAGTTTCTGTTTGCATAAATATGGTATTACGGACTGACTCGATTATTGCGCATAGAACTTTTATTGGAAAATAACCAGATATATTTTCTTATGCAATGAAGTTCCTTATACAATGAAAACACCATTACGAGCCGCAAAACCGGATCCTAGACCACTAATTTGACTCGTAACCAAGTGATTGAGCTTCTTCATCATCACTGCACTGGTGACACTTCAATTTATGAACTTAAGCTTGAAGCACTTGCGCAGTTCACACAAACGCAAACGACAGACACCAGACAAGAATCGTATTGGCAAGAAATTCTTGATGTTCATAAAAAACAGCGAAACTGACATAGCAATTTCGTGTGGCATTTATTTTTTCATAGAACAAATATTAAACTAGTGCTTATTTCAAATTTGAGTAAAATTAATAACAGCTATGTAAATTATAATATCACAAGCAACCCCATACTAAGGCAAACTATAAAAAAGTTATGTGCTTGTTTACTTGTTTGTACTTCATTTATGTCATGCTTTACTAAATAAACATGCAAATAACACTCAAGTAATTAGGTTCAAAAGTTTGTTATAATACTCAGACACAACTCACAGGAGGAACAACATCCTCAGATTTTTCTGTTGGAACAAAGTTCAAAGCATTTTCAAGTGTACCGATTGCTTCCTTCAGTTGGCACAAATACAGCAAACACACTGCCTTGTTGTTCTGCGCCTAAATACATGAACACAAAGCAGTAAGAAAAGTGCGAGGTGTTGATTGTTAAGAGGCGCGAAAGTCAATAAATTGTTACAAACCTCGAGGTTGCGGGGATCAATTTCAGCCGCCTGAGAAAACTGCGTCAGAGCATCATCCCATTTATTTGCTCCTAAATAAAGAAGGCCCCTGAAAACAAATGATGCAAAAGATGATGAACCTACCCACTTGCGATAAACCAACAGTTATGACAGGGTATGTTGTATCTTTCATGATATTTTTGTCCTGTATAAAGTTAAGCGTAGCTGGACTTCAAATTGGATAAAGTTTCTGACAAAAAACAGTGGGTTAAATGAGAAGGAAGGAACCATAATGTTTCCCTGCGAACGCATAAATCTCATCATCGCAGAAAGTTCTGCGTTTGATTACAGTGTTTGCTATCAGGTTTGGAAAAATCAGGTAGACGCTTAAGACAAACAAAGTCAAAATTTTCCAACTTTTGTGTCTTTTAATTCACAACTGAATCAGGTGGAAAATCAGGAATACAAGTCAGTATCATCGCAGTAATAGCCGGCGTCAAGAACAACTCTTAGCTACAATAACTGGGCATGAATGAAAGCAATAACTGAGTCTCTTGCCAAATACATTCACAACAGAATAATTTCGCAACCGCAGATCCAAAACGTAAAGAACATGGCAGCCGCAGGAAACGCTCCTCAAAACTCCGAGCAGGAAAATATCCGGGTTAAGACCAGCAGAAAATTAACAGTAGGCTTTAAAGCGAAGAAAAACGTCGAAAGCATCAGTCGCAAAAAACTGTTAAGTATTTCAATGTTTGGAAAGGAACCTTTGTGCCACAGAACTGGCTGCAATTATTTCGAAAAGGATCGGATCTCCAACATCCAGACAGAACTGTAAACTAAGTGCACCTGTTTATTAGCAGTTGCAAGCGATGTTTCTGACTATTTCCGGCTGCTTTCTCGACTTCGGCAAATCGCTGCTGGGCTGATTTGATGTCGCCAACTTGAAGCAAAGCCCGTCCTATTCCGCTTTGGAGAGGTACGAAATCACTGCAAACCACAGAGTATGTGTAGTGCGTTCACCATGCAGCAAAGAAAGCTTTTTTTTAGAATTTAGCCATCCAAAGAAGACGCACCTAGGTCTGAAAGCAATAATGTCCTCATAGGTTTTAATTGCAGCTTCGAACTCTTTCAGTTGAACTAGACTGTTGCCTGTAACACCGAGGTGACGAAAATTGATGAAAATGTGACGCAAAGCACAAAGACAGAGCTGTTGCACTGCTCACCCAAAGCATACAAAACTTTTATCTTCCTGTTTGTCCACAAAGCAATTGATGCATCTTTGTCGTCAGGTTGCAAATCAGTCACCGTGCCGATTTCCGTTTTACCGGAATGAAGATTCTCTATAATCTGAAGAAGCAAGGTGGGATTACTGGGATCAGTTCAGCCGTTCAGAGCTTAGCACCAACATAGAGTCTAAGGCGCAAAAACGGTTTCAAACACTGAAATTCATCTAAAGTAATTTCGAACCCTTACCAAATACAGCTTTTAATAACGTCCATCTATACTAAACTAATTGCGATTTTCATGTAAGCAATCGGAGAAAGATTTCACAAGGACTTTGATGTCGCTCAAAAACAAAACAGAACTTTTACCCAGTCAAATGTGGATGCGACTGGGAGTGTTTGCTCAACGTTCATCCAAAACTACTTTTATTAGTTTATATATCTACGAAACAAGAAGAGATTTAACTTCATGAAACAACATGCAGCACATCATATTTTAGTGCAAATCCACTTCGATGCTTGTTTCATGATGTGAATAGGTAAATTTTTCACAATTAGGTAAAGGTTTTATTCAGTTTCTATCTCCGCGTTTCAAGTAAAAAAGTGGACACCCATCTCTACGCTGCAGTCCTTTGCACGGTTTTTAAGCATTTGCTTCTGTTTTGGCGCTTGTAATGAGAATACCTACGTATATTCAGTACCCACAAAAACTAATTGTTTCAAATATGACTTCTGACATATATCTATATTTTTGAAAAAAACAAAAAAAACACTAAGCATACCCCTCAGCATAAGAAACGGTTTGACCAATGATATTAACACAAAAAAATAATGCAATCGTCTCGTAAAAGCAATCTGGAGTTGACGTTAGTCTTCAGTGTTTAACCAAATTGGTGGTTTTGGTGTTTCACTTGATATTGTACCTTCCAACGCAATTGTATGTTGATTTTTCTGTATTTACAATGTGTAGTATATAGTTAATCGTAATTTGTACTATAGCTGTATTGAACGTGTCCGAAGTCTTTTTCTTTGAATTTACAAGAAAAAGTCGCTAACATGGTAACTAGTGTTGAAAATGTTAAGATCAGGGATTTTGACCTCTTTGCGTAAGTTCAAAACTGCAATTTGCACGATTTCATAAACGAGCTTGTGAAAACCTCATCGCGGACAGCCTGCATCCTGTGTGAATTACAATTCCCCAACATCGGAAGAAATACCAGTTTATGTCAACACTTTGCTGTACTTTCTTTACCATGTTAAAAAGCATACCCAGCCACTTTCCGCTTTGTGGACAATGTGTTGTTCAAAATATATTTTGCTAAAAAAATCAACGGCCGTTATGCGTTACTTCATGAGAAACGACCTTTCAAAGCGCATGGAATAGGTTCTAAGTGGAGACGGTGTGTCGATAATAGCAACACAACTATGTTACAAAAAAGCTAACTAGAAAAAAAAACACAAAATGAGCAATGGCCTTTCTAAACTTCACCAGAAAATTTCCTAACGTTAAAAACTTAATATGGTAATTCCATACAATACCTTATCACAGCATGTTAACAAGTTGTACAGTCTTGCGATTGCCTCTACTGACTTATTCACATGTCTAGGCAGTTCTGCATAAAGCAGCCGCAGTGAGAATGGAACCATGCATCCTTGTCTGCCTGCAATAGTTCCAAAAATTTGCGTTACAACTTCAACATAGCAACCCCGTAACGAGCTCGAAACAACGTACTTGCTTCAGCTATAGTTGTCTACGATACACAACGCAAATTATATTCATATTTATCAGAAAAATTTCTTTTCAAACAATGGAATTTGAACCTAATAATGGCAAAAATTGACGGATTGGTCTATAGTGAACGTAACGGTCTAGCGAACAACACGTTACAGCAGTCTGAGCACCGCCTGCAGCATGTTCCTACATTACAAACAACGGTGATGGGTAGCATTCAGTTTATCAAGTCTTCGGCATGACCCGACCGGGAATCCAATCCAGCTTTGGTGGCGCGTGCACAACCAACTGTACCAATTGGCGGGTTAATAGTGATATGATGAATAGCAATAGCTAAAAACGAGCGGATTCAACCCACGCAAAAGAACAACTGTCCATCATCTTTCGTATTTTTTAGAACCTTCTTGCATAACTTCTTCGAATCACCAACCTAATCCATGAGTTTATTTGAAAAAACGCCGGTTTTTGTAACAATTTGAATTGATTTTTCCAGAGCTGTAAACACTGGATTACACAGTAGCATGGGTTAGTTTCTAGTATTCAACAGGGCTGTGGAGCTGGAACTCAAATTTCAGGCTCCGGTTTTGGCTCCAGAGTGATTTGTTCAATTGAAAATTAAACCATTTGTACTATTGGCACAACTCGTTTGCCACACAAACTAGGGTTGTGTTGCAACCTCTCCACTGGCGTTGCGCTGAATGCGTGGTTCACCACGAACGGAATGAGCGCAAAGCACAACACCCATATATAAGGGCGCGAACAAGCAATAACAGAGTGATCGTGGCGTGTAAGCTCTGCCGATACTAACATGTAAACCAGTGTTTCCCAATCTTTTTTTGGCTAGCGCCCCCTTTTCTGACATACAAATTTCTATCGCCCCCCTACCATGCCTAGCACACGTCAACACACTTTTTTCGTATTCTATATTTGGGATGTTTGAAAATGATTAAAACAAGAATGAGTGCAAAGATGCATTTCACTATAAAACTTAATTTAGTAAATTAACTCATTTAGCAGTTGGAAACTGTTAGAGTTGATGATTTGGAAACTGTTAAAGTTCATGAAGGGGTCGATTTCGTTTGAACAACATTAAACTTGGACAAGAAGGTGAAGATTGCTGATTTGGCTTTAATAAGGTTAACACCATTCCCCTGGAATTGCAAATTAACTTCATTGAACTTCGTGAAGATATCTGCGGACTGTGAGAGCCAAGATACTGTGTCTATGACACGCTTTGACAGCCACCTTCTGTGTGCAGCAACAGGCGTACAAACTCTCTTCATCATTATCCGAATGCACCACATTGCCTGAACTTAGCAGAACACTTCTAAACCCTTTGGTGTCCTGCCACATTTTTAGTAAAGTTTGAGTTCGGAGCAGTGCAGGATTGAATTTAATCTGCATATTTTAAAAGTTTTTGAACTTAGCCGTGACACTTGCAGTCGTCCACTGGCTCTACCATCTCTCTCTCCCTGGATTTCCTTGGCGCT
>Ga0210059_1013728_pt1 | contig 12080 bp, 11 predicted proteins | sample Ectturendosymbi2_FD_188042 | JGI IMG/M metagenome (GOLD analysis project Ga0210059, IMG submission 188042) | Ecteinascidia turbinata endosymbiont from Florida, USA - Sample 2 (SPAdes) (version 2) | ecosystem: Host-associated > Tunicates > Ascidians > Unclassified | place: Key West, Florida...
TCGAGGTGGCCAACGCATTGGCTCCTTCAGGGCGCTGACTCAGCAAATCACGTTCAGAACCAGACCGCTCGTTATCCATATATGGTAACGAGACAACGAAAAACTGACCATGTAAACGTAGTAATTGTGAACACTGCAAGCTGTCTACCTCTGGTTAAGATTCTTAGGAAAGCTGGTTTTGTAGCGAAGGTTTAATTTAATTGATTCAAGACATAAGCGAAAAATGCGGTTTCCATAACGATTACAAGAAGGAAGTCTAGAATAAAACATCGCTGAAGCAAATGGTTCCTGGAGATAAATAGACAAGCATATATGATCTGTTGTTAGTCGTGCAAAAAGAAACAACTGTTTTCTTTTCAGTTCATAAAATCAAATTTTCCTCAGCCGTCCTTATTTTTGTTTCCAGATCGATGGTAGCCCTGCAGCAATTATTACATTATGATGTAACAACCCATTGTTACGAAACATTAACTCAGACTTTTGCCATGTGGCGGGTATCAGGGCAATTGAACATTTTCCAATGCTACCATTGTACTTGGTGAAGAATAATTCAGTCTAGCAGCACTTCTAAATGGATAAAATAACGCTTAACGTGCACCTATTCACAACTGGACTGAAACGTGTTTTCTTATCACCTCAAATCTGTTGACTGCGAAAGATCAGATCTGTGGAAAGTTTTGGTTTGGTTGTCAATGAAAAAGAATGGGTAGCTTGCTTTTGCTGCTTGTTTTCCAACTTTTTTTACAGCTTCTGAAATACTCAGAATTTATCTAGTACGATGAGCTGGTTGCAGGAATTTTATATTGCAACTTTTTCCTTTTTCACATGCAACTTTTATCAAGTAGGTCTATTGCGCAAAATGTGATTTAAAAAAACATGCTTGAGAACTATTTCAGTAGAGTTCTGTTCTCTTTGATGACCGATTCGAACTAAATAATGACCTAAAAGCAATTGTAGAAATGACCCGGCCAAACAAACATCAGTCCAGAACTGTAGGCCAAATCGTTAAATTGCGGAGCAGCTTCATCCACTGTGGAGCGAAGTATTAGCATGCTGCGCAAACTGTAGGCAAACGATCGCCATTTCTCGCCAGATAATGTTTGGAAATATTTAGCATTATATGTAAATAAATCGCTTGAGTAAATCACTGTCGTGTAAAATGCTTGTGCACAAATGCAACTTTTTACTGCAACTTTTGTGAAAAATAAATGCATATTTCCCACGATTTTATTGCAACAAAATCTTGCTCTAGTGATGAGTTTTTAGTAATTTTCAGACAGGTGCGGTTTGAGACCGAAAATGTGCGGGGCGGGCGCAGGTTGGAATGGTCTGCGGGGTGGGGTGGTGCGGGTTAGAAGTGTGCGGGGCGGGAGCGGGCAAAATTTCTCAAACTCCTGCGGGTGCGGGTTTAAATTTTGCGGGTGCGCACATAAAATTTCAACCCGCGCAGGACTCTACTCGCCACTCAAAACTCCTTCTCTGCCGCTTGCACTTGAGATTTCACGTTTTCAGTCACTACCAAAGGTTCATCACCATAGGTGAGGATCAAACCAAAGACCGATTTAAAACCTGACAGCTTTGCGGTGTTTGAAAGATCCTGTTTTGTGACCACAGAGCGATAAAGCTCATGAAGAACTGCGTTTGCTACTCCAATCCGTGAATCGATCTCCCTGTCCCGTCATCCGTTACTAATGATTACCACCATAAGGTTCTTAAACTTCTCCATCTGCCGCAGTGCATCGCCACTTGCTGCAGCGTCCACTGAGTTGGCTTTCTGGAGAGACATATCATAATACCTCAGTCTTTCTAAAGCTAATTTTCATTCTGGCCAGGTCGCACGCAGCTGAAAACCGATCGAGCGTATGCTGATGATCCTGTTCAGAGTATGCTAGCAATCGCAAACCATTTGAATAAGAGCTGATCATGCCTAGATTGTAGGCGAAATATATACTCTGCACGATCTTAGTGTCTGATTCTTTGCTGAGAAAGGATCTCTTTCCATAGACAGCAGCAAGCCACATACAAAAAGTAAACCGTTGATCCTGCAGCTTCCAACAGTGACACCCTCGTCCACTCGGCTGTAACTGTCTACTCTATCCAATTCATATAGGCTATGAAGAGTGGTGACAGCACACCGTTGCTGGAGTCCATCACCCACTGTGAACCGTTGCGATTTAACTCCACCGACACGGACACAAATGTCTGAGTAGGAATACAGTGACATGGCGGCCAGTAACAGGCGGTCATCAACACCGTACTCTCGTAACACTCCCCAAAGCTTGTCACAAGGAACCTGGTCGCGTGCTTTCTCGAGGTCCGCAAATAAAGTTTTTCAAAAATTTTCAGGAGAGTGAGAATTTGCTCTGTAGCGCAACGGCCATGACGAAAACCGGACTGGGTATCCTCCAACTTTGGTTCAATTATTTCATGGCATATTTTCTTAATGCACATGCACTTTTCCAGCGATGTTATGTAGAGAGGTTCATCGATAGTTAGTACATACATTTCCTCTTGTCTTACTACTTGTGTTTGGGGATGAGCACTCCACGCTGTCAATCTTTCGATGCCCTCCCAGAACGCCAGGTCACGTGGCACGCACAATTCATCGAAGACACTCGTTCTCTATTCCAGGCTTTGAACATTTCAGGTCGGATTTCATCACAACCTGCAGTCTTCAGTGTTTTGACAGCTAGGAAGATATCGAGTGCAGTTATGGTTGTTCCTCCCCAAATGTACGTCGTGTATGTCTGGTGGTGTGATAATGACTGGGTTTAAAAGATCTTTCAAATACACTCTCCATCTGCCAAGGATGTTCTACTCATTGCTGAGTACGACAATACATTGGTTTTTGATGGATCTAGCAGTATGCCATTATTCACCACAATAACTTGTTTCTGTCCGTATACCCGAGCAGCAGATGAAGCAACAGCTGTTTTGAACAGTTGCCACTCCAACTCCACGTCCATTGTGCATTCCATAGCTCTCGGAACAAGAACGATACGCTGTCCACAAAGGTCTCTTACATTTTAGTAAGCCAGGGCTTTAGGACTTTTATTTGGTAGGATCTCCTGGTCCTACACGTTTGTGCTGGCTCGGCAGTTTTTCCAGACGCAGTTGCAGGCGAGCAAATGGCGATCTGTCGACAGCCTTGCACACCTTTTGACACGAATCTCCAGCACTGAACGGAACAAGTCAGCTGAAACTATGCAGAAATCAATGGGTGATCGTTGACCCAAGGAATCTCTGCACCAGATGTACTTGTGCACATCTCTGCGTTCGAAAAAGAAAGTGTTCATGATGAACAGTGTGTTGTTACAACACAGTTGCAGCAGGAGCCTTCCGTTATCATTAACGTCAGCATCACCATGTCGGCCTATCACACAATTCCATACACCGGCGTCGTTCCCAACATGAGCATTGAAGTCTTCCGAACGGATTGTGGATTGGTTAGTTTAACCTGTCTCAGGGCATCACTAATTTCTTCTAGGAATTCCAGGTACAGTGCACTGAGTTTGGGCTGTGTGCTTTCATCAAACAGAGGCAGCAATCTAACAACTTCAACCTCAACATGCACACCCTCCTAGTGGGATCCAATCATCAAGGCAATTAGCCAGCTGAGGGCTTACAAGTATGCTTACTCCTGCCTGGGCAAACTGTGCTGGTTCATCGTTGGAGATGAGTTTCCAGCCATGGTCCAGCTCAACAGTGCTACAGTCACAACACTTAGTCGAAGAGATACCAACAACATCCGGGGAATATTGTTTGGCTTCATCAACCAGTTCGTGCTCTTTTCCTGTGAATGAAGTGATGTTCCAGTTTCCAATCACCAGCTTACAACAAGATCGTTATTTACTCGTGGCCTTAAGTCTCCCAGAGTAGAAACATTCTGTGCTGTCACCATTCGCCTCCCCAGATGCGTAGTGAGCGCAACGTGAGGCCTCCTTTTCATTGCTGATGGGGGAGACTGTCATGAATTTTTTACGACTGATGCGCGATGGGTTTTGGTTGCTTTTGCGCATTTCCTGACTATTTCTGGCAGCCAGAGCTCGACCGATGCATCAGCATGCCGATATATATCGGCTGATATGGCGATGATGCCGATGTATTATATTGGCAATATTCCACCAATAATTATTGGCCCACAAAAGCCACTACGCTATTGTTTAGCATGGAGTGTTCGGAAACCCAATTGTTACTTTGTCTCTGATTGATTAGTGCAAAGTGACTGTCCTGCAGCCTTCTGACAACATGAAGTAGTGTATAATATTCAGGCTACTGCATTTATTCGATTGTTAGCCACCCATGATTGTAAGCCGCACACAATGGTGTTAAAAAATTAATGTAAGCCACCCTTGAACATAGGTCATCTACGCCTCTAAAATACTTTTGCGTACTAGCAAGTTTCACATTTGTTGGCAACCCTGGTAGTGATGCTTACACCACTACAACTCTCTTGTGTTCATCATAATCCCCCCTGTGACGGATGTGCACGTGATGCTGATGAGAATCGAATGTGAAAAGAGACTTTGGTCGACAAAACGTATTCAAGGAAAGACTGAGCGTCATCTATACCTTTCAATAAGGCAAGGAAATACAAAAATGTAAGCCACCATTGATTATAAGCTGCATGAAATGATGACAAACTCGATAAGCCGCGGCTTACAATCGAAATAATACGGTACACGCTGTGGTGGTTGACTGTGACATACATACTGAAGAAAAATTGTACTGTAATGTCTATCAACTGTGGTTTGAGTAATGCAAAAATATAGCTGTCGGTTATCGGCAATGATAAATGAAAAACATAGGTATCGGCCCAAAAATGCCGTATCGGTCGAGCTTTATAGTGGCAGTATATTTCTAAGTCACCAAAATTCACCACTTCAAACTTACATGGAACTTGCTTCTGCAACCCGCACACGAAGACGACTCATGAACATTTCGATGATGCTTCACTTTTTCTCCAGCGGTAACAGCTTGTAATATTGTGGACTTCTCACCTATCACAAAGAAAATCCATTTCTCACTGAACGCCAGAGTTGTAAGTCGGGCTGGGCTTTTTGAGTTGGTCCGGATTTGGGCTTAGGTTTGTCTGAACGTTTCAGGCCTGCATACAAATGTTTTCTGCAACAGTGGGCACTTTCATTGCCAGTTGCTGTTGAAGCAATCGAGTTCATTTAAACTTCATTAAAAATGGTATTTTTGGATTATTTAGTCATAATTAGTTTGCTATGACACCAATACCCCGCAGTTGTCCATATCTTGACTAACCCGGTAAATTTGGTTTTCGGGCCGAAATCGGGCTTCAAAACTAACTGTCGTGCTCGGGCCAGGTTTCGGCTTCAAAATGAGGTGAGGAACTTTACCATATATGCAACATACTGTATGGCAAAATGTGTTCATTCAAACACTGTACTTAAAATAAATAACACAGCTTTTCTGTACTTGCCTGGCATAGACTCTACTAACATGGGGTGGAGGTGCCCTGCAGTATACTCGATTCCACAGTGTGCAATGAATAAAGCATCTACCCAAACGAAATGCTTTTTCTGCCCAAACTTTTAAGTGAGGCAGTTACTCATCAACTCTCACATACTAAAACACGAAGGTTCATTTTATATACACTTTATGTGTTTTCTATGACACAATAAACTTTTACAGATACACTCAATAATAAACAAATATAATTTCATTAGTATCGTTAAAAATTGTCCAAACTTCTTCACCCATTTTTGAGGTTTGCCCAAAATTTCTACAAATCTAAACTTTTGCGGGTGTGCTTGCAACAACAACAACATGCGCTTGCACCCCTGGTACCTGATCACGAGGTTTGAGGTTAAGCTTCACAGCCACTCAGTGAATTCAAAAAAAGCATGAAAGCTTCATTAACTCCAAGGCAGCCCCGGACAAGGGTCACTGAGCAAAGGATACAAAACCAGAAAATTGGGCATCGTGTTTATAAAGGTACTGCACGTATTGTATTCAGAACTTAGTATAGTTTCTCATGTAACTCACATCTATCAACGTTAGATGGTTGATCAATTCCCACAAGCCTCAACTTTGTAATCTGCTTTGCAATCTCAAAATGATGTGATTACAAATTATAATCAAAATATGTTGAAAGATTTCAATTCTTACAAAAATGCAGTTCTTACGCTGTTTTTTAAGTTTTTTTGTGAAGAACACACTTAGAAAGTGCTTACGGTTTCAAACGGTTAATATATTTAACGGCATTGTGCACTGAGTTTCAGATTATCGTATTCAGAGCATGCTTAAATGCATTGTGGAATGAAAATGTTTAGATATTAAACACTAATTTTGCGCATGTGGGAATGAAATGTGCTGAGAAAACAAACTCAAAAAGAGTTTATTGGGTTTAGATGTATTTCAAGTGTAAGGAGCCGAATTTAACTTCTCTTTTCATTCAGAGTGTAATTTGGATACCTGGCAACTTGTTCAGGTTACTGAATCTGCACTGCTGCAACAGAACTATTTGGCCCTTGGCCCTAATTTTAATACACTTTGCAGAAATTAACACGAATGACTGAAAAGGTAATCAAGATTGCGAGGCATGAACTAGACTATATCTGAAACTTCTTGTATATTTCCATTCCTGAGGGTATGTCTAACAGTGAATGAGTAGAAGCTGAATCGTTGAAAAACGCGCCTATGCTCTTGAAACGTTTCCGTAAGCCTAGGTTATGGTGGGAACAATATGTACCCAATTTGGGATGTTACCAATGGCATTATATTTTGACTTAGCCCTTAACAGGGTTAAACCATGTGCATTGTGTGCTAGAACTGGCAACAACTGTTCACAGGAATAAAGCAGGAAAGAAGCCTGAATTAGTGCCACTACCGAATAATGTTATTCCGACATGAATTGCTGTTTTGATTGCTGGACATTTTGGAACAAGTTATCTCACATATGAAGGCTAGTCGCTTGCAGGTCTCCGTCCAGTATGATGAGACTACCAATATTTTCAATTGCAATCAACTTATTGCACTGGTGAGGTGTGTCCATTATGGCACCACAAAGAAAAACTTCCTTTTCTGTGAAGAAATGAAAACAACCAGTTCTAGGATAACTGTCAACTGGACAATTGTCAACTGCCAACCGGACACATGTGACAATTGCCAACTGGGACAACTGTGAATTAGGACAATTTTCCAACCAACACAATTGCTGTTGGCACATGTCCTGATACCAACACAATCACCAAAGCAAAAGATGTGTTCTCTTCAAGCAGATCACAGTGATGTTCTTCCAGAAAAACTTTGGTTTGTTCTCGCAGTTCTAAGAAGCAGGTTGAGACTGTGGAGTCAGTACTCAAATTTTAGGCTTTGGCTCAAACATTTAAAAGATTTGCACAACTCGCTTGCCCCACAAATTCGGGTTGTTAAACCAGAAACCCAAATTTCAGACTCCGGCTCCACCATCTAAAACAGTGGTTTATAACATTTTTTCTACCACGCCTCGCTTAAGTAATTGTCTTTGTTTCAAGCCCCCTGACATTAAAAAGTTGTAAAAACAAATGTATTTTTTGGTAAATTTGATGATCAAATTTCACATGTTGTATAGCGCGTTAGGTCTTGCACTTCCTTGATATTTGCTGACGCCCCCTGTGGAGGCGTGGCGCTTGGTTAAGAACCACTGATATAAAAGTTTTTGGCTCCAGCTCCAGAGCCCTAATTAAAGCTTTTCCATGTGATAGCCAGTCGACTTGTGTGGAAAAGTAAGTCTGTTCACATCCAAGAACTTCACAAAGGGACACTAAGAGGTGGTGAATCAGACCCCGATGTGTCCAAAAAATTTGAATTGCTGTTTTTTTATTGTTTTAAAGAGGGATTTGTCTTGATTGATTTGGATCAGGACTTGTTTATTTGTTTTCTTGGCCATGTAATTTGAATTGCTGTTTTTTTATTGTTTTAAAGAGGGATTTGTCTTGATTGATTTGGATCAGGACTTGTTTATTTGTTTTCTTGGCCATGTAATAAATTTTTTTCGATTTAGACATTTCTTACAGAATTATCCCTGTGCTGTAAATTTCATTCAACATTTCATACAAGACATCGATTCCAACTTCACCAAGAGCTTTAATTTTTGAATAAGAACTGATGATGCCTACTTCGTAGGCGAAATATATACTCTGTCAGACCTTAATGTCTATTTCTTTGCTGGGAAAGGATTGCTTTCAGCTTTTTTAGGCTGATACCGACGTTTTTCATTTTACATTGACAATAATCGATACTGACATTCTTGCATTACTCAAACCACTGCTGAAAGATATTACTGCACTGTGTTGAAGAACCATACAACATCTATTTCTATGCAAACCTGGGTCACAGAAACAGTCAACCACCATAGTACATACTCTGATTTGTTCACAGGCTGTCATTTGCTTACTAGCTGTAAGTGAATGTTACACGACCTGTAAGTGAATGTTACACGATAGAGCTATTTATTCTAAAGGATAGCACAGCCGTCTGAATAATACGCACAACTTGATGTAGTCGGAGGAATGCACGGTATAGGAACACGACAGTGAATTTGCATTAATCAATCAGAGATGAAGTAGCACTTATGTTTCTGAACACTCTGTGCAGAACAATAGCATAGCTGTTGTTATACAGCAGTGTCATAGAGTAGTGACGACTGCACATAATGCTACATAGCATTGCACAAACCAGCTCATAAGCTCTTTTCATGAACTGTTACAGCATGTTTTCATCCATTGCAGCTACAGCATTCAATAGTCTTACTCTAAATCAAGCGTGCAAGCAAATCCACAAACAGGCAAACATGTGTTGCGTACAAGTACTCCCTTGTGTTGGTCTATGTGCCTATGCTCAGATGCATATCTCACGAGTAGGTAAACAACAATGCACAGCTAACTTCATGGCGATGAAGAACCATACAACATTGAATTCTGCGCAAGCATGTGCCACTGCTCGCTGTGGCATGGACACATTTTTGACGCACGCTTAAGGCCTTGTCTCGCTAGGCAACCTTGCAAAAGCCAAGTAAAACAATCCACCACCACAGCACATAACCTGATTTGTTCGCAGGCGGTTTATGTACAACCTGCACAAAAACCTATGAGTAAATGTTACATCATAGAGCAGTTTATCGGGACATTTGTGCAGGTCTGATTACCTTGGACAATTACACAATACTTGATGTAGTCCAAGGGCTACGTACCATTTACAGAGAATTTGCATTAATCAGTCAGAGACAAAGTGGCAACTTGGGTTTCCAAACATTCTATGCAGAACAATGACGTAGTGCCAAATAGCAGCTTTCATGAGCAAATATTGCTGATACATTGGCAACATCATCATATCAGCCAATATATATCGGCATGCTGATGCATTGATTGAGCTCTAATGCTGATGCATTGGTCAATCTTTAGTTTCAACGATGCAACTGATACCACTATCAAAGTAAGTTGTTGCTCTAAACCACTAGCCAAGTTTGATTGGGTCTAAGGACACTTATAGCCTAGAAAAATGAGTTTTATTCTAAAAAATATTATCAAAATCTGGCCTTCCCTGGCAGAAACACTTTCACTTGGCAAAAATGCACCACTGCATAATATTTGTTGCTCAATGTTGCAAAAATGTATTGTCTGTATGATAAAGTGATGAATTGTTGATTGTCAACACCAGACTGAGGAAAATTTATTGTGTGGGTCTCCTTGATTTTTGAGTAGATGAGATTGTTTTAGTAATTCTCAGGTGCAACATACCAGGGAAAACAGACTTGGTTTCAGTATTCTGGATTCGGTTTAGCTATTCTGGAATAGTAAACTATTCTGAAATGCCCATCCCTAATTGTTCATTACCATCCACACCTTTGCTGTTATTATTTTGCTTGGCATAAGAAAGTATGTTATTTTGCTTCATCTGTGTTGGGTTTCACACTGTTTTCACTTTATCCCCCAAGGGCTGAACAGCAGTTCTAGTCTGCAGTCTACTCTCTACTCAGTCTACTGTGAGCTGTACATCGGCAACATCATGTAACTGTGATGCAACAATGATGTTCTTAATTGCGCAACAATGAACAAGTGACGCAACAACTACCAATATTTCTTTTTCAGCTATTAACTGCTCTCAACCACCTGTACAACTAACTGGCCTACTTGGAGTCTGAATGTAGCACGGTGATCTAAAAAATTTTATAATGACGCGTCAACATACTGAAGCAAGAAATCATAAAACAAGGAACCCTCACAGAACCCCACTACTTGTTTTGTGGAAAACTAGGGTTCCGCAGAACCCCTGTTGAAGAACACTGCACTAGAGCGAACTCTATTGCTGCTGGGTACAATGTCAGCCTTAAATGAACATCCAAAGTCCTTTCAAGTACCAGAACACTTCAGCATACTAAACCAGTGTTTCTCAACCCTGAGTCCGCGGACTCATTTGAGTCCGCATAATGGTCTCGGTGAGTCCGCAAGTAAGTAAAATTTTCAATTCTTATCTGTACATGTTAGGCACATTCCCCATTTGTTAGGTATTGTACACCTATCTAGCTAACATTTCAAATAAGTTTTGCTGCCTTTTGCGCCGTACCGAATTTTGTAAATTCGCCCATTGTGATGCCATAATGCACAAATTTTCTTACGTGAAAATGTGCTATTGACCAGTCAGATATATGGTTCCGTCATTAAACGATGATTTTTAAGTCAGTTGGTTGAAAGAGCTTAGCAAAGTTGTTAACAAGTTAAGTCAATATTTATTCATGGCAAAACGAAAGCAGGTGTTTGCATATAATGATGATTACTTGAAGCTCGGATTTACTTCGATTGAGGTAAATGGTGAAGTAAGGCCACAGTGTGTGCTGTGCTTAAAGTCTTAGCTCACAGCTCTTTGAAAGAAGCAAAAACTTCGTTGGCACTTAGAAGCAAACCATGAAAAATTCGTCAACAAAACTCTTGATGTGTTTAACACGTATAGAGCCGGCCTACAGTATAATCGTACATCGATTTCGGTCTAAAAAACAGCAGTTTTCAGTTGCCTTACCAACGCCCTAGCTCCTCCGCCGATTTTGCGCTAGAGAACTGTTCAACGGCTCAAACGGATCGGCCAGTCTAGTAGATTGCACTCGAAAAAAAATTTTTTGCCTGGGGGATGCGGGTTTTTTGTGAGTGACGTCATAAGTGGAGGACTTTTAGGCCACCTTGGCCCACTTTGCCTGGCCCTGGGCGCCAACCGTTAGGTGGTAGTATTTCGCTGAAGTCTTTACTGGACACTAGGCTACAATCCGAGTCTTTTGATACTTTGGATGACTTGCTGGGGTTTCGGGTTCAAAAGTTGTGATGTAAGTTAGTAAAAATATTTGACTAATTAGCTAATGAGTTAATTAATTAATTTGTTTATTTTAGATCACCACTTTTGAACCAGAAACGCTAGAAAGTCGATCAAAGGCTCAAAAGACTCTTGACTCGAGTCTAGTTTCCAATGAAAACTTCAGCAAAACACTTTGGCCTAGTGGTTGGGCCCTAGGCCAGGCAACATAAGCCAAAATGACCCTAAAACTACTTCACTTATGACGTCACTCACAAACAATCTGTACCTCCCAACCAAAAATTTTTTTTCGAGTGCAATCTACTAGACTGGCCGATCCGTTTGAGCCATTGAACAGCTCTTTAGCGCAATCGGCGGAGGAGCTAGGGCGTTGGTAAGGCAACCGAAAACTGCTGTTTTTTTTGCGAAAATCGCCAAAACCACCCAGGCGCCAAGGAGTTAAAAGGAAAAGAATATCAGGTAAAGCAAAGTCGCATTGATCGCTCAGCAGCTTGGGGAAGAGTAGCTTACTCTCACAATAAAGCAGTCCGAGCTTCATTCTCTGTTTCTTGGAAAATTGCTTGAGAAAAAGCGCCTCATACAGCAGGAGAGAACTTGATTAAACCAGCAGTTGTGGAAATGGCCAGGATAATGTGCGGTGATGCTGTTGCTAATAAGTTAGCTATGGTTCCTTTGTCAAACGACACCATAAAGCGGCGTATCCAACAACTCTCAGAAGATATTCTACAACAAACTATTGCTGGTGTAAAGTGCAGTGGAAAATTTAGTTT
>Ga0210059_1013729_pt1 | contig 12078 bp, 10 predicted proteins | sample Ectturendosymbi2_FD_188042 | JGI IMG/M metagenome (GOLD analysis project Ga0210059, IMG submission 188042) | Ecteinascidia turbinata endosymbiont from Florida, USA - Sample 2 (SPAdes) (version 2) | ecosystem: Host-associated > Tunicates > Ascidians > Unclassified | place: Key West, Florida...
GCTAATTTGGCCGTTACACGCACCAAACTGGAACTTCATTGTTATCAGAATTACTAACAATTGAATGCAACAGCAATTCCATTTTTTTAATTACCCGGGCTTGGCAGTTGAATAAAAACGGGTTTCGGGTCGTAGAAAATAGCCAAAAAAAACTGGTTTCGGGAAAACCCGGGTTGGAAACATTAGCTGCAACCTCTCAGTGGGCGTTGCATTGAAAGTGTGATTCACCACAATCGGGATGTGCGCAAAGAGCAACACACAAATACATGTGACGCGAACAAGCAATAATAGAGTGATCTCGTCTGGTGATCTCTATTGCCTATGTGAGTCTATATGTTGCTTCGCAAACGTGCCAATTGTATAGTTTTTTACGAGTTCAGTAGTGCCGTAAAATGTTTTTTCCACATCTCAAATACTGCTTCATTTCCAGATGCATCACCCACTGTAGATGGTGCCATGGTCTCTTTCTGCTTTTTCTGATATTTTCCAAAATTTTTTGGGAGAGTTATCCTGTAAAGCTACTGACATTGAATTTGCCTCGTGCATCTACTTGGACTTTCGACGGGCTCTCAATGCATATTTCAATTTTTTTTACTCTCATATTGTCAAATAGGGGTCCACTTTTAGGTTTACGATTCTCTATCCAGGTAGGCATGTCGGGCAACCTTATGCTTGTCTCCCACCTCCTTGCTCCACCCAGGAATGTGGTTTTTGTGCGGTGCATGTGTGCTATTAGGCATGGCTTCATCTGCTGCCATTTTGAGTGCCTCAAATCCCAAGGTGTAGTTGTTTTTTGCACATAAAGTTGTTACGTTTGATATGATCTTCAAATATAGTCATTTGTGAGAGCCAGTTCTTGCTAGCAGGGTTGCCAGATGCTTTACAAAAATGTAGCAAGTGTTTGTCCAAGTCATGGCAAAAAATTTTTGAAAATGGCACTGTTTTTGGCAATATTGACTTTTCGATTTTTAACGTTTTTTTGAATCATATTTTATCCACACGCGTCAATTTTTAAAGTTTGACAGTTCAAAAAGATTTATTTTAATAGGAATCAAGATGAGACGAATTAAGTGATTCCTTTTGGTTCATAGTTAAAAACTGGATGTAATATTTCAGTTTAATGATTAGGCCTACTTACAGAATCATTGCTTGTTGAAATCAGACCTGCACTACTCAGAAAGCTCGAAGTGCCAAATCGATCAATATACATTTACCCCGCCGCAAACGTGTAATCTATTTTGTTTCGTTGTAGTTTGGAAAAAATTCTGAAACGACGACATATCTGAAGAGCATGCTTTTGCAAATTATCTACAGTCGAGAAAGCTCTCGCAGGTCACAAAAAAACTCTGAGGGTTGCATGTCCCAGGGACGCCGGAGTGCATGGGTACAATTAGGAGGGCGACATGGGGGACGTGTCACTCCACTTTTTTCAGACGGTGGAGATATAATATGCCATGTCCCCCCGACATTTTTCTTTTTAGGTTTTGTATTTGGAGAGGTTTCAAGAATAAAAGTGACGTTTGTCATGTTTTGTGTGAGGAGCTTTCCACGTTAGATGTTGCACATAGACAAGTTGACGTTGAAAGAGACTTTGGTGTGGTGGCACTGATTGTGATATTTTTATAAATGAAGCGTCGATAAAATATTTTAGCATTTTGCAAGTTTCTAGACACCGCGAAAGATTGTTAACTGCTTCGCCCGACATTTCACCCTGTGTGGTATGCTGTAAGAAACGTCACTGGCTTGAAACAATGAGAGTTTAACAGCTGCACATGTGCGAGACCACAGTACAGCCATGATTTGTTTCGTGCAGAAATGTAACTGGCTTTGCTGTTACGTTGGGTGTCACGTATTCAGAAACAGACAGCGGAAAATATAAAAGATGCACGCTTGTTACGTCCAAGCAATTCCTCTGGTCGTTTCGCGCTTTCCTCACGAGTTGATTGGTGCAGCGCCTGCGAGCGAAGAAAACTGTTGATAGCAGCTCGCCACGTGGTCTTGGCTTTAAAAGCGCGTTGTCGTGCAGTCGAAGTTCTTTGGGCTTGTAGCATTCCGTTGTTTCTGATCGAATTCGTAACTGCTTGGTCCTGGTACGGACATTTTTCTAAAAGCTTGTTTTTCTCAAATCTGTGACTAGTTGTTTATCGACTGGCCGTGCTTTATCGGCATCTGTCCGTGAACGTATCACTGCAAGGTAATACAACAGCTTTCTGGGACTGGTCGCAAGTTTTCGGAGACAGGACTTTTTTGAGTACCAGGCTTATATCGAACTCTATCTCAGTAGAAACCAGGACCTCCTCCTGGGTGCTACAGTTAGAAAGTTACATTTTCAGAAAAACCTCTGCGAAGTTTTGCCGAAGACAAAAAGCAGCACTATTGCAGAGACTTGTTTTAGAATGAGCAGTTTTGCTGTTCATGAAGTCTAGCAGAATTATTATTTTAACCCTGCTCAGGTAATCGTAGGTCGAGGATAAGTCAAATTTCAACTAAATTGTTCAAAGATGTAAAAAGCTCGTATCAACCCCATTCTTCCAGTTGCTGTTTTTTTCAAATGGTACTTTCGAGTAGTTGCATCAAAATCTGCTGAAGTTTTTCATTTTTTGAGAAAAGTGGGGGTTTTCTTAAAATGTTGGCAGGGATGCCCATGATCACCTGAAGTGCGACAAAATGGCTGAGAAAGGTAATCCTGGACATATATGGCCAAAACAACACTTGATGGTGACTCGTGACAAGGACGTCAATCAGGAGTAAAGCCGGATTAATTCAGCGAGACTTCCCTGCAAACATGCTACTTGAAGCCGTCCTACTTTCGCACCGGCCGACCCTCCTGCCTTTTTCTACTGGTGCAGTGAGTTGGTTTTTGTTCAATCGTCCAGAAAAATAGCCTACCTAAATATTCAGCTGTTTTCTTTTCAAATTTTTCGTATGCAAAATATATGACTATCCAAGAGAAAAAACTACAGCCGGTGTCCAATCGATTCATAAATCGTAGATACACATAGGCCAGTTTCCCATCCATTCACAAATCATAGATATGCAGAATCTGGTTTCAATCGAATCATAAGTCATATTAGATGTACAGTGGCCAGTTTCCAATTGATTTGTAATCCGTGCGTTTGCGTAAAAAAGCTTTGCTCCAAAAATTTCTGTCGGCCATAAATACAAAAACTAGGATCAGAAGTGCATCATCTTAACTTCTTGCCACAATGATACGCCAAACCAGGGATAAAATAGGAGAGATCACTTTGCTTCAAACTCACATTAGCATTTTCACTATACAAGTAATTGTCGCTTCAGAATTTCTTCCCTATTACAAAGAAACCTCCACATCGAAATGAAACAGACTTTTCGGCCCGCGGTAAATTTATTTGGACAATTTGGCCCTTCGAGCTTTCTCAGTTTTGCAAGCCTGGAATAAGATAAAACAGAAAAGACGCTTCGCATTTATGCCTGTAACATAAAATGCTTTAGAATCGAAGTGCAGAGACGAAGATTTGCAAAAAGAAGCAATCTTATCTTTTTTATTTGCAAACTTTTCCTGCGATTGTTTTCGAAAAGTGTGTGGTTTTCATGATGCTCGTGAACGTTGCGTAACGAGTGGGCTAAGACAGGAATCTTGTTGATACTTTACTAAAACTAGTTGAAATTTAAGAGCAAACAAGTATACTTTGTTATTTTTCTCACTGATACTGATGCTTGTTTCCTAAAACTCGTTGGAATTGAAGTGCAAACAAATTCACGTTACAACACTTAACCATCAAAATACACAAACATTTTTATCTTCAACTTTGAATATGTTGCGTCCAAACCTATTTTGCACTGTTTTTTAGGTTTTTGTTGAGGAAACAAAGTTCGGTTCAATTAAAATGTTTAATAGAAGAATCTTTGTAGGTTGGATGTTTCACGTAAAAACTGAATTTTTTGTGTATATTTCAAGTTACGTGGGTATAGAGTGGAGGCTTCGTGTGCAGCCGAAGATATCTCCGTAGAATTTCGTATCTCTGCGTTGTGTAATATTGGAATAATTATGCAGGTTGCAAGCAGGCCCGTAACCAGCTCTGGACACCAGGAGGGGCGAAGAGTTTTCCGAAAATTTCACCTTCCATCCCGTTTTCATGTTACGCGACCTGAAAGAAGAGTCAGCAAACAAAGCTGACACAGCAGCTCCTGCCCCAACTAACACGAAACTTTTATTCTGGGTCGGACGCAGCGAAGTATTCACGCTACATAAGTATAACCTTGCATACATTATGACGTCACACAGGGACAAGCGCCACGACAATCATCGAAACAAAGCGACCTGATAGGTTGGTTCTACAAACGCCATCGATGCGTGACGCGGCGAAAGTCAGTGACGCAGAACGAGCATCGAGCTGACAGATCGCACGACAAACAGTCCGATTACAACGCAAATCGTCATCCAACAAAGCTCAAGCCTGTTGTTCGCAAAGAACTAGCAAGAGATTGTCACGGCCATCGTCTTGAACGACAAAATGAACGAAAGTGCAAATCAAAGTGAAAGCTTCAGTCATGAAAATCTGTGTGTTGATTTGGTTTCAGCTGAGTCTTGTGAATCGAATGTTGGTCGTTATGCTTGTTCATGGAATAAGAAGCTGTTAGCTGGAAAGTCCACGCTTCGCTCGATGCTAAGAAAACAACACTGTGTTTTTGTTGCGGTGGTCAAAGGAAGAATGTTTGTGCTGTTTCGTTCTTCAAGATTAAAATGTTTTGGTTTTTTCAAAACGTATTCCAATCCTTCGAACTTTCAACCGACCTCTTATCCCTTTTGCTCGGGTCTGGAACACTTGGCGCATCAACCAGCTGCTCAATGAGGCTTGCTATTGCACGAAATACGAAAATTTACAGACGCCCTGTCTTCGCAAACAACACGTAAACATTTGATCAACAATATCTACAAAAATCAAAGCTATTTAAACGAAAAAATTACGTGACGTAAAGTAAAAATGCAAAGCGCCACGTGATGTCAGATGACGTCATACAGGGTCGGAAACTAGGCGGAAGAATTATTCTTTGTTCAGCGAAACAACGATATGTCTTTGTTCAGCGAAACAACGATATTTCTTTGTTCAGCGAAACAACGATATTTTTCTGCAAAACGCGGTCTCGTCAGCTCAAGCAGGAGACCAGATATAGAGCAGCGAAAATCTTTTTACGATGAAAAACAACGGAATAATTCGGGCGACCATGAACAATATTATCAACAAATGGGCAATCACGAAAAGTGCAAGCTTGTATTTATTCATTTCACGCCACTATAAGCCGGGTTGTCCCTCCCACCGCCATTCTCGCAGCCATCGTCATTCGAGACCAGCTGTTGTTGCGAATCGCGAACACGTGACCGGTGCAGTCGCATCCTATTGGCCAGTGGAGAGGCGGAGCGGTTACGTCTGCAAAGGAACAGACAAGTCGTGTTTGTTGGCGTTTTCCAAGAAAACATTTTTCATTTTTTTATGGAACGTGTGCGCGAAAAGAGTCAGTTTGTATAAAAGTTCAAAACAGCAAAACAATTCCTTATTTTTCCATGGCAACCACGCGCTCCCGTTCAAACTCAAGATGTCCACCCAAAGGTTTTTTTGAATGACGATGTTTTGATATAATAACTTGGACTGATTAATTGTATCGGCCACAGGGCAGAGGCGTACCGAGGGGGGAAAGGAGGGCACAATGCCCCTGGCGCCGAAAAGTCCCAAAAATGTCACAAGTACTTCTTCAAACCATTTTGCATTTGCTCCCGAAAGAGCTCAGTCCCGAACATGGGGGCGTCGAACTTGTCTCTTGCCCCGGGCCCCATCTGACCTAGGTACCCCGTTGCCCCGGGGACATTTTTTGGGTGAACAGTCTGCGGAAGCTTTCCTCCATGACAAGAGGCTCAGGGTGCGGCGCTTCGAGAACATTCCACGACGGGCCAGGCTTGTGCGATTCTATGTTAGGACTCGATTGTTGTTTCTGTCCTTTTTGTTTCTCACTAAAACAGCCTCACTGAAATGTGACGCTAACAAATAGTCACGTGGTGTGCAGCGTAACTGGTGCGGGACGGGTCAGAACGCACAAACACCGAGTTCCCGAACGTTTGACGTACGACCTCAAACTTTATCTCTTCGATGAGGTTGAGCTTAGCGAAGGACAAAATGGCCGACAGAGCAACACTCCAAACATACTGAGGTGGGGGAAGTTACCGGTATCAAGCGACATTTCTGACTTCCTGCCATGTGCGCATGCGCAGATAAATGCTCTGCACATCAGATACGCTGAGAAAACTGATGGTCAGGGCTCAGGGTTTAGGCAAGTGTGTTCGGTGAGGGTTAGTAAAAGAAAAATAATTGAGGTCTAACACCAAGTCCAGTATTTTTCAGTGGTTATAGTTATTCCGATACTGTAGCTTGTCATGTGCATCTCACATCTAACAAAAAGTTTTAATTTGCACAACACACATCAAAAAAGTAATTGCCAAGATTTATTCCTTTACTCTGAGAAGCAAAATAACTGACAAACAATAATAGGTCAGAAATTTCGTTTGACACCGGAACGGAGATTTTTACGTAAACCTTTCGTTGCCAGAAGAAGGTAACGATTCAACGAATAAACTGAATGTAACATTTGAATGTTACATTCAAACTTCCCAAAACCATCAGACATTTTACGCTTCTACGCAACAGTCCAGTCGACAACGAAGTCCACTTCTACCTTCGCGACGATGTCCTTGTCCTGTCGGTCGGCGTCGTATCTTCGAGCGAGATGCTGACGAAGGCAGGAGATAGAGTTTCTTCCCCCTCAGCCATTGACCCGTACCTCACAACGTCACAATGGAGCGGGCCATTGTTGTTGCTCTGGTTGCTGTTCGCCGTTACGCTCCGCTGCTCTTCCTTGACGGCTGCGTACTGCGCAACACAGGGGGGCAGTTACGTCACAAAGCGCCTACTTTTATTGAGCGAGTTCAGAGCAGGGGGGTGCTCAACTGGCCCCAGTCCTGGAACCACACTTTTCCCACGGTCATTAAGCCGTGATCCGCTTTAATCGAAATACAAATCAAACAAATTTGTTTATGGCAGGCAAATAGCGCTATGCAGACAAGCCAGCAGTGTTTACAAGCAAACGAATATTTCTATTCAAAGGTAAAGGAACAGTGGTTACCATGGCGACGCGAATGCTGTGCGCATCTGCTCTGTCTCTATTTTTTGAGACAAAAAAGCGAATGAAAAATCAGATTAACAAAGTTTTTGTTTTTTACAAAATGTCCGCGACCAGACGAGGACAACTTGTGGGTCACGACCCGCCAGTTGAGGAGCCAGCCAGCTTAGGCCATGCAACGACCGTATCATGCCCGTCAAACAGCTCCCGCTTTGTCGAACTCAGTCAAATAAAACATGAACGGACGTTTTACTTGATGCAAATTGATTTCACGTTTTACAAATCGCGTATTCACCGCAGCAGGGTTGGTGAGCCTGCGGCCGGTATCAGAATTTTCGTTACCCAAGTTGGACGCAACATCGCGCCAAAACCAAACTCTATAAACAGGTACTTGAATATTAAGCTACAGTTTTTTCTCCTTATTTTCCTTTTGAAAATATTTTTTTTGCAGCCCGCCATCGATACTCCATCATATATATGGCTTGTGATAGTAAATAGGTCCCCCACACCTACCCAAGAACATTTTTATGAAGCAATGTATCATCACTAGACATAAAGGTGCGTTCGAAATGGCGTGGAATTAAAAACAGATCAATGGTTTGTTTGATTCGCTGCTCCAGACAATTAAAGGAAGGTGGCATGAGCGAAACACAAGGGCAGCGGTTATTTCAAGTATGTATCGGGAGATGCGCGGATAATCTCGAGCAAGACAGCAGTAGCTGCTGTGATACCTTAACAGCGGACATACCTTGTGTGGTTCACACAGAAACAACCAGTGGCGCAACCAGCCCAAAAATTTCTTTTTGGGTCAAAATGTTTGACTTTAAGCGAGCAACAGTATTTCTATGTGGGACGCCGCTTCTCAGAAACACAAAATGACTTAGATATGCTAAAAATTTGGGGGGGGCTTCCTGGCTGCACCTATGGAAACAACACTGTTGTGATTTACGTGGTCTGCCACGTTAATGATGTGCAACAACGAAAACTACAACATTGCGAAGTTTTGTTTCTTTCACCGAGACATGGCAATCTCTTGAACCAGCTGTGCTTCCCAGCCTAATGACCTGATGCTATAAGCGAAACGCTATTCGAAAGCACTGGGGCCCCAAAGTAGGCACGCACAGCTTTGTCGCAGCGCAGACGTATACAAAGTTACCATTTTTTTCTTCTTCGACGTGGACAGTCTCCTTAAGCTTCGGCGAAGTACAGAAGGGATCCCGGCTTTTAGTGGCTGTGATTGTCATTGTTCCCCTGAGGCCGTTTGCGTCAGGTTGGCCATGTCCAGCAGGAAGTGGTTCGGATTCCAGATGTGCGACGACCCTGGGGGATTGTTTCAAAACAATGATGATGATGATGACGGATTCTGATTCAGTCGTCATTTGAAACAAAACAAAGTCAAACCAACACAAGAACCGCTGGAATTAATTCAAGTTCCTCGAACCGCGCGCGAACGTATATTTGGGCATAAGCGTGAAACGCGTTTCGTCAAAATTCTTCAGGAAATTGTTCGCATTAACTCAGGCGTGTTAAACAATCTACGGCTCCGCTCGCATAAGCGTTGCACGTGACGAAACTCTTGCTCGCAGGGGGCAGTTGAAACCTCCCGAAGTAAGGCTTTCCAGCAACTGACTAGTTTGGATCGCATTCATCGGAGCGCACAGGTTCCCAACCAACACAACGCCGTACCCGACTGGGAAGCCAGTAAACATAGCGCTGGTTGACCCCCCTGTTAATGCTCGGTGGGGCGGAGATGATGGGTGGTTTTGTTAATGGACGTGACGACCTGGTAATTACTACGCGATGAAACAAACGCATCTGGTGATATTTTTTGAAAACCAGGGACCATGTAAAGAAAACAAGTCATGCGTGAGGGTGGCTTTGTTAAGATTGAGGACGAGTCAGAAATTGTCAGTTCGTTTTTTGCGTCGGGTAATTCTGCGCCTTGCACAGCACGTCACGGCAACTCCTGGCTCGTCCCACAGCATGGACTGGCGCTCAGTGTGTTTCACCAGGGAACAAATCGTAAGTTGTGTGGTCAGTGACACTTCATGCTGCGGTAACTGTGCACCACATGTCCGCGCCAGTATCTTGATGCGAGCTGCCTGGAGCGATTCTATCACCCGCACATCATGCTCCTGCTTTTAACATGTTAACAGATCTTATTGCGTTCAGACCTGCAACACATACCGTGAACTTTAACCCGCCAAGCAAAAATCAAAGCGTTGGCGCTGATCAAACCCAGATCGAACAACGTTGCACAAGAAGCAGTAATTCTTTTTTCCAACACAACCCACGCAGCTTCATTACATCTGGTAGGTCTACATCAGTTCTTCTCAAAGTGGGCGGAATCACCCTCTTGGGCGCGATTTTGAAGGGCACGGGGGCGTACAAAACAAAGGGGGCGACCGGGGGGCAAAACAACACAAATGATACGAAAACGATCGGCCATTGCCACTAATCGATCATCGGGTTTGTTTCAGTAGCCTACTGTTATGACTTGTTAGTTTCATGCAAATTTTAATTTACAATCGTTGGAGGTTGTTGCTAAAGCAATTTACTATTTTCTTTCGTCAGGTTGATGACCTCAACACTTACAATCGTGCTACGAAATCACACCAGGTTTTATTTTCAGGAATGCACGGCACTTAACAGCGTTGCTTATTTTTTTCGAGCGGATAATTTGTTTCAGCTTTATCTCTGACAACTTGGGGCGTGGCCAACTCTTTATGCCGCAATAATAAATCATTGTCTTATTCTGATCACATGCATTTCCTCTCAATTTGAATATCATTTGACTGTTGGTCTTGCCAAGTCGCAAGCTACAGCGATGACGTCATCGGAATCGCGTAAGGCTTGCGAAAGTAGCGTTCAATGTAACATTGGCATTTGACTGTTGTGTAACATGGCATTCGATTGTGATCTGACAATGGCATTCGATAGTTACTCCCGAAAGCATCGCGGAATTTCAAGAAAGCACTTTGGCATCCACTGACATTCCCAGGTTCTACCACGATTAAAATATCGAGTTGCAGGAAAAGGGTCAGGAACCGCCTCGACGGCCAACCACACGTGGAAAGTTAGGCTTTGTTTTCAGTTGAAATGATGGAGAACACCTGAAAGGTGAGGTTTGTGTCCCATCCCACCGAGTTAAGATCTGACTCATTTAACCTCAGCACAAACAGCAACAGTCTTTAAAACATGCGCGACGCGAACTCTGCATCAAAGTCCAGGCTCGGCACTGGCTGCATTTTCGCCGAACTGTTATTCATGGCTCGTCAATCACGATCCCACTGTCCACTCGCAAGTCATCAGCCTTTACCATAATATGCAAATGCGACATTACGGTCACCTTGCTTGCACACTGCCAAGCAATTATACGCTGTTTTATCGCAGAATGTAAATAAGCACTGGAAATAAAAAAATACCACAAGCATCATTATCGCATGCATGTCGGCATTCAGTTTCGTGCACATTTAACAGAAATACCAGACATGGACAACAGTCGGAAGCATTATCAGTAAACGTGAGAGAACTGATTGAAACTTGCAGTTAGCACTGCGTGTTGCACTCTTCCTGCTTCCTTACTAAAGCTGCATTGCATTATCTTGGTTATGTAAGAATACATTGCAGTTTCCAACTCATCCATATGTTTATATGCGATTAATACGAGATAGCAAATATGCACTCAACAGAGATACTTTCAACAGCAGTAAATGCAACAATCACTCTGGCAACAACAACAAAACATTGACACAGTCTCGTATTTTCGAACAGCGGACAGATGGGTTTGATCTTCAAGCGTACAAGAACTACACGAAAATTAGGCTGGATACTTAGGAATGTACAAATAACGATAAGCTCTTACATTGGCGCACATCTTCACTTGGTTTGAAACTATTTGCAACAAACATTACACGACTCGTTGTGAACTGTTAAGCGCGGAGGTTTCACTTTCGTGGCAAAGCGAACAACTGTGATGTGCGGCGCATTCTTCAGCCTCAAGCACATGAAAAGCTTCCTGGTTATGCATGAAATCATGTGAATTCAAGCTTATCAGCGTATGTGGGTTGTTGTTTCACGTTTAAGACGGTTCTACAGTTCTACAGATTTCATTTCGGAACGCTTAAAGAAAAGCGATAAACTGTCTCAAAAAAGAGGTCTGTCGATTTTTATGCCACAGGCAACTGCAACAGTTTATTCGTCGAGATTATCCTTGGAACTGTGTCTGGCGCGACAGTCTGGCCACCTCGTCCACGAACGAGGCTGGACTTTCTATTGTGGTTGAGCCTGCGATTGTTGCATCACACACACGCACAAACCACGTGACAAGTGACGTGCATTTCAAACAAGCAGTGCAGGACGCAACGACAATCAAAGGGTTTACGTACGTAACAATGCGAAGCCAACGGCGGGTCCGGTAAAAAAGAAAAGTAATTGGTTAAAGTTTAACTCAGCCTTGGCAGCCTGGAAGTACAGCTGCTTTTTCAATGCAGTAAGGAATTGCAGGCCACGAAATTGCTCACCAAGCAATTGCAGCCAGTTGCTCTGCGCCTGCACCGCGAAACAGTGTGAAAACAAGCCGTCCAACATTTATGATATCATCTAAGTCAGAGGTGGCCAAACGACGTGCCGCATCCGGCCCGCCAAATACTTTGCACATTTTCAAGCAGCACCACGTTTCCGACTGTGGACAGCAGTGCAACGGCAATGACTTGCCTGTCTCTTGTTGACTTGTCTGCCGAAGCAACACTCAGGTGGAAGCAGCGCTATTTATAGAACAGGGGGCTTACCGCCATGGGCATCCCGACATTTTAACAACCTATTTTTACATAGATTACGTAAATCGCACTGTATGTGGTCCGGCAGTGGCCAGGCAGTCGCGAATTCGGCCCTCGGGTCAAAGCGTTTGGCCAACCCTGGTCTAAGTCG
>Ga0210059_1013730_pt1 | contig 12077 bp, 9 predicted proteins | sample Ectturendosymbi2_FD_188042 | JGI IMG/M metagenome (GOLD analysis project Ga0210059, IMG submission 188042) | Ecteinascidia turbinata endosymbiont from Florida, USA - Sample 2 (SPAdes) (version 2) | ecosystem: Host-associated > Tunicates > Ascidians > Unclassified | place: Key West, Florida...
CACATTGATCTCCCCTCTACCTTGGAGCCTGTCGGCTTGACAGGGGACAGAAGGAGGCCTGATGGATTGACATTGGGCCCCTGGTACAGGGGAGTACAAGTCTAGTATGGAATGCAACAGTTATGGACACTTTTGTTTGGGGCCATTGCAAAGGCAGTGCCAGACAGGCTGGCTTTGCAGCAACAAAGGCTGAGGCTGCAAAATGCCAAAAGTACCATGACCTCCAAAGCAATTACCACTTTCAATCGGTTGCAATTGAGACCACTGGTGTGCCCCTTACCTGAGTGGCCTCACGAAGGAAGTTGTTGATGTGTCTGGTAACCCCATTGTGTGCCAATGGCTCCACCAGCTCCTGTCCTTGGCTGTGGCCAGAGAAAACGCTGCCAACATATTGGCCTGTGTGCAAGTTTGATCTAATTTTATCTGCTTGTAGTGTACTGACCAGTATCGTTGCCCACCACCCTGTATCAATATATAGCTCAGTGGTTCCCCACTGGGATGCCATATGTAATACCCAGGGGTGCCGCAAGCTAACACGTATTTCAATATATCATTGCAAAGACATTTTCAAAATGTCCCCAAACCTCATACTAAAATGCTATGGATTTGCCACTGGGTGCAGCAAACCTCAAAAGGTTGGAAACCACTGGTCTAGCTATTGCCTTCTGAATCCTCATTCTTTTTGCAAGTTTCATTGTCCCTTATGTTGTGCAGTGTTACTTTGTGCATTGGTTCAGTGTTGTGTTATGTTCCACATCGCTTGAAAACTCTGCATTAGGTCATTTAACATAAAAAATGTCCAGTTTTTTGACACATGACATACTGTTTAAAGCTGAATTCATGACACTAGCAGTATAGTGAAAAACTAGTAAAAAAGTAGGATACTGTCTATTCTAGCTGTGTAAGGTTTCAATGGTTCCAGCTCTCCCCATGTTTATTATTGCTAGGAGAGATAAAACTTTGGATGTTATGAGATCAAGTTTGACATATGTTTTCACCAACATTTATTGGGAGTGCTTTTGATGTATATACTTTGTTAAAAAATTTGGTCAATTTGTAGTTGAACACCAAATCAGAAAATTACGGCCATAAACATGTTGTTGGACTCTTTATGATGCACTGACAATGAACATATGCATGAAACCTATAGGAGGTGAGCATTTAGGAAGTTACACACAATGAAAATGTCACCTGATATGACATAGGCCTGCCTCAACCAACCATGCAGAGCCACAACATGGCGGTGGCAACGCTCATGAGAACTACTCAGTCATTGCATTGCCCAGGTTAGATTCCAACCGTAACCTAACTCTAAACCATAATGCAAACCATGTAATCCTAAATCCCTAGAACCCTGAAACCCTAGGCTAAAACTTGGCGTCCACAGATGCAATGGCTCAGCACAGCTGACGCATTGTTGCTGCCGCCATGGTTGGTGGAGTGGTTACGGTAAGGTGCCTTACGAAAGGTGAAATTTTCATTGTGCGTAACTTCTTAAATTCTTACCTTTGACAGTTTTCATGCATATATTTGTTGTCAGTGACATTCTAACAGTTCTGACTTGTGAGTCTGCAAAAGAATGCCCAATTATGTTATAGAATAACACAATTTGAAATCTGCATATGACTTTTTGATTTTTATTGCTTGATTTAAATCAATCAACCCTGGGCATTATTGGGACATACTGGTTCAAGAATGCTGAGGGACATCTGGTAACTATTAACTCAGAATGATACATTGAAGTGATAAAAAGAAATGTCATCCCAGCACAAAGGTGGAAGTGAGGAACGGTCATGGATACTGTGACTTGTTAAGTATTAAGAAGAGGAGCAACACCAAAGCTTTGCTTGAATACCTCCACCATTACTTCCCTGGTGACAGGCGCATCTTATTGCGCAGACCACCCTTGTTCTGCACTTTATGTAGACCTGTTCACTTGGGATTATTATCTGTGGGGAATAGGGATATGGAAGACAGTATCTATGCTAACAATCCCCAACTATTGATATGCTAAAGAATAACATTTTAAAAGAGATCAGAATAATTCTCCATGAGATGTTGGACATGGTCATTACAAGCTATTAGTAGCCATGGTGATTCAGAGCTGTTTTTGTTTTGCTGAAACATTTTGGTCATTTTTGCTCAGATATTTTGGCCACTGAAACATTTCGGTCATATGTCTCACAGTTGTAATAAAACTCATCATAAAGTAGTCATGGTGATTCAGAGCTGTTTTTTTTTTCTGAAACATTTCTGTCATTTTTGCTGAGACATTTTTGCTACTAAAACATTTCAGTCATATGTCTCACAGTTTTAATAAAACTCACCATAAAAGTGTTTCTAGCTTATATTTTCAAACATTCTCACTGAAATGACATAAGTTTTTTCAATCATTTCAAATACGTTTTGGTCTATGATCCAACAACGACTGAAAAAAAAAAACAGATTCAGAGCCAAGGAGCTTGCATCAAGCACATTATAAAACATTAAGCTGTGCTCACAAAATAGTGTACTCTACAAGGAAAAAACTAACGCCACATAAAACTAACGTGTCTATAAGCTAGGCCTATCAAAATATTTCTAAGGATTCCTTGCAATAAACAATGCTTCATCAAAAGCAAATACATCTTTTTAGACCAAACTGAAACTTAGTTCAATTGTCAAATCATTTTATTCTTGACATCTAAGCAATTTATTGCTAAGGTTTATGATTTGGATCTCCATAAACTTTCTTACCTACAGATTGCCAGCTGTCTATGTTATCAGCTTAAGTTTTATATCTGCAAACAAAGGGGAATATGAATTGCTTGCCTTGGATTTGCAAATTTTAACCAGTCACTAAAACATGTGGCCATGATACCAACACCATCTCCTGTTTGAAATAAGGAGACTCTGCTTGTTGCTTGTTTTTTTCCCTGAGAAATTTCAATCATTTGTCCTATAATATTATTCAAACTCACCATAAGTACTAACAATTCCTTAACAGTATTGCTAACAATTTTACTAACAGTACTACTAACAATTCTCTAGTCCAGGGGTGGGCAAACTACAGCCCTGTGGGCCACAGCGGCCTGCAGGGCACCCACATACTTAGATCATACCTATTTTGGGCCTATGTTGAAGTAATTTCATCTATTAGATTTGTCCAGATTTTATTCCGTCTATCTGTACTACAGTGTCAATGTGAAATAAAACAATACAAGGTTATAAGAATATTATCATTAATTCGTGTTTTGAAACATATATAAATTGTAACTGAAGTAGAGAAATGTAAAATATGCGGCCCCTGGCAGCAATGAAGTTGTCAATGTGGCCCTCTAGAAAATTTTTGCCCACTCCTGCTCTAGTTTATATTTTTGGTCATTATGACCAAATTAAGTTAGTTTTTTTCGTTAATTAAAAAAATGAATTTATGACCAAAAAGCTAGGTTTGTGCTGACCACATAAGGTGAACTTGATTGAGACAGCATTATGCATAAGTAAATTTCCCTTGGAATTATTGTGAGTATCCTCAGCTCTTAATTCTATTCTTTGCCTGTTTCTTGTCTTCACCAAAACCTTTTTTTTGTCTTTGCTTTTTGTATAGTGTTTAGCATCATTATGTAAAGCTTGCTTAGGTCTGATTACTTCTTACCATGCGTGGGTTTCTGCTTTGTTGATCTGTCCACATTGGTTCATGCTTAGTAGGCTAAAAAACCACTTGGTTTGTACAGCTCCAGTTATTTTTCCTTTTTAAGAAAAAGGCAACTAACAAAGAGGGTCCTCTGAAATATTTTCATACTAAAATAATTAGCTATCTACTCTCTAGTGTGCTGGTGCTTTGCATGCTTAATTCTGGTTTCGTGACTTGTGTATTTTGACAGTTGTACTGACTGCATCCTGTTTGTTAAATTTTTTGTCTTGATCTACTTTTGGCTATTGAGCAGTTAATGAAAAGATTTCTTTTAAGAAGTTTCACACTGGGACAGTTTTTTTTTTAAGACGTTTTAGGCACCTGATTCGGGTCCCTAGAATTGAAAATCAGTTCCCTAGAATCAGAGAAAATCGGGTCCCTAAAATCAAAGAAATCAGGTCCATACTGGGTACCTAAGAGTTTTCTTAAAAAAAAACCTGCACCGACAAACTGAAATTTGTCAATTGGATAAGATCACATTTTGGAAAAATGCACAATGCTGAAAATTCAAAACAATCATTAGCAACATTAGATATCTGACATGCCATAATTTTTCTAGGTTATCAAGTTTTAGTTTTATGATTGATGTTGTTGTGGTGTGGGAAACATTACACCTACTTTGCTACACGTGATTACACCACAGTTATGTCAAACAAGGACAAGTGCATTGAACTTGCCCATGAAGGAGAGCGAAGATGCAAATCTGGTGATTATGTTGCTGGTGTAAAATTTTACGAAGCTGCTGTGAATCAAGGAACTGGTAAATAGATGTGTTTCTCAGTGTTCATCAAAATGTTTCAAAATAATAATTTACTAAAATCGTATGACTTTGTTGTTGTTGCTTATTAATATAGTAAATTTCTTAATGATAGATTTGAAACCACTTTGTGTAAAAGAGCTGCAATGTTTTTAATTGATAAAGTCATTGTTTCACATACAGCCTATCCTTGACAATTTTAACAATGCTTATGTGTGCTTCAGTTTTAAATATCATTGCTGCATGCAGTTTTTGCATCTTCTAAAAACCAATGTCTTCTTTCATTGCACACCAGATCAAAATGTTAGTTTTGGTAATTTGTATAAAATATTTGTAGATTTATTGTTAGTTGGTATGCTGTGTTCTTTTGTGAAGCACACTAGTGTGGCAGCCTGCAAATTGCGCCACATGTGAATAAAATGGTCACTGGTTGATGATGCCCACTAATAACAAGTTGCTGTGATAGACATCACAAGCAAAAATTCAATTTACCTTTCCCTACATAAGAACAGTGCAGCCTAGTATCAGAACAGTGATTTGGTAGGTTATCTCGATTGTTGCTGGTTGCTTTCCTGTTACTTTAATGCCCTGATTTGAACTCTTTAAGGCCCGTACAAGGCACAAATGTGGCCTTTAACCCATTAACAACCACTATAAAAACATAAATAATATTCTGTTTTATTAAGGTCCATTATGTATTTTGTCCTGACATAAAAATTGGAACAAAAAATCGGTTAAATTTTTTACGGTTGCTTAGCAGCAATGCCAACCCGTTCCAATATATAATCGAACAATGTTCCAATGTGGGTTCACAGCTGCATGATAATGCTCATTGACGTTTCATATTCCTTCTCTTCTGTTGCTCCAGTTAGACAATTTTGTAAACATGACACCACCACAATTTTTTTGTTCTGATGGCTATGTACTGTTGAGGCCAGTGGCCCAACTATATGGACAAGTACATATGGACTAGAACCAACGCGTAGACTGGCTGCTCATTGAGCCCTCCTGCTGGACACAAACTATTCACAATGCGTTGGTATGTATCACGTGACCTACCAATTATGCCTTGTGCTTAAGTGTTTTTCTGTTCACCTCTCTATGTACGTATATACAACACCACGGAGTCTTGCATCACGCGTTTTTGTTCTTTCTTAAATTGGAGGTGTGCTGTGAGCGAGTTCGCTGTCAGACAAATTAATAGACTGTTTTTTGCGATAAGAGTGTTTTTATCATGGTAAAGACAAGTCGCCGCTAGTGTTAGGAGTTGGTAAAGGTTTGCTGTTGTGTGTTATTAAACTAGACACAAAACTCAAGGGCAACAAAATGTGCAGAGTCACCTCTCAACCCCTGCCTGCTTCGTGTCTCAAGCAACTGCGAGCCTGAGTAGCGCTTTCGCCCTCCCCTAGGACAGAGTTAATTAGATTCACCACTCGAGCTTATGTGTTGTAGACCGAGAGACGTCAACAAAATAGCTACATATATATGGTATTTTTCTTCACGCACATTTTGTCCGTGGTGAACTGCGCATTCAGCGCAATGCCAGCAGAGAGTTTGCAACAACATCCCCTCCTTTTTACAATGAACCACACCGATCGCACGTTGTTCTTGTGAAGGTTTTACACTGCATGACCTTGACATCCTAGTCACAGCACCATTTTGTTGATGTGTCTCAGTCTGCAACACATAAGCTGGAACAGTGAATCTGATTCACTCTGTCCCAGGAGAGGGCAAAAGCGCTACTTAGCTTTGTGGCTGCTTAAGACATGAAGCCGGCAGGGGTTGAGAGGTGACTCTGCACAATTTATTGCCCTTGAGTTTTGTGTCATGTTAAATAATGCACAACGGCAAACATTTACGGACTCTTAACACCAGCAGCGACTTGTCTTTACCATGATAAAAACACACTCGTATCACGGAAAACCGTTCCATTAATTCATCCGACAGCGAACTCGCTCACAGCACACCTCTGATTTGAACAAAAACGCGTGATGCAAGACTCTGCAGTGTTGTAAATACGTACACAGAGAGGCCAACAGAAAAACGCATAAGCACAAGGCGTAACTGGTAGGTCACATGATACATACGAACACAATGTGAACGTGTGAACGGTTTGTTTCTAGCAGGATGGCTCAACGAGCAGTCAGTCCATATGTGGTAACCACAGAGGGACGAACAGAAAAACACATTAAGCAGTAACTGGTAGGTCATGTGACACATACGAACGCAATGTGAACGTGTGAATGGTTTGTGCCCAGCAGGATGGCTCAATGAGCAGTCAGTCCATGCATTGGTTCCAGTCCATATGTACTTGTCCATATAGTTGGGCCACTGGCCGCAACAGCACTCAGTGGGAAAAAGAATTGTCAAAACTAAACCTAACATCACCCTGGGTAAGCAGAAAATCAAGAACGATGTGATATACGTGGCAAAAACCATTTACAAAATTCCTGATTGTAATGTAATGTTAGGCTGCGTGAATAATGGTTTTCAGCTTATCACCCTTCATTTTTACATTTATTCAATCCTGTGTGTTTGTCCTCATTGACTATACTAACTTTTGTGTACTTGCTGACTATGATTTTATTGAAGCATTTACATTGCAAAGGATTGTCGTAAGGATTTTGATTCTGATATCGGTTTGGACTAGAGATCGACCGATATGGCTTTTTTGAGGCCGATACCAATCCGGATATATCGACCATTCACAGGCCGATATATCGGCTGATACCGATATTTCCAAAATTTGTAAATCTTGTTTTCTGCTTCATTATCAAAAACATGGTGTATTTTATGCCCTACCTTTTAAAAAATTCAAAACTCAGGATTTATGAGCTAAACTTATTGAAATTATAACAATTTCAATATTTGATTAATTTGTTAGCATATTCTTATTGTAAACAAAACAGCCACAATAATCGCAAACATTATTTTATTCGACGTTTCGGCTTATGCGTAAGCCATCATCAGGAATAAGTGGAAACAGTTAGAAAGAAAAAAAGGATGCAAATTTAAGGCATTCGTACTCTATGACATCATATACGCCATTATGTGTTGAAAAACAGTAAGATAAAAAGAAGCGTCAAAAGATGCAAGTCTTCTAGTCTGCACTCGAAAAAAATTTTTTGCTTGGGGATGCATTTTTTTTGTGAGTGACATCATAAGTGGAGGACTTTTAGGCCACCTTGGCCCACTTTGCCTGACCCTAGGCGCAAACCGTTAGGTGGTAGTATTTCGCTGAAGTTTTTACTGGAAACTAGGCCACAATCTGAGTCTTATGATAGTTTGGATGACCTGCTGGGGTTTCAGGATCAAAAGTTATGATCTAAACTAGTAAAAATATTTGACTAATTAGCTAATTAGATAATTAATTAATTTGTTTATTTTAGATCATAACTTTCGAACCTGAAACGCTAGAAAGTCGATCAAATGCTCAAAAGACTCAGATTCGAACCTAGTTTCCAATGAAAACTTCAGCAAAACACTTTTGCCTAGCGGTTGGGCCATAGGCCACGCAACATGAGCCAAAATGACCCCAAAACTATTTCACTTATGACGTCAGTCACAAAAAATCTGCAACTCCCAACCAAAAAATTTTTTTTCGAGTACAACCTAGTAGACTGGCCGATCCTGTTTGAGCCTTTAAACAGCTCTCTAGCGCAATTGGTGGAGGAGCTAGGGCGTTGGTAAGGCAACCGAAAACTGCTGTTTTTTAGGCCGAAATCGAAGTACGATTATATCGAATGCTGGCTCTCTAAGTGTTAATGAAAGTGCACCTGCTAGTGTTGCTGTAAGATAATTGTCTTGACTTGCTTTGTTGTGCTTTCTTGCGCAAATTGTCTGGATGTGTGAGGAATATAACAGCGTTTTGTCAACACCCACTGAGGCCGATAAAATCGGATGTTTTGGCAATACTGATATATTGGTAAAACCTAAATATTGGCCGATATATCAGTCGATCTCTAGTTTGGACCATTATTCTAAAAATCGAACAAATATTTCTTTGTAGGTTGCACCAAAATCTTGTAAAATACATCACTGCATTCACTACTGTTTCTACTTTTGATAAATGTAGCATTTACCATGAAGATCTTTTTTGCTGAGCCAACATTGTTGAGCAAATGGAGGTCACTCAAATGTGAAAATATTTGACATTTTTAAGCAGCTGGGAAGAAAATAAAAATTTTTTTGAAAGAAATTTTCAGGAGGCATGCTTGCATTAAAGTGAACTATCATGTTGTGGATTAAGTTATTGCCAAAAAAACGCAAATTTGAGTAAAAATCTTTTTGGGTTTTGATGATGTGCTATGTTTTTGTAACCAATATATATCAAGAATGTGACTGTCTTTGAAGTAATAGCATCATCACTTTTCACTCAAACCATGCTTCAAACATTTGGTCAACCTAAAGTGAAAAAATATTCTTCAAAAAATGATAGGGTGTGGTTTGGGATTTCTTCATACAATCTAATGTGATCAACATCTCAATGAAAGTTGCATATTTGAGATTGGTATTAGTTTCACACTGGTTTTATAAAAATCATTTGTTCTTTGAAAGAATGAATTCATAATAAAAGAGTGGAGTCATAGCATTAAAAGATAGCTGAATTAATAATTATTTTCAGCTTCATGATTACTGAATACTGACTTGTAACCTAGCGCTATAAACAAAACTCATTCTATTTTAGGATGTTTTGTGTTTCAAAGTATTACAGGAGCTGCCCAAGAAAATGTGGGTGTTTAGCTTGTTTGATCAAAGATAAATAAATTAAGTGTGACATAGTTAAGATTTTCACTTGTTCTTGTTGTCATTGACTTACCTTATTAACACTTTCCCTACCAGTGGATGTGAATTGACATACTTTCTCACCATCGGTTGCCTACTGGCATACTAAAAGGTAGTTCAATGATGATTTTTTCATCTTCAGTTTCTATTGCATTTTGAATTCAATGGTGAAAAACCCATACAAATGTTTAGCACAGTAGTGGTTTTGGTTTGGTAGCCAAAGCAGTTTAGTTTTTGTGACAATGTTTTTTACATCTATGACAGTCTTCTTATTTCACAGACAACCTCACAGCTTTGAGTGTCATCTACAGTCAACTTGGTAATGCGTACTTGTTCATTGGTGATTTTGCCAAAGCTTTGGAGTATCATCAACATGACAGAACCTTAGCCAGGTGCAGTTGTAACTGTATTTTTTGAAAGAAATAATGTGCTTTATGCAGGGGTTTGAAGTCAGTCTATAATTTTTGCAATGTTACCTAAAGTCTGAGTTTGGGATATTTTAATTTCAGGAATCAAGCTTTTAAAAAATGCACTGACTCTAGCTTCAGCAGTGTTACCATTTAAAGCATTAAATAGTTAAAACTGACTATGCCGCATGTTTAGTTACATTATCAAAATGCAACTGTGATGCTTTGCTTACAGATAGTTCATGATATCTCTCAGGCTCTTGCCTGAATAAGGATCACTGTAATGTCTTTCAGATATAAATATTTTTTTTCTCAGAGAGGAAGAGACAGAATTGTGCTTGAAATTGTGCTTTCATCATTTGGAAGCATGTATAAACCACACATATTTATTGGTTCCCATTTTGATAAATAAGAGCACAAAGCCAAGAAAACATCAAGCTGTGAAGTTATTGTATTGCTTTCTGGCAAGCAAATGAAATTTAAACACTACCGAAACAGCCTTTTGCGTTTTTTCCTTTTTGACAGCGCTTTTCTCCTGATTAACCAATAAGAACCTGCAGCAAGATCACTGCAGTTCTATTGCTATGCACTGAAGATGATAACAGTTGTTATCGAAACGTTTGCAAGATGTCAGTTGTATCGTTTGCTTTGGCCGTAGTATTTATTATAAGGCTATTTAGCACTTCCGCTTTTCGTGTACCAAATGAAATTTATACAGTAAACATTGGTTAATACATCCACTTTAGGACAAGCTAATTTGTAATTTGGATGTATTAAATGGTGGATGTAATAACCAGTCTTCCTAAAACTGCAACTAAGCAACACTCTAACGGATAAAAGCGCAATCAGTGTATTGTACTGGAATTATTCAATATAGAAAAAAACTTCACGTGAGCATTTGTTAGGTGGAAATGTCATCTTATACCCCACTGAAAAAAGGTTCTGCAACATGTATGACATCTTCATTTTTGATAAGCTGTGTAGAAATCCTCTTGTAATTCCACATCGTTCAGGTGATTCATGCTGACTCAATGAGGACAAAGTTTATAGTGGTGGAGGAACTTGAAGCTTCTCAGCTGTTGTTCTGAATGTCTTAATTTCTTCATTCTGCAATAAGACTAGAACAAACAAGACACATCTGCTGCAACACTAAGTCTGCTTCAGATGCAGTGTCAATCTGTTTGAACTGCAATGACTGATGTTCTAAAATTTGTTGTTCACAATGGTCTATTTTTTTCTCACAGTAAAGCAACTTATCTATACAGCCTGTTGATTTAGAGCAGGCATCTCCAAACATTTTGTCAAAGGGCCACATAAGCAACTATGCAACCGTTAGAGTCTGGGCATCTTATGTAATGTGGTTGTTTCGAGATATGTTACATTTTACCAAATCAACAAATGTTTCGCAAATATGTTATTTTTTCAACATTGACAAAATGTCTTTGCAGCTGAATGAAATGGCTCATCGGGCTGCATTTGGCCTGCTGGCTGTAGTTTGGAGACCCCTGGGTTAGATGTGAATGGGCCATTATTTGTATAGATATAGCAAAGAATCAAAAGTGGATGTATTAAGTGGTGACTGGATGTGCTATTGGGTTTTATGATGGGGAATAAACATGAAAGTTCTAAATCAAGCAACTTGGATATAACAAGTGGTTGGTTAATTTAACTGATATATACTATACAACTATCCATAAATGCAAAACTGTTAGGGGCTTAGCAAATGACTTATTCAGAAGATTAGGATTTGTGTTGAAATTCAAAAAATAGTTTTGGTTTTTGCTAAAAATTACACTCCAAAATTTCAACTGGTCAGTGTAGTTTGTCTGTTGCTACCATTTTTGGGTGTTGAAACAGCAACCCATGGTTGTTTGTATCTTAAAGAACTAAAATTAAGTATAGCTGTTTTTTTTGTAAAATTGCCGAAACACAACCCCAAACAATTTTATGGCCCTATTTTGCTGGCTGGGCCTGCTGGGCAACATTATATTGTGAGAAATGGTAGTAACAGGTATAATTTACCTACATGGTTCTGCCAGGCATTACTTTTTTTATCAAATAGTTGAGATACCGTATTTTCCGGGGTATAAGTCTATCCGGGAGATAAGTCGACCTAAATTTCTGGGCCTAAAAACTAGAATTTCAAGCTATACTCGCCGTATAAGTCGACTTCCTTTCTTCTAGACTAACAGTATTTCAAGATTTACCGTATTATTGCAAGTATTTTCAAGTAAGGAGTTGCTAAATATTGTTTTTAAATTTTTTACCAACTGAGGAAGATGAATTCGATAGATTTTAATTGTAGTGTAAATATGTAGTGTGTATGTATAAATATTTCTCAATAAAAATAATTTTTCAATGTACCCTGAAAGTCTACTCGGCATATAAGTCGACCCTGATATTTAAACAAAAATTTTAGGGGTCAACAATTCGACTTATACCCCGGAAAATACGG
>Ga0210059_1013731_pt1 | contig 12077 bp, 5 predicted proteins | sample Ectturendosymbi2_FD_188042 | JGI IMG/M metagenome (GOLD analysis project Ga0210059, IMG submission 188042) | Ecteinascidia turbinata endosymbiont from Florida, USA - Sample 2 (SPAdes) (version 2) | ecosystem: Host-associated > Tunicates > Ascidians > Unclassified | place: Key West, Florida...
CCTCGCCCTTTTCCGTAACCCGCCGGACCGCCTTTTTTGTGCAGCCCACCAGCCCGCCCTTCTGTCTTCAGTGCAACCCGCAAGCCCGCCGAAAGTTCACGTTTTTCATTTGGAAACACGGTCCTCCAGCCCGCCGGCCCTCCAATTAGTGTTATCCGTATCTAAAGCCACTCCCTAAAAATAATCAGTAAATGAGACGGGTAGCCTACATAAAAAACATTATGGTTATTAGGTTCATTAAGTAATTACTGTCAGGAAGATCTGAAAATTTAAAAACATAAATTATCATTCATATGTCATGACATACATCCCACATGCACTGACTGTATGTACTACTGTATATAGTCCTACATTACATAATATATTCACAGTAATCAGCATACTCACTGTATGAAACAGTATGGAATGGTTTGTAATTGCACATGATTTGCTGAACAACTATAATTTAGGTTACAACTTGCTTGGGTCACTTGCCTAAATAATAGGCAATGATAAAATTATACCAGTTTTATCATAAAACTCTACCCTTTATAATAACCCACTGCATCTGATCTTAGCTCTTATTGGCATACAGGCAACAGAGTAAAAGGAAGTAATTACTTTGGTCGATTTGAGTCCTATTTCCATATAAGCTGTATACAGATGTCATACCAGAGTGACATACTCACAGCGTACAATTTGTAGTGACATCACCCTGCCCTGCGCCTAACTACATACATATCGGGGCCTGATGACCTGACACCAACAGCCCACATCAGCAGAGCAAAGCCACAGTCCATTGTGGCTTTTAATTTCTGGACCACCTCGCCAGCAGGGCCACTCAAAGCCACAATAAAGCCACAATCTCAAGCGTGACTCAGCAAATAAAAAGCCACAATCGACCAAAAGTCACAATCAAATGTGCTATGTAAATAGGCTATTGGTGTAACCCATTTGCTCATTTGGCATGGAATGACCCTCAACGTATCCGTTACGCTACCAGCATGATGCCACTTGAGTTACAAACTGGCCGTTTTATTCAAACTGCATCATGCAAGGCAGTACTGTGGAATAAGTTTTGAAACGAAAATATCCATGGGTGGTTCTGTAGCCACTTCCTATTTTATTCATAATGTCATGACTTATGAGATTTATCCACCTATGGCACAAATATAACTTGCGTTATCAGTCATGTCATTGACACTATATGATACAATGACAACATCGTCATATCGGCAGCTTTATATGATTGTGGGCCTAGGAATTACCTCATTATAGTTGAATTTTAATGTAGTAGAGTCAGATTAGGAGTTGTTTTTATGGAATAGCAATAAGAAAATCAGCCATGGAAGACTTTTCCATGCAACACTTAGTCTGCACTCCAGTTTCTGGTTGATTCATTCTGACAATTGGGTCAGAAACTTGTTTCCTGACCAACTGTTGTTTGACTTGTTCCACAGATTTTTTTCTAGTTCTTTAAAGAGCCAATGAATAGGATTCTGTTTGATATTTTGTTTCAAGAGATATACATTAGCATTAGCTTGCTAAAAATTTTTGATGTGCTCTGTAACTTAACCTAGTAATAGTATGTCAGTGCACTCATGGGTCAATAGTCGAGAAACTGGATTGGGATTTGCAACCTGCCATAAGGCTTTGGAAAAATATCTGTGGAAACATCTATATAGAAATAGCAAAGATATTGGGAGCAATTCTTATGTGGGATACAGAGGAGTGTTTGGTCTAAAGTATTCACCAAATGGGTTTGTATGAATCAATTTTTTTTCATAGGTAGAAAATTTTTCTATTCTTGTTTTTCATACTTTTACTCAGCCTGCAGAACACGTGACTTGTGCTTAAATATTGTTGACTAGGGCTGAAATGTGATTCAGTTGATTTTGTCTGAAATACTTGGTTGCTTTCCCTATAGTAATAAATTTTCTTAGATGATAACAATAATATGAATGATGTCAATGCACAATTTGTAAGAGGTGGGCGATGCAGGGTCAAAAATGGTGGTCTCTCAAATGGAGCTTGACCTATAGGTTTTTTTGGTTGATATCGATGTTTTTCATTTTTTATTGCTGATAGCTGATGCCGATACTTATATTTTTGCATTACTCAAACTACAGCTGAAAGGGAATACAGTGAATTTTCCCTCAGGCCACATGAACAAAAAAAATAATTACACAAATTACGATTGTGAAAAAGCAGATTGTGATAAGTTAAGAACAAGTAGCGTCTATTTTGCCTTAAGAAAAATATACACACTTGGAGCTGTTTTGCCACCAAGCGAACATGATTTGCTGAACTGGTCACATGACAATTGTGGACAGCATGAATGTCTTAGTTGACTGTGACGACTGTAAATGGCTCAGTCTGATATAAAAATGTCATGGTTTCAGTGCTGGCAAGCTGTTAGCAGCTTCTTGTTTGCATTGTGTTGATGCATGAACCCCTGGTCTCTTTATGTATTGTACTTGTCATGTGACCAATTCAACCAACTGTGTTTGACTAAAGGTCAAATGTACTTTAATAGGATGGTTTCATCTGTCGTGCCTACTGCAGTCCATAGCAATTTCTAGGACTCACAGTAGTCTAACTCTAAATCAACAAATGCACAAACACGCAAACATGTGTTGTGTATAAGTAGGCCTACTCCCTGTGTAGACATCTGTGCCTATGCTCAGATTTCATGAGTACCGTATTTTTCGGACCATAAGGCGCACTTAAAATCCATTCATTTTCTCATCGAAAGTGTGCCTTATAATACGGTGCGCCTAATGTATGAATCTGGTTGTGCTTTCCCATCTTGTACCAATCTTAAGCGGCTATTTATATAATTGCTAGTTACGATTTTTTTGTAAACAGACCATCGTGTTGCGTAATAAACCATCAACAACTGCAATGAGCAGCGTCTGAGAGCAGCTAGCACATACCACAGATCGTATTACGCTGTGGGGCTCGTGACTGCATTGCCGCACACCGTATCAAACACGCGCACAACTTTTACTTTATTCTATTCGCGTCTAACGGATTAGGCAAGTGTGACCGATCAAACTCCCTCGTATGTAATGACAGATTAAACTCCCAGTGGCGACTCATGCACTCGGGAGTTATTGTGAAAGAGTTGAATACAGTTTGACTTATCTAAGTTTTGCTTCATTTAATGCGCCTCATAACCCGGTGCGCCTTATGTATGAAAAAAGAACAGCTAGCATTTAATTTTTGATACTGCGGCTTATTATCCGGTGCGCCTTATGGTCCCGAAAATACGGTAAATTTCTTCACCTCCTTCATGTTTTGTGTGAACAAAGTAGCAATTAGGCATGCTAAAAGCATTTACGACATGCTACATTTGAAAACCTCATGTATTTGGCGTTTTCTTTGAAGTACTTCTTATACAGTGTTTGACACCTCTTATACTTGGCGATGCCAGTGACAAGGCCTTTTCCATAGATAGTTTACCTTAGCCTACAAGATAAAAGTAAATATCATTGCAAATCATGCTCACACGGTAGGCCTACAATAAAATGATGAAATCTTTGCATCAGACTTTGCTCAGGTCTGCGGTTTGCCCTGAGTGCTACATGTGAAAATGTGATACTTTACCACAGTGCCAAAGACTGTGAGGTTAGCTTGTGGGGCTAGCTGTCAGAGTTGCCAAGAGTACAAAAAGCCACATCAACCGTTGAATAAAGCAAGAAAACACCAAAAAAAGGCAAATACAACAATATACTTACACAGCACTTTTAAACACACATGCAGGTTGCACAGTACTTTTAATTTTTAATATTAATATTTATTTTACAGACTCAAGGTCCATATCACAAACAAGGGAACTCAAATAACACATACATGATTAATTGTAGCACAGTACAGAGCAGGCATTAATTAATAAACACAGACAACACAGGTAGATGCTACACAGACAATCTGCAATATGGGATTGAGTGATACAAGAAAACTATTTCTTGCCTCAATTTACTCTGAAAAATACCCAGAAACAACCAAGATTTACTGGTCCCATATCACCTAAATCTACTTAATTTCAATCTTTCACATGTAGTTTGCATGAATTGTATTTAACAGCATCTTCTGAGGATGTTTAGGCCACTGTAATTATACAAGTTGGTAAAATTTATATAAAATCTGTACTTCAATAAGGTCAACTATCTTGTATTATTACCTCATGGTGTTAAGTATAAATTATAAACTTTAAGTGAGGCTACATATATTGTTTTCATACTGACAACTAACACCATTAAAAAAATATTCTCAACATCAACGTAAGTGGCTAAGTGCTAAGTGAGCGGTCTGTTGCAGTACCCAAGAAAAAATAAGTGTTTTGGCGGTTAACACATTCAATCCCAGGTGGTTTCCCTGCAGCGACATCCATGGTTCCCGGGTGGTTTTGGCAGGGAGGAAATTCAAATGCTGTCTGCTTTTGTTCTGCAGAAAGCATATACAGCTAGGCATTTTCTAGATTTAGGCTCAAACAATAAACCTAGCAATGTGTTGTTGCTTTTACACTAATGAGTTGCCAACATATCAAATCAAATTAAAAACATTTTACATAGGAGGCCAGATGGCCTGATTTTGGGCCCTTGGTACAGAGGCCTGAGCTTAGTGTGGGACACAACAGTTGTGGACACTTCTACTCAGGGACACTACAAAGACTCTGCCAGACAGGCTGGTTTTGTGGCCACAAAAGCTGAGGCCTCAAAATGCCAAAATACCATGACCTCCAAAACAATTACCACTTTCAACCAGTGGCAATTCAGATCACTGGTATGTATGGCAAGTCCACTGCCCCTTTGTTGAATGGTCTAGCAAACAAACTTGTTGATGCGTCTGGCAACCCCAGTGAGTTTCAGTGACTCCACCAGCGTCTGTCCCTGGCTGTGGTTGAGGGAAAGACTGCCAGCATATTGGCCTGTGTGCAAGTTTGATCTAATTTTACCTGTTCTTTTTCTGTTTGCTTTAATGTATTGAACACCACTGCTGCCTACCACTTGCCCCTGTATCAATGTGTAGCTATTGCCTTCTGACTCCTCATTCTTTCTGTAAGATTCACTGTTCCCTCAGTTGTGCAGTGTTACCTTGTGCATTGCTTAAATATCTTGTCAATCGCATAGCCTATGATGAAAGTACAGCGCGGTGTCATGTTCCACATTGCTTGAAGCCTCTGAGGCAGTTCTACTTAGGCTACATACCACTGCAACAAGCCTGGGCCTACCGGTGCCACTTTTTTTGCAAAAATTTCACTTTTTTGAGACAATAAAAGCAGCTTTACACTGGCATTAAACAATAAAGCTTTATTAACATGCCTGAACATGCTATTACAGAAACATTTCTGATACACTCCTACATGCTTTCCTAGCATTGGCAGCATATCAAAGCACTATAATTGCACAAAATCACATTCATTGCTGCTGGACCCTGGTCCCGCCTGTATGTAGACCAACCAATTCAAAAGGTCAATGTATTTACACAGCCTCTGAGCCACAAACAGTTTGGATTCTCATTCCAAAACCTAAAGTTACATAGACTTAAGCTAAGACTACATTTTTGCACATTATACCACTAGCCTATGGGTTTTGCATAAAAACATATCTACATCCGAGAACCTTTAATTAGCTAAAACATGTGTATATGTCACCCGGGAACACATGAACAAATTCAAACAACGTATATATACGTTGGCTGGTAGCGAAAGTGTTAACTGGCCCATGAAAACCTGTCATGAAGCACCATTTCAGCAGCACATGCCACCTGTAACAGATGAACGGATTCAGGTTTTTTCAAAGGACACCTGTAAATACCACAAGATCACTAAGATTGTTAAGATCACTAAGATCGCTAGACATTAAGATCACTTAGCGATGTTCGTAATCTTAGCAATCTTGGTGTTCATAGTGATCTTAGCAAATCTTAGCGATTGTAGAATCTATGATCTCGATTTCTATTTGAATAAGGACTGAGGATGCGTAATTTTACGTGAAATCGATTTCCTATTAAAAATTTGCTGATCGATTCCTTGCTTATACCCATCGTGGAAAGTACATACTTGTAGTGATCTTAGTGATGTTGTCTTAGCAATCTTATCTTAGCAATCTTAGTGACCTTGTCTTGGCGATCTTAGTGATTTTGTGGAAGAGAACAAAATGTACAAAAAATGTTGGAAAAGCAAAAACAACCATACAGTAACAAAGTACAGAACAAAAATAAGATTAAAAAAACACAATAGACATCAACATAACACAGATGATGGTGGGCAAGCAATGGGTGAAGAATTGATATGATGTACAGACTACAGATGAGCAGGCGAAACATGCACACAGGTGAAGGAAGCGAGCAGCAAAGGGTTATGAAGCAGATAGCAATACATTTTAACACAACAATCCATTACAGAAACAAGTAACAAGGGCAGAGAACAATAATGTTTATACATATGGTGAAGAAATGTAAATTTATCCACAGACCATAGTGGGGTCGGTTGCATGTACGAGTCGTTCCCAACCAGATGCATGGTGTCACCAAATGAGGTTGAAGAGACAAGGGTATGGACAGGTTACAGTAATATTAGCAGCAAACATTATTCCAATCCAATAAGTGTTAGGTACATGAAAAACAAAATATGTTTAGTAAGTAAAAGAAGTATTTACTTCTAAGGTAGAGTTTCACAGGTGTCCAATTTTTCTGTTTTTTTTAAAGTGTGCTGAAGAAAAAATCCATAAAATCAAAATCTGGCTTCACAAAAGCCGAACTGGTAACCATTCACTGTATCACGGGATAATATGTCACTGCTCCAAATCCAAATTTAAGCAAACACTAACAGTCATGTTGTATAGAGATGGCACGGTCCAAGATTTTTCAGGCCCGGACCGCCCATAGCTTGCAACATTCAGCCCATTAACCAACCGTGGACCGATGACATTTATTCTTTTCCAAACCGGCCCACCCATGGCCCGCTAAACAATTGGCAGTCTGGTCTATTTTGTCTCCTGAGGCAAAATATCTCCATGGGCTATTTTGCCTTCTTACGCAAAATATCTGCCGAGACTATTTTGCCTTTTGTGGAACATGATTGGTTGAAGTGGACATGTCATGTGACAAGCACATTAACCCTTTAAGTCCCGCGAAAACCACGTTTCATGCAGAGCTTTGCAATCCTATAACTCGCCAGGCGATTGAGCTAGAGAGCTGTTCAAACCCTCTTCGGATTCAGCAAGTCTTGTAGTCGAAATCGAAATAAAATTTTTTTCGTTTTTGGTGGGAGAACGCCACAAGTGGGGGTGTTTTTGGCTACCTTTACCTGGCCCCTAACCCATTGGGCCATTATTATGGCTCAAGATTTTTTTGGAAACTAGGCCAAAATCCGCGTCTTTAGAGCCCTTGAATGACTTTCTAACATATCTGTAACCAAAATTATGGACAAAACACCAAAAACTGGTGAAAATTTCAGCACCAACAAACCCCAGTCTGGGTTGGAAAACATCCCTTTTCTAAATGGCCATCATTTGCCAGCGAATCGAGCTAGAGAGCTGTTCAAATCCAGTCTGAATGGGGAAAGACTTGTAGTTTAAGCTGAAAAAAAAACTTTTCACCATGCGATTTCGGCCTTTTTGGCTATGTTTACAAAACCACAGGTTGTTTTGACATGTTTCTATAAATAATCTGTGATGTCAACGGCCAGTGGGAGTGCGTGAATCGAGCAGAATCAGCGGCGTGAAACCGCACGAGATTTAAATGCATTCTAGGCTATGGTACGAGGTTTTAGAGGGTTTGATGGACTTTTTAGCATTTCTCGTTGATGAGTTATGGAAAAAATGGTAGAATATGAATACGGGAAATCCCCTGAACGTCCTTGGGGAATTCCTGACATACTTGGAATATTTTTGGCATAACTTTTGAACCAGAAACGCTAGAAACTTGATCAAGGGCTCTAAAAATGCGTATTTTAGCCTAGAATTCAAAAATACTGCGAGCCACAATGTTGGCGTGTGGGATCGGATGATGACGTCATATAATTAACCAAAAAACAGACCCCATTGGCCCAAACCCCCCCATCCAAATTCAAAAAATGTTTTTTATTCTAAACTACACGAAGCCACTAGTCATTACAGGGTTTGAACAGCTCTCTAGCTCTATCTGCTGCCGAGTTATGGCTGGCCAAAGTTTGGCCTGAAAAGGCATATTATGCTTTTTCTGAAAAGTTATGAATTAGGCCCAAAACTGGGTTTTTGGCCCATAATTTTGGCCACAGATGTGCTAGCAAGTCAATCAAGGGCTCTATAGACGTGGATTTTCATCTAGTTTTCAACAAAACTTTGAGCCAAAAGAATGGGTCACTGGGTTAGGGCCCAGGGCCGGCCAAAGGTGGCCTGTTTTTCTAAAACATGTCCTCTTTGTGACGTCACCTCCAGAAAACCTCCACCGAAACCGAAAATTGTTTTTTTTGATTTTGACTACAAGACTTGCTGAATCCGTAGAGGGTTTGAACAGCTCTCTAGCTCAATTGCCTGGCAAGTTATGCAAAGTTTTACAAGAAAAGTGGTGCACGTGGGACTGAAAGGGTTAAACACAGTTACATGCTTGGATTAGTTTGTAAGCCCAAAACCCTAAACCTAAGACCTTAAACCTAAAACCCCAAACCTAAAACCCGAAACCTAAACTTAAAACCCTAAACCTAAAACCTAACCATAAAACCTTAACCTAAATCCCTAAACCAGCTGTGTCCAACCCAAATGGCCTACTGAGCCAAAAATTATGTCACTACCTTGACCAGGGCGGCACATTGAATGACATATTATTAAGGGCCGCATAGTGAATGGCGTACTTTGATCTTAGCAAACCAAATTTAGCTTCAGCTGATGCACTGAAAGCGTTCGAATCCTAACTGCAATGGCAACACACGTGATAAAGTGGTACTGAAGATCACCGCCTGCATAAAAAATGTCAAACTCAGGATTGTCAAAACAAGGACAGCTTGTTAGTACATAGGATACTTTAACTACTGCGAAAACCTAAACTGGGCCGCACAAAACCTTCGACTGGGCCACATGCAGCCCACGGGCCATGGGTTGGACATAGCTGCATTAAACCCTAAACCTAAAAATAAAACCCTCAATGAATCCCGTCACCATGGGATAGCTTTCTTAGGCTCAACCCCTCCAAAGAAAGCTCCAAGCCCCCACAAACTGAAATATGAAACTATACCCTACTGTATAAATCAGTGGATTTGTTGTCAATTTTAGAATGTCAACAATCCCCGCACAAAAGTAAAGCTCCCCTGTTGAAGACTTTCCGAAGGCCGTTCTGCTCTCAACCTAAAACTCTCATCCCACAAGCCTAAACTTGAAAACCTGAACCTTCACCATAAAACTTTCAACCTTTAGCCTAAACCTAAAACTTTAAACATAAAACCCCGCAACCTTAGTTACTTATAAAGCGATTGTGGTTTGGTGCATATATCAAAAACACCTATAGTAGCATGCTATCAAAATGTTGCATAACAAGTTCCCTCCAACCAAGAAGCCACTTAGCATCAAAACCACTGACCAGTGATGCCACTGGGCTCAATCATTTCAACATCAAATTTTTCAGGCTTCAACATCAAATGTCAGGTATCAACATCAAAAGACACAAGACTGTTATCAATACTTGCTTTATAACATGGTTCCTATTTTGCACATCCACCACCGCTTCATGAAGCCATCTGTTTGGCTAATAATTGCCCCTTCAAGCTGTCAGTATCCGATTTGGTGCATTGTTTTGTAAGCAGCATTCACAGAGCTTAAAATTCTTTCAACTGCAAACCCTTTCATAAACCTGTTTGAAAGTACGCCAATGGATTTCACAAGATCAATTAATTAATTTGCAACTGAAAATGCTACATCATGCTCAGCAATAAATCCGTTCAACTTCAGCTCTGGAGAAGCAACTTATGAAGCATTATTTCACGTCTTATTGTCAGAACCTTTAAACCAGTGGTACTCAAACCGTGGCTGGCAGGCCACATGTGGCCTGCAAGGCCCTCTGGAGTGGCCTACGAAGCAATTTTCATTGGAAAGAAAACTTGACACTTTAATTATTTAAGATAATTTTTTTAAAAATTTTTATTGAGATTATTAATTCTTGTGGCCCGTGAAGGGTTTCTGAAAGACAAATGTAGCCCACGAGCCAAAAAGTTTGAGCCCCACTGCTTTAAACCATGGGTGGGTAATCTATTTACTATCACAGGACGCATGAATTGTGGAATATCGCTGGCAGGCCGCAAAAACTTATTAATTTTATCTTAAAATTCTACCTTTATCTTCCAAAGGAAAATAAACACTTCTCTTTACTTACTTAGTACATGTCGAATTGTCATGGGAGTTAATTTCGTTGATGAAAATTTTGATTAAATGTTTGTGGGCCGCAGGTTCCTAAACTGAGTCAATTTCATCCAGTGATTCGAAGAGTGCATGGCTTTAGCACTTGATTTGATGTCTCTGTGTCATAAATGATTACTCCTTTTGGGAGAGGGAAAAGCACTGCTGGAGTTATTTTGCTATTAGGAGAATCCGATTGCTTGGATTGGTCAAGCGACAAGGACGATACACTTGGATTAGCGTAAGGTCCTAGTTACATGACCTAAAACCCTAAACCTAAAACCAAACCTAAACCCTAAACCCAAAACCTAAACCTAAAAGTTGAACCTAAAACCTACTAAACACGAAACCTATTCTGTAAACCTAAACCCTAAACCGAAATTTAAACATACGCCCTAAACCCTAAACTGTTTGAAAAAGTGCATTAAAAGCACTCTTATCAAAGGTGTAACCTCTATAAGCTAAGCCAAAGGAAATGGTGAGAGCAGAACCAAGAAACAATCACACACCAAGTATAGACACTAACAACTCAACTATGTTCACGTTGCTACTAGAACTCAACGTTATATGTGAACAAAGGGGGATACAGTTCGAATTCCAAAATAATCCCAGCAGAGTTTTGGATTTGATGGCAAAATATACACTACCATTTATCAAACCTGTGAAATAGGATCACAACCAAAATTTTTGATATTTTCAGAATAATCACATTAAAACAACAAAACTTTTCTCAGTCCGATCCACCAACTTTCAAAAGAATTGCAGTCCGATCCAGTCTTGTCCGGCCAAAATTGGCTTCTATCCTGATCCAGTCCTGTCCGTGCTCATCTCTGCCTTGCATCCACTGAAAAAAGTGTGGCTGGAAAAGTCTGGCTCACTTCACCTAGGTGCTTAAAGCAGGACCAGGGTTGCAAGATTGGCCATTTTATGGCCAATTTTGAAAAATTTGGCCATTTTTTAACTGAGCTGGTCATGAAAAAACGCATTTGGCCATTTTTTCGGTGTGTCACTGTAAAATTAATTTTTCATTAATAAATATTTTGTCTTTTTGTATTTTTTGGATGGTATTCAATTCATGTCACTCTTTGTTACAGTAACACCGTGACACTTTAAGCAACCTTTTATTGCTTTGAAGCATGTAGCAATGATTTAGCCCTTGCAGTCAGTAGATTTTATACAGATGTTTCAGTCAGTGATAATCTCTTAGTTATCATATATTGGTATCTGCTGCGCTCCTACTGCTGCACTCGGTCGTGTGGCTGATAATGTTAGGCTATAGAAGTATTTTGCATTTTTGGTAAGACATTAGTTACTTTTGGGAGTTTCTCATCACTTTTACAGTAACACTCTACAGTAGATTCAAACTTGTAATGTTCAAAGTGTGTAGTAATTTTTCAGGCAGTGGCTACGGATACGCCTGTGATCTTGAAATTTGAAAACTTGTTGATACGCCACCTGTGCACCAAGTTACGTGAGCGGGCAGTCCTCTAGACCGCAGTAAATAAAACGGATCCGGCGAAATACCGCTAAAAATGCGGGCTGGATGTGACGGCTGACGTAACCCAGAGAGAAGGTAGCCGGCAGTCGAAGAAAGTGCAAAAAAACGATATGCAGAGTGTCGTATGATTTGAATGCCTGGAAACGTGCATGGTGGCGACAGCATCCGAAATGCTCAATGGCAGCTAAGCTGAACACCTTAAAAGGTGTGTGATGGATGTGCCGGCT
>Ga0210059_1013732_pt1 | contig 12077 bp, 10 predicted proteins | sample Ectturendosymbi2_FD_188042 | JGI IMG/M metagenome (GOLD analysis project Ga0210059, IMG submission 188042) | Ecteinascidia turbinata endosymbiont from Florida, USA - Sample 2 (SPAdes) (version 2) | ecosystem: Host-associated > Tunicates > Ascidians > Unclassified | place: Key West, Florida...
CAAAACGTTTTGACAAACTTAAGTCCGAACCCTGCCCGCATCCGGCCCGACCCAAAAATCCCGGCCCGACTTACAACTCTGATTCAGGTACTTTTTAAATTTAAATATTTGTCTCTTTTCTTATATCACCCTGTTCACTTTGAAAAAGAGAATATGTTGCAATTTACATACAAATTTATTTACCTGCCTTTTCTACAGTAATTCTAACAGTACGTGATGCTGTATTGCCATTTCTTATTCGAGTATCACTGTGTGATTGCTGAATTTCATTAATAAGATTTAAATTTAATAAAGTTGCATTTAGCAAAGACTGCCACTAACAAGCAAATAACGCGCACGAACAATACTTAGAGAAGTGGATGCACAGCCTTCTTTGCGCTCAAACAGCTCCTATTTGAATAAGAGCTGATGAGGCCCACTCCGTAGGCGGAGTATATACCCTGACAAGATTGCAATGCCTGATTCTTGACCGTGACAGGATTTCTTGCCATAGACAGCACTTAAACCAACTTTTCCCAACCTTTCTTGGTGTGTGGCTCCCCTAACAAGACCCACCACAGCCATGGCCCCTGTCCTCCAATAAATAAAACTAGATTTTGTTCAAACGTATTTACGTTCTATTATTTTACCCCAGCAAAGACCCCTGCTCGACCACCCGGTTGAGACACTAGGATTTGACGGTTTTGACAAAATTTGTTCCAAAGGTTGATATTCTTCTTTTTCCACAGCGGCCGTTAAGCACGAGAAAATTTCCGAAGTTATACACATGGTGAAAGCGTGGTCTGCAACAGTCGAGCAAAGCCCTGAGAAATCTGAAGCAACGAAACGAGCAGTGGGTCAGATTTTCAACGCAATTGAAGCAGAGCTCGGAAACGTGTCTTTGCAAGTCTCGTCGTACGCTTCGCAGCCGGAACAAGACGCAAGATGGCAGCGAGAAGTTGACGAACAGAACTGCTCTGTTTACGAGCAGCCACAAACAAACAACAGACTGAGTCAGTACAATGTCACGTACCTTTTCAACAAGGCTAGTCAGAGCTACGGCAGGCATTGCGACGAAATTATAGTCGTGATGTTGCAGTTCTACTGGCAGAATGCGAGTCAGTTCATTTTGGAAAACGATAAAAAGCAGAATAAGTGCGAAGGTGCTAAAACAGAACGCGTTGTTGTCCCGCACGGGGTTCCGTACTTGAGTCTGAAAGGCCGGGAAGCAAGGCGCCACACGGAGCTGCAGGGAGTAGTGGACTACGAGATCGAGCCTTCCTTGGATGAAATCCTCGAAAAGGACGTGTTCGCTTTCTTGTATGAAAACAAGAAGGGGGATACCGTGGTTCTGTACGATGTGGACTTCCGTTGCGTGTACGTCAACACAGAACTGGGGGAGTTTTCGAGCTTCGGTCTTGAAAGACTTGATGATACCACCTTTGGTCCTGTGGTGTGTAGAAGCAACCACACGACCATTTTTGCCCTTCTGCTGTCCTTGAAAGCTGTGGCTGTCCCTTGGGGAGTGAAGGTGGGTACAGCGCGGGTTGCTATGCCAAAGCAATGTGTTGTGCGGCCAAACAAATAAACTGAATAGATTTTGTCGAAGCCTAAACACAGCAATTGAGTTGTGTGCACCCCTCTTAACGTCAGAAAACATTAATGAAAAGCACTGTTGCGCGAAAGGCGGGTTTTATCATTTTTTTTATTCTTGTTGAATTTTCGTAATTTTGCTTTTTCGGTTCTTGCTTATTGCAGCATCTTTAATGAACAAGGCAATTCGAAAAGAACCTGTTGGATGGACATTAAAAAGTGCTTTTTGTTCCAGGTGTGCTCTTACGTGACTGAATCACTTTCCGTCGTCTTTCTCATCGTTACCGTTGCTGTTCTTTGTGTCTACAAGAACAAGATCAGTAGCGATCGCACATTCGTTCAGATAAACTTGGCTTTGTCTCTTCTTTTTCTGCACGTGTGTATTCTGGTCGGGGAAGTAGCGGTCACAAGCCAAAAAATTTGCGAAGTTGTGACAGTTGCCACGCATTTTTTCTTCATTGGAACAGGTGAAAAGTTTATAATATATCATTTTTTCGCTTTGTGCTTTCCTAGCTTATTGAATGCCAGGAGCATTGTTATGCAAATTATGATTGATACCAAGTTTAATACGTATCTATTACTACGAGATCAAGCCTTCCTTGGATGAAATCCTCGAGAAGGACGTGTTCACTTTCTTGTATGAAAACAAGAAAAGAATTAAGTGCATCCCCTTTTTTTATTTTTATAAAAAGAATTAAGTGTATCCAAAAGAATTAAGTGTATCCCCTTTTTTGTTTAGAGTTAGCTTACGTTCATAAACGACGAAAGATATGGGTTATAAAAATTCCTGATTCATGTGCAAACAATTAATTCTTTTGTTCCTTTTCTGTTAAATGTGTCTTGAAAGAGTTGGTGTTTATTACGAAAGTCAATACCACAAAATTGTGATGGTGAAATTTCTCTTCTTTGTATATTGTAATGTTTTAGTTTTTCACCAGACGTCAAGCCGACTAAGCTACGATCCTTACTTTTGCAAATCAAAAACCTTTATTGTATTGGTTGTGAATAAGCTGCAGATGTAAATGTAAAAACACGATATCAATTTGCATCATCTAAAATATAAAAATAATCTGAACAGGAACAATGAAATGGCTGAACGATTCAAGAGCTAGACACATTTGAAAGAACAGACAATATCTAAATAAAACAAGCTGCTAACCAAGTACATGAACCCACCGGGTATATTTACAGTCATGGTTTCCCTCGACTACAAATATCCCAACAAAACAGAGCAGCTTTGCGCGGGGATTCCTGCCAAAGTTGATTGATGCTGGTTGTAGGGATGAACATTTTTTGTTTGCAGCGATGTGGATGCTAGTTGAAGGACTTCGGCTCGCACTGATTTCATCCGAGCAAGTTTTCATGTACACGAGCCAAAATCCCAGGACCTTAAAAATCCTGAGCTTCGTTATTGGATCGATTTTTCCAACAATAATTGTCGTTTGCTCATCTGCTGTTGGAATTTGTCTGGACATATATATGGCGCCATCGTTTTTGTACAAAGAAGTGACCAATGCAAGAGAAAATAAGCCCGGAGTATATCGTGATACTCCCATTCAAAAATACAACAAGTGCTGGTTGGATTCAAATTCGCCCATTTATTACGCAACCGTCATAGCTCCGGTCACCTTTGTGCTGATTACAAATTTGTCCATTGCTTTTAAAGTCACGGTTTCTCTCATCATAATCAAACAAAGCTCTTCCAGCATGCAGCGAAGAAACTCTACGCAGAAAAGGATCATGGCCGATAATGTCAAAACAGCCACAAAAGCTCTTCTAATCCTTATTCCAGTTTTGGGAATTCCGTGGGCGATCGGATTTCTTTCAGGTTAGAGTTGTGTCCATGAGTTGCAATTTCGGTTTGTGCGTTATTTTCTAGGAAGGTGTATTAATAATTGCTAGCCTATATCTTCAGCAATTGAAATTTTGCTAGTCTCTGTTTGGTGCTGCGTGCACTACGCGTCATCTAGCTAAATGGTTTGAGATATTTTACACATTGGGGATGATAAATTTTTTCAAAGACGGTTTGTAAAATCTTTTTGTGTCTTTTTAAATTCTGTTAAGTTCATCTACATTTTCAAGCTGTCTCAACCAAAATTCGTTAACCTTCACCCAAACTCAGCACCATGACGTGCCAGCCTGCGGTGTCTTATGCAATTTGCAGAAAAATGTTAGAAGTCAGTTTCTTAAAATTACAACTTATAAACTCAATGTAGTCAGCGAGATGCAATTGTTTTCTAATAAACCACCTAAGTGTGCTGGGGCGTAGTCGGTGATGGTAGGCTGTAGCGATTTTAAATCTACGAAACTCGGGGTCAAGCAAATTTTGGAAACATACAATTTAATGACAACGCCGAACAGAAGGTTACTCAAGAACTCAATAATAATTGACAAACCAGGCCAAATTTGAACACGGCAAGAACCTCTGTGACTCCCTGTGAAATAAATCTTAACCCTTGTGAAATTTTAAAAGTTGAAGACGTTCTCTTGCAAAAGCTTTTGTGAAAGAGTAACTATTCAAAACCTGCTACATATCGTCTACTCTATGAAATATTTTTTTGGAAAGGTTTTTGGAAAAAAGTGTGAAAGGTTAGGGAAAAGAGCTAATTGTATCGAAGAATGAAAATGTGAAATATTCCTGTTAGGCTTACGGATACTCCTGCCTGAAAAAAGCAAGTGAATTAATTTTTTAAAGCTCAGAATACTTTTGCGCTAACGCTGCAAAAAAACAACATCTTGCAGTAGGGTCAAAAAGATGCTTTAGAAAGTAAATCAACTAATTAGTCTCAACAAACTGACAAAGGTGACAAACAAGTCGATCAATCAGTAAATTTCTTTATAGGAGTTCGATTTCACATAACACTACGCATCGTCAGTCCTAAGATCTGCAAGTAATTCTTACGGCTGGAACCTTGAATGGCTAAAGTAAGAGCAGAGAAAGCAAACAAACTCAAGACTAAAATGAATAAATCTGAACCCCAGATGCGACAAGTAAATAACTGGAAAATACGTCTTTCCAAAATATTTGCTTTCACTGGCGCTTCAAAACTATGGAACGCAAATTATCGGGCAACGCAACAAACCCATTTAAGTCAAGCTTGAAACCACATGCCATTATTGACTCAGAGCGTTGGTAGAATGCACAAGCAAGCTTGTGTTCGGGTAAGCAAGATATCGAATGCGTAAGCAAGATTGCGTTCCTAGCGTTGTCAGCCAAACTCTACAGTAAAGGCCTTTACAATTAAATGTTAACCGCTACGACAGTTGTTGGCGACATTGCTAGCATGTTGGGCGGTGAAATAGGTCCAAACAAGTCAAAACACAACGCAACAGGTTCCAAACAATGTTTCAAACGTGGGAAGATCATATTTTGAATATTAATTTATGCGTTAAGTTGGTGATACCATTTATCTTCACCGGTATCCAGAGATTAAAAATTGGCTTGTTTTACAAAAGCAACAGCTTAAGCTTGGTGCATAGGTGGTTTATTTTCGAATGCCACGGGACACTGAATAGTGCCGCGATAAAGTAATTTGCTCTTTGTCATCTTTGCAGGGGCGTAATGCGGGTCGGCAAGGGGGGCACAATGCCCCGGGTGCCGAATCACTGGGGGGCACTGAAAAGTCCCAACAGTGTTGCAAGTACTTTCTTCAATGCAGTACATTTACTCGTGAAAGGTCTTAGGTTCAAACACGGGACGCCAAACTTGCTTCTTGCTCCGGGCGCCATCTACCCTCGGTACGCCCCTGCATCTTTGCAATCTGGTTTGTTCCAATTACTGCAGTGCGATGAGCATCTCGGTGGAAATTTTTTTTGTAATTTGGCCGACATACTGTTCACGGCATATCACACACGTCTGTACATAAATGCAAGTTTGAATCAAGTTTTATATTCAGCGGGAAAGAGTAATTTTTGTCATTAATTGTGAAACACATGGCACATGGATTTGTTGTGTTTTCGAAGGTAACTGCAATATGCACAGTGCTTGCATGGCCCTGACACACATTTGATTTGCTTTTTCGTCTTGCTTGAAGCACGATGCTTGTGGTTTGTTAGGTTTTGCCCAAGTTTGGTAGGTCTTTTGTGGGTAATCATTGCCTTCGTAGTTATGATTCTTTTGTCTCTCTGTTAGATTTAGCAGGCGGGGGAAACACAGTATGTAGACCAAATTCGTAAGGCATTTTTCATGTCGCATTTTGGGAGGATTACTCTTTCTTCCCGATTTGATGCCATTACTATCATATCCTTTATCATGTCCAGCGGGAATTTTGAACGGATCGTTTTTTCTTTGAGTCAGTGTTAAGCTGCTGAGGTAATCGTCTTTCCTTTGGTTGGACGCCTTAATCTTATTGCTTCTCCAAATAAGATTGACTTAAATGTAGCGTTTGGGTGGTGTGGTTTCCCGTTAATGAATTGTCTTCCTCTCGCTATGGGTTTTACGAAGTCTTCAGTGACAAACCCAAGCTCAAAGTTATGCAGTGATTAAATCAAAAGTAAATAAAACGAATCTTACTCTGCAGAACGTGTTTCAAAGCATAGTTTAGCCAATACGATATTGTGTTGTTATTTCCAAATCAATTTCTCCCCATCACGACTCTCAGTTGAGTAAGGGCGGTTTGATCTTTTTGTAAAACTTTTGAAATTCTGGTGAAGTCTAACTAGGACCCCGTGGTTTGTTTGTACGATCAACTACCCCAAAACTGCAGTGGTGCATTTATTTCCTTCAGATTATAAACCTTTCCGACCAAGTATGGTCTTCAATTAAGGTTTAAACGCTAGTTTTTTTTTCTGATAATTGAGGTGCACCCAGCTGGCAGTTTCTTGCAGATTTTCGTGTTATTATTTTTATCAAATAATTTTTTGATAGAATTTTTTACTAATGCTAACTACCAGCGCCAAATATGGACTGGCAGATTTTTCGCAAATTACCACTTTAAACCCGTACTATTGTGTACAAAACCATGGATTGTATTTTCTTGCCTGTATTTTCAAGGGTTGTTTGTGTGGTTTATTTTTACAGGTGTTGGTGATTACCGGTTTTCAGTGGTCATGATGTACATCAATGCTATTGTGAATGGTTTGCAAGGAGTTATCGTATTCGTTCTCTACTGCGTCATGAATCCCGGACTACGGAGTAAAGTTTCCTCCAGCTCAACAAGTAGCAGATCTAGCAAAAAGTCTGGAACACAATTCACTGCTTTCACCGAGAAAGATGCGCGGAAATCAAGCACCAATTCATACCAGAACTAGAGGCTTCACTGCCATTAGCTTAAGTGAAAATCTTTCAATTCGTGGCAACAGGTCTTGAGTTGCTTTTGTAAGCATTTTTACAAAATGCTTGACGTCCATGTCAGAATCAAGCTTTTAAGTAACAATAAGCACACAGTGCTTTTGAATAGAAGTTTTTCCAATGAACTGTTTAGGATACAACTAGTAGCAATTTTTTAATAATTTTCTTTGACTCTGCTGATGTTCTATTTACAAAAAAACAAGTAATGAATACGTTTAGTGTTATATAGAATGATCATACCAAAAAGTACGGCAAACAAATTTTTCAAAACATTAGGCCTACTTTTGTTTGGCTTGGATAAAACATGATTCTAGCATTAAAAAAACAACATTACATTACTGAATTTGCAAACTGCTCTAAAGCTAGCTCAAATCATCCATGTACACAGCGCTATTCTGTTGTGTTTTTTCTGCCAGCATTTGAACAGAAATATTATTGCTACCTTTACATGATTGGAATGTTACCTGTGATTCATAGCGCACGGAGAGACCTTTGGGCCCACGCCGCTACAGCACTCAGATTTTGCCAAATTGAACAGTTGGTTTTCCACTTTTTCAAAATGATGAAAGTGACCCTATAGGGCTAGGCTATATTTGATTGCTAGATCAACCAAAATCGGTTTTTAACTACGCACTTACACAATAAATCAATGCATCACTCGAAATGAAAAAAATACAACTTTGTTCGAACAGTTTTGCCAAAACAAAAGCACCACTAACACCATAGCCATAAAAAGCGGGCCTGTTTGCACCTCCTTTCTGACACCAAATGTTTGTTAGTGAAGCGTCTGAGCTGTGTCCTTATCTTTCACTGTTTTAACCATTAATTGTGCTTTTTTGTACAGCAATTTAACATGCTCGATACGTTTTTCATTTCTTGAACCGGTGTGTTTTTTCCTACTGACGGGCACAATTCTTAAAAAAAACAAGAATACCGCCGCGTGCAAAACAGCACTGTACGTGTTTGCATTCTTCGAAACAGGGGTGAGGAACCCATTTACTATCACGGACCGAATGAATTGTGGAAAATCGCTGGCGGGCCGGAAAAAATATTTCATTCTGTGTTGAGATTCTAACTTTACCTTCCTCAGGAAAAAAGTATAGAAAACTATGAGGAGCGCGAGAGCCTTCTCTTGACAAACTGTCTAACAATCTGCCTATCGTGGAGTTTCATTTTGAAGCGACGTTGCGTTGTACCTGAAGCAATACATTTTTTTAGGCGGGCCATTTAAAATGTTCACTAGAGCTGCAGGTTCTCCATCCCTGTTTTAAAACAGAAAATGTTGTATCGATGGGGAGAAACCTGCCTAATATGATTTCATGAACTGAGGCTTTTTCAATACACAACCCGTTGAAAAATAGCCTAGAATTTAATTAAAGTTTTTCTTAGTTGTTAATGAAGGACTCGCTTCTTTGCAATAGCAAACTTACGACATGGGCTTGCCACGGTAACGATCAATTTTCACTCGGAAACCTTCTTCACAAAATGCGGTTCAGTTCAATTATAAACGCTTTTGTTCTCCTTTCGGAGTGTCACGAGTGGTCCACGGTTCCAATCTTCGCTTCCTTACGCCATGGGCCACGCGTCTGCTTTCGCAATGGATGCTGCACTAGTGGTGGGTCAATGGCAGCACCGCGCGTGAAACCATTTCCTTGCACCCACCCATTAGCACTTACTGTAGCACCAGAATGGACAAGCAGCAAGCTGGATTGTCAAGTCTTCGGTATGACCCGACTGGGGATCGAACCCAGCCTGCCAGCTTTGGTGGCGCGCGTCGAAAAACGGTGCGACTCAGCCTGTTTTCTCGTATACGTTGGTGGTGGTTTCTTCACACGATTGTATTGTGACCAGTATTGTGACACATGGTCACATCACAATAGTTGCATTCTTCACATAATCCGCGCATCGCAATAGGTGCTGGATTGTGCACAGTATGAAAATCACAAAAGTCTAGATGGCACTGGGTGGAAAAGTAAGACCTTCGCTGTTTATGTTTATGTTGTTAAAAAAGTAATAAGAAATATTTGGTGTGCGTTAACCAGCAAAACAATGATGTTATGACGTGTATTTTTGTAATGCACCCTTTTGCAATAAAAGACTTGAAGCAGCTAGCTTTTATGTACTTTTGAACAGAGTTGATATATTGAGTAGCTTACGTTAAACCATTGACTACTTACACTCATCGGAATATTGTTAGTAAACTATAACAGTGCACTTATTCTTCAACTGGGTAGAAAAGAAGGCACCAATCTTAGATATCTGCACTGCATAGGTTGTTATCATTTGTTTCAAGTTCAAAACGTTTTGTGTTTGATAAAGTTCTGTCGTGTCTGCTTGGTATCAAAGTGTTACACTTTTGTCAGAAGCCAAGTCAAAAAATCAGTTATTTTTTAAGATTTGATTTTGATTTTGGTGAAAAATTTGGATATCAGCTAAGCTTACGTCACATTCCGTTTTTCATGAATTGCTGCAACGCCACGAGCTGTCACTGATTTACTGATTCGGTGCATTAAAGTTTGCCATTTTCGCGTTTTCCAACACCCAGACAAACCTGGTGCAAAAAACAAGAACACAACGGTATATGGTACATTAATTGCACAAACAAATGTTTAACCGATAAGCTGCAAACTGACAAGAAGAAACTTATTTAGACCTGGCTGGGCATGACCTCGAAGAAAGCTGTCAAAAACATTGAAAACAGACCAACCGACCAGGTGGACTTGAAAAATTCTGGGTAAGGCGAAGTGAAATCCATGGATCAAAAACCAAAAAGAGGTATGTTTAAAAGTCTAAACAGCACTGACGCAAAATTTCTGATCAAACACATCACAGCTTCCCGACAAGGTGAACTTTAATTGGGCAAACAAAGGTTTGATTGGATTTGTTGACGCAAAGATGCGACCTGCCTAGGCATGGCTCTCGACAAAAACAATTATTATCGAGGCAGTTGCAGAAATGTGGCAGAAACTTACAAATATATTTTCCCACTACTTGAAAAACTTTGAAAAACAACATTTCAGAAAATTTCAAAAGCACGTAGGAATGTGTAGGGGGAAATCCCATTTCCACCGCTTGAACTTCCTGCATATCACAATTTCCTCATGGAAATGACTATCGAAAGCCTCTCCCATGACTAATACTGCAGCTTTCAAAAGACCACCTTCAGTTCAAGTGATGTGCGATCTATGTTTATCTCCAATTCTGTAAAGGTATAATATTTATGTACTATCTTTACGCTGCACAGTTGTAGGATTCGCGTTGGATTGACGCGTGAGTGATTGGCCGCTCTTGATTTACCATCGTGAACTCACTTGAGAACTCGACGCTCGAGAGCTTGTACACTGCAAGGAATTCGAGCGTCCGCTCTTGGCCTATGGCAGGGGTTAGGGGTTGTCAACTTTTTTCCGTTCATGGCATATTCAAATAGGAAAGATATTGGTGGTGTTCCAAAGCTTATAATCTCGTACATTAAACACTTCTAGAACTTTAGCTTAGCATTAGCTACTGTGCTATAAAAACTGCACTGCTATGCCATAGCAATTCTCGTAAATACAGCTTCAACTAGCATTGCTAAGGAGTCATGTCACGAAAGTAACATTCAGGACAAATTTTTCTTGCTATTTGTCTATCTTATTTGATGATATTGACATCATGTACAAGTCTCATAATGCTTTCATTCTGGTATTTGCCAAGCTCTGTGGCCCACTAGAAAATGCGTCATGGCCTACCACTAGACCGTGGCCCATCGGTTGAAAACCGCTGGCCTGTGGTCTTGCGAAAGCTATGGAATAGCTGAAAACATAAAGGTGAAAGCTGATTCCACAATAGAAACGTGATTGTCGTAGGTATAATTGGAATTTACTGCGACGTGATTTTATTTAGTGTAGTCGGAAAAATAGCAGTCAGTAAAGAAAGCTATAGAGAACTGCTAGGAGACAGATCAAGAAAACTACGTCGCAGAAAGCCCATCTCTTGAATAGGCTAATCCATTGCTTCTCAACCCTTTTCGACCCATGGACCATATTAAAAAAAATATATACGATGGACCACTTTGCTATGTTGACATACCTTCTTCATAGTTTGAAGCCAGTTCTTGAAGTCCACTGCTAGGCCGCACTAGATCTCGGAGCAGGTGTTGAGCAGCCATTCGATTATCTTGTCATCCAGGACCACCAGAGTCACCTTTTCAGACTCCGACTCCGCTCCTGTTCCAAAATTTTTAAATCCGGATCCAGGTCCGGGTCTGGAAATTTTTCGAATTCGAAAATCCGACTCCTGTTCAGACTCCGGCTACGATCGATCCAACCGAAATTTACTGTTACTGCCAAACTTGAAAAGTGACTCCGGATCCGGGTCCGGTTGTTCACAAATTTTTGACTCCGGATCCGGGTCCGAAAGAAAAACGTAGAATCTTGCGGGAGTTGACTCCGGCACTCCGAATCCATGGCAAACTCCGATGCAGTCCATCGGGCCGTCGTACGGAGTCTCGTAGTGTTCTGCAACCGCTCCGCATTTAATCAGTGATCCGCCAAAAGAGGGTTTGCACTTGTATTGTTGTGGTCAGATGAACTGGTGAGTTGTTGTGCGGGGGTACAAATGGTCGTCTCGATGTGAGATGTCATTCATTCCCACCTGGTGGACAGGTGAGCGTTAAGTGGAGCAGATGTCCAGGCTCCATGGCACGACGTGATAGAGACAGTGTGGCTCCTTCGCGATGAAGCACGTTGGATGCCCGCGAGGATAGGAAGATTGCCCGCTGGTGTAGGGCGCAGGCATCCAGTCACAATTCGCAAGGCGTCGTTGACTACAGGATTAATGAGGCGGTTGTGAGCACTACGGCAACACGCAAGCAGGTGTGCAGTGCTCTGCTGTTGAATGTACCAGGGCTAAGGTGGCTGTTCGCAACGTTGTTACCTCAGCACCCCAGCCCGAGCCAGCAAGCCGGCTCAAGAGTGTGACGCGTGATGTCAGCTTTTTGCGAAGTGAATCGAGGTGTCGACGGTATGTGAGCGTCCTGTCCAAAACTGCTCCGAGGTAGTTGTGCTCGGAGCAAAAGGGCCGGATAATGTCATTGGATCGACTTTCGGCTCAAGGTTAGCTTCCTTGTTGTTGAGATGGAAGACTGCCGACATCGTTTTTGCGGTGGTGAGCTTTAACTTCCAGGTCTGGAGGTATTTACTTTTTTGTCTCTATGTCTTTGCTGAGCTCACCTTCC
>Ga0210059_1013733_pt1 | contig 12076 bp, 4 predicted proteins | sample Ectturendosymbi2_FD_188042 | JGI IMG/M metagenome (GOLD analysis project Ga0210059, IMG submission 188042) | Ecteinascidia turbinata endosymbiont from Florida, USA - Sample 2 (SPAdes) (version 2) | ecosystem: Host-associated > Tunicates > Ascidians > Unclassified | place: Key West, Florida...
TTTGGATGACCTGCTGGGGTTTCTGGTTCAAAAGTTGTGATGTTAGTTAGTAAAAATATTAGACTAATTAGCTAATTAGATAATTAATTAATTTGTTTATTTTAGATCATAACTTTTGAACCAGAAATGCTAGAAAGTCGATCAAAGGCTCAAAAGACTCGGACTCGAGCCTAGTTTCCAATGAAAACTTCAGCAAAACACTTTGGCCTAGTAGTTGGGCCCTAGGCCAGGCAACATGAGCCAAAATGACCCTAAAACTACTTCACTTATGACGTCAGTCACAAAAAATCCACACCCCCCAACCAAAAAATTTTTTTTCAAGTGTAATCTACTAGGCTGGCCGATCCAGTTGAGCCCTTGAACAGCTCTCTAGCGCAATCGACGTAGGAGCTAGGGCGTTGGTAAGGCAACCGAAAACTGCTGTTTTAGGCTGAAATCAAAGTACGAATATATCGTACCCCGGTTCTCAAAGTGTTAAGTGTAGTTAATGTCTTATAAAATCGTACAAGTTTTATAAAATCAATGCTGACAACCAGCTGCACAACTGCGTCTGTAGAGCACGCTGTCTATCAAGATGACAGTGTTTATAAACATATTTGCAAAATCCCTGCAGAGAGGAACGATTGACTTGCAATGGCTCTGATTACTTTGCATTGTAATGTAAAAGTGAATCACTCACAAATCAATACAGGACTTCTTGCACAGCAAACCACATCGTCATCTGCTTAACACTCTGGCGTCCAACTGCTTTCGGATATTTTCAGTAAAAAAAACACCTAAACGCACATGGCTTTGCGTGGGAATATCTCCGCTCCTGTTCAGGTTACGGACCTGGTCGAAGCGTCAAAAGACGCAGCAAGTCTTCTAGTCTGCACTCGAATAAAAATTTTTTGCTTGGGGGGTGCAGGTTTCTTGCGAGTGATATCATAAGTGGAGGACTTTTAGGAAACCTTGGCCCACTTTGCCTGGCCCTGGGCGCCAACCGTTAGGTGGGAGTATTTTGCTGAAGATCTTACTGGAAACTAGGCTACAATCCAAGTCTTTTGATACTTTGGATGGCCTGCTGGGGTTTCGGGTTCAAAAGTGATGATGTAAGTTAGTACATATATTTAACTAATTAATTAATTAATTTGTTTATTTAAGATCATAACTTTTGAAACAGAAATGCTAGAAAGTCGATGAAAGGCTCTTTGACTCGGACTCGAGTCTAGTTTCCAATGAAAACTTCAGCAAAACACTTTGGCCTAGCAGTTGGGCCCTAGGCCAGGCAACCTGAGCCAAAATGACCCCAAAACTACTTCACTTTATGATGTCAGTCACAAAAAATCCGCACTCTCAACCAAAAAACTTTTCTTCGAGTGCAATCTACTAGACTGGCCGATCCATTTGAGCCATTGAACAGCTCTCTAGCGCAATTGGCGGAGGAGTTAGGGCGTTGGTAAGGCAACCGAAAACTGCTGTTTTTTAGGCCGAAATCGAAGTACGAATATATCATACGCCGGCTTTCAAAGTGTTAACTCTAAAAATGCTTATTTCGAAATAAGACGCTTGACTGGTATTTTATTCAGATAATGCGGCCACAAGTGTTGAGGCTAGCTGTCGCACTTTTCAATACGAGAAGTTGCTTATGAAAGTATGGTTTCAGTGGAAACGAACCCACGTTATTTGACGTGACCCCAAGGAAAGCCTAAAATTCATTAATTTTGTCATAACCTAGTTGGTGTAAACATCAGATAAAATTTTGCCTGAACGATCGTGATTGGAGATTGTCCTCTCGTCATGAAGCGAAATATTACAAAACAGCTCCTGTGTGTGTGTGGCAGTGTATGAGATTCTGACAGCATTAGAGCCGACACTGCCAGAGGAGGAAATTCAGAAACATGTGTGTTTGACGCAATGTCAATTTTGAGTGTTCAAAAACATGGATTGTTTCATGTCATTGCCCAGAGCTATTTAGACAAGGCAGTAATGTTGTTGTTTTGTAATAGTACTATGCAATGTTAGAAGGGAAATGTAAGCTGTTACCTGTTCCAAAACACACACATTATAGACCTGCAGTGACAGCATTTGATATTTTATCGGCATGTGGGAGTACCTGTGGTGCAAAGGGTCATGACAGCCAAACAGACCCCCTAGATGCGCCCCTGAGTATAGCGTATGGCAGGAACGCAAACAAAGGGAGGAATTTCCCCCCTTGAAAATTTCAAAACATTGCATAGTAATTTTGACATTTGCAGAAACTTTCAAAGAATAAAGATAAAATTTTATAAAGTTTTATTTGAATTTTTCTTTGTCTTGTCTTGCTGGTTAACTATCTACTTGTAAGATGTATCTTAAGATAGGCCATCAGCTTGAAAATTTAGTAAATGATTGGTATTTAACCACAAATATGCCAGAAAATGTAAAAGCTTCGTAGATCATTTAAAATGTTGATAATTCTACGGCATTTTTTATCCTTTTGTTCGTGTACCACTCTGAAAATTTTTAGAAATAGAGTGTATGTGTACACTTTGATTTTGTTTCTTGCCTATCTTTTGAGGAAGAAAGTTTGCATACACTCTCAAAATGTCAACAATAAATACTGCATTGTTATCACACTAGGGAAGCACAAGTTTGCAGCAAGTAGAGCAGGCCTGCACAACTCAGAAAGCTCGAAGAGCCAAATTGATCAACATAAACTCGTCGCGGGCCGCAAAAGTCTATTTTGTCATCGTGTGGAAGAAAATCTGAAAGGACAAGTAATTATCCGAAGTCAGGCTTTTGCAACATTTTTTGCAACTGAGTTCTCGCGGGCCGCAAGAAAAGATCTCGCGGGCCACATGCGGCCCGCATGTTGTGCAGGAAGCAGAGTATGCCTGGTGACAGAAATAACATATTATGTTCATGTGTTAGCTTTGTGTTCGCCCGGGGTTACGTTAGACTAATATTTAATAATTTTTTCATTTTATGCAGAGCTCGATCGATAAGTTTTTTTTGGGCCAATACCAATATTTTTGCATTATTTAAACTATAGCTCAAAGGAATTAGTGCTTTTTTTCTTCAGGCCACATAAACAAAAAATAATTGCACAAGTTACAATTATGAAAAAGCAGATTGGAATTGCTACAAGCTAAGAACAAGCAGTGTCTATTTTGCCTTGAGGTAAAATTTACACTCCTGGAGCTTATTTTGCCACCAACCGAATGTGTTTGGCTAAACTGGACACATGACAAGTTTGGACAGCATGACTGTTGCAGTTGACTATGACGTTTGTTAATGGCTCAGTCTGATAGACAAGTAATGTCATGGTTTCACTCAGTGCTGGAAAGCTGTTAGCAGCTTCTTGTTTGCATTGTGTGAACTGTAGGCTAAACCTATACCCTTGTCTCTTTACATATTGTACTTATCATGTGACCACTTAACCAGCTCTTTACATATTGTACTTATCATGTGACCACTAAACCAACCACTTAACCAACTGTGTATCATGTGACCACTAACCAACTGTGTGACCACTTAACCAAATCATGTGACCACTTAACCAACTAAAGGTCAAATGTACTCTGATAGGATGGTTTCATCCATGATGCCTACCGCAGTCCATAGGACTCACAATAGTTTAATTCTAAATCAACAAATGTACTGTTGCAACCTCTCCGGTGGCATTACGTTAAATGTGTGATTCGCCACAAACGGGATGTGCGTGAAGAAAAACACTATATATATGTGGCACGAACAAGCAATAATAGAGTGATCTTGTCGGGTGATCTCTATTGTTGCTTGCTGCCACAGTGCGAAGCTTTGTGCACATGCCACTCGGGATTTCCGATCGCAACAAAATGGTGCTGTGACCAGGATGTGGAAGGTCATACCAGGTGCTGCCTTTACAAAAAGAACGTGCGATCAGTGCGGTTCGTTGTAAAAAGGAGGGGGGGGGATGTTGTTGCAACCTTTCCGGTGGCGTTGCGTTAAATGTGTGATTCACCAGGAACGGGATGTGCGTGAAGAAAAACACTATATATATGTGGCCCGAACAAGCAATAATAGAGTGATCTCGTCGGTTGATCTCTGTTGTTGCTTGCTGCCACAGAGCAAAACTTTGCGCACATGCCGCTCGGGATTTCCGACCGCAACAGTACAAACAGGTAAACATGTGTTGAATATAAGTAGGCTTACTTCCTATGTAGACATCTGTGCCTACACTCAGATGTCATGAGCAACTAAAACACAATGCGATGCATTAAAACCATCACATAACTACAATGAAGAACTGTACAACATCGAATTCTGCACAAAGTGACGTAGGCACTTGTTTGATGCATGCTGAACGCAAGGCTGCCTAGCCTAGTGAGACTTTCATAAAACAGCCAACCAACACGACAGCACATAACCTAGTTTGTCCGCAGACAATCATCCACTTACCACACCAATACTTTTGTGCAAATGTTACATCATAGAGCATTTTGTCAGGTCTATCGCACAGTGGTCTGATTATTATGCATGATGCCTCTGTGTGCTAAGAACAGGACAGAGCATTTGCGTTAATCAGTCAAGGTCAGAGACAAAGTAGCAACTTGGGTTTCCAAACACTCCATGCCGAGCAACAGCATAACACTTTTATGAGCAAACATTGCTGATGTATATCAGTGGAATTTTGATGATACGACACATCGGCAACATCATCATATCAGCCAATATACATTGGCATGCTGATACATCAGTCGAGCTTAACTGTTGCTAGGGTTTACCAGCAAAGCTCTAATGTTGCAAGGGAAATTTGAATTTCACAAGAGCCTCAAAGTTATTAGGTGTTGTTTAGGTAGTCCTAGCAAAAATGTTGAGACACACCCACATCTGGTGGAAAGCCTGGCCCAACCTTTCGGTATGAAGTTAAATTTGCATTCCTTATGCATTCTTTTCAAGAGTGTTTTACTTTGCAGACAAAGTCTCATATCTATGATTGAAACAACAGCATCAGTGATTTAGTATATTCTCATACTCATACTAGTCTCTTGTATCTGACAACTTCACCACTCGCAATATCTGTCTCCAAAAATTCCCACAGCAAATATATTCCACTATAGTTTCAAAAACCTAGATACTAAAGTAAGATGATAAGTTAGGCAGGTTTGCCAGTAGCCTAAACATCTTGCACACTAAAGCCATGACTGCACTAGTTGTGTATGGAACCAGGTGTTTGTATTAGACTACTAATTTTTACTCTTGTCCTGATCGTTCGGTCTGCATCTTGAATAAAAAATTCAGCCAACTTTTCCATTGTTCCTATGTATATTGACAAAACAAGCCAACTTTTCCATTTTCCTACGTAGGTTTTTCGATGAAACATGTTTCAAATTTTGCAACATATTTTTCCCATCTCCATTACAGTAATAAACATTACAGGAAGTTGAACCCAGTGATTCACTCATAAGTTCGAAGAATCTTTCAGTTGTAGCCTAAAACTGCAACTTCAGTCATGTTGCACATTTCACTAATTGTGGCTTTCGTGGTCATTGCACATTTGACCACCAATTTCACTGTCAGTTGCATTTTTTTTCTACCACCTCTGGCTTTGAAAGCTATGAACAAGTTACAATAACAAAGATACTTCTTTTTGCAATATGCCATCACTAGCCAATTATTTTATTAAATGGTATCCCATATGAAATGTATGTAATATGAATTCCTAATGATATTCTGCTTTCCAGGTAATTTAGTAATGAAAGGCATTTTTTTGAGTACCTCTTCGAATGACAAAAATTAAACCAGGTCATCACCTTTGAAGGTAACAAATTGATGTATTAGAGCCAGGCAAATATTTGTGATAATCTGTTTTAGTCATAAGAGATTTAGAGAAAGCAGATTGCAGCTTGTTCACAGAAAGAAGCATTCACATGTAAATGACACATGCCCAAGATTTTGCACATATGTAACAACTGAAAATTCCTGTGCCATACACAACATTTTGCTGAAAACAGCCATGCTTTTCAATCTGGGCTGGTAGGCTGGGTACCAGACCCACTTGGTTTATACCAAAGACTTTTTCGGCACTTGTGAGTTGCCCAGCTTTCTGCTTAGTGTTGATGGATGGGTACAAAGGAAGGTTTCATACGTGGTTCCACCATTACAGCATTAACTGTGCAAGCAGCCACACGGCCCACAGTGCAAACAGAGATGGGCACACCAGACCACTTACAAAAATCCAAATAAATCAAAAAACAGCAACTGAGTATATATAACTGAAACCGAACTGAACATTAGTAAAACAAACATTCATTTGGTCCCACCTTCATTGACATAATATCCATTGTTTGAAAGGAAATATATCTTTGATGAGAAAACAATGGCTTTAAGAATCCTGTAGGATGATAACACTTCAATAAATTGAGTAAGATAGTTGACTGTATCAAAGGTCGAAGTTCCAGCAAAACTTGCATCTAAAATTAAGCATTCTAGTTCTGAAAGTACACACACAATAAAAGCACAGAATGTTAGTATAAGGCAGTATGGTCCTGCAGGCTTGTGGACCACATGTTGCCAGCAGACAGAAATTTTAAGGCCCACAAGCTTTCTCAGTATTGCTTGTTGTGTTTATGTTACAATAGATAATTTTGGTTGAAACAAACATAACATTGTTTTATCAAAACGTAAAATATTAACAGTAAGGATGCATATAATGGAATATTGAATCTAATGGATTAAGTCCTGCAGTATTTGAATTCAAAATTCAGAGTTTTTTTCAAATATTTAGATTCAAATTAAATTTGGATTAAATGAGTGAAAATTTACAAGGTCATTAAACTAGGGGTAATAAACCTATTTGCTATCATGGGCCACACAAATGGTGGATCATTACTGGCGGGCAGCAAAATCAATTGATTTAATCTAAAAAATCAAACCATTAACTATCTGTGAAGTATAAAGGCTTCTAATGACATATTATCCAAGTACTTGTTTATCATGGAGATTCATGTTGGCATAATTTTGTACTCTGAGTTGGGTAACAAAAATCCTGATGCGGGCCATATCAAATGTTCACGCAGGCTGCATTTGGCCCACAGGCCGCTGTTTCCCCATCCCTGCATTAAACAAAGGAAGTGAGTATGGATACGCCTGGCCTGACGCAATTCAAATAAAAGGGTCAGTTTGTCATTCAAACTGCAGGGATCTCATAGCCTCGGGTTATACGTTATAGCTGCTATGCCAATGGTTTTCGGTTCGATTCTTACCTTGCTGACTTTCTTTTTTTCAGGCTTACATGTTACCTGATATGTTAAAGTTAGGAGGGTTAGGTTTAAGGTTTACCTTTTACGTTTAGTTCATTTCTACTTCCCTAAACAAATGGTTTCAGTAAGTTTTGCAGTGGCACTCTGCGCTCCTGAGTAAGAGCAAAAACACTCAACAAGCTCATGGCATTGTGTAGTCACATAACAACCTAATAAACAGGTGTGACTGCTGATCGGCATTCTAAACCTCTGCGTCTTTATTTTGAAACACTGCGTGATTACAATGAATTTTTTTTATCAAACATCCTCAGCAAAGCCTAGGCTACAATATTTTTTAAAACGAATCCAGTTAAACACCTTCTGTGAGGTGTGAATTCCAAATGATTATTTTGTTTGCACAGGACAGTTTTTAGGTTCTTTTCATCCAACAGCTATACTCAAAATTGAATAACTCAAAAGGTACTTGCCCGATTGATCTTAAATTTTCAGGTGAGATGCATTTTCACAAGACAAAGATTCGTCTAAAATTTGGTTGCAAAATACCAAGCATGTTAAAAGTTATTGCGCTGTAGTCAACAACTACTGAACCCAAATTAGTGCACTGCCAACCACGTGCACAAACAATTAGTGCAATGCACTGGAAACAGAGTCAGGTTGCTCGATAAAAAAATTATTAACTTGCAAAGTTCTTGATGCATTGATTGAAATCAAATTTTCAGGCAAAATGCATAACAATCTGAAGACAATTCTTGTAAATTTTGGTTGTAAAAACTTCAGTTTTGGAAAAGTATGGCGTTTTATAGAAATACTGCTCAACTCTGCTGAATAAGACAAAGTTTTGTAGCCTACACACATCTGTACAGTAGTTACAAAACTAAAGTATCAAACTCTTAAGCTTTTCGTTAGAATTACTTCAAATTTTCAGAGATGTTGAGAATAGGCATTAATATGTGGAAATTTTCTTTGCACAAATTCAACTAAAACAAAGTTATCCTTAAACATGCAACAAGTGGATAGGACCTTAGTGTTTTGCAAGAAGAGTTGTGGCTTAGGCCTGGCAAACTCAGTCTGTTGCTAGATACCAGACACCAAACTGCATACTAAATAAGTTCTTGCTAATATTACCTGAATTTTTGAAGGATTGTGCGGGTAAGTATGGAGAACATTATTGCAAATTTTCATTGGTACCAAATGACCAAAAAAATGTCATATATTGTGTGTTGCGAAACAACTGTTCGTACCTAACTTTTTTAAAGAAGTCTTGTAAGCCAAGGCATAAAAAGATGGTTTACTACCAACTTTATAACTCAAAAAATTTTGGTATGTGTTTATTTTACCGCCAAGATTCTAGCGGCAACTCATCGGCTGGGGGTATTATGCGGCCAGTCGAAAATTCGGTCTCATGGCATGGCGCAATTCCAAGAAAAAGGTCACTTTGTCAGAAAAACTGCGTCCTGCTCATTGTGTAACGGTAATCGTTATGGCTGCTATGCCAATGGTTTTTGGTTCGACTCTCACCTTGCCGACTTTTGTTGTTTTTTCTTCTTTGCTTTTTTAGGCTCCGCTTAGGTGTTACGTTTAGGGGTTAATGTTGTTAAGTTAGGGTTAGGTTAGTGTTAGCTTCAGCGTCAGATTAGCTTAGTGTTAGGTTAGGATCAAGGTTACGGTTAGGTTCATCTTTTAGTTACATTTACTTCGTTTCAACCAAGCCTTTTACTCCTGCCATCTTGGTGGCAAAATAGACACTGCCAAAAGTTTTTGGTCAATTTGAATTTCTTGTATGAAATTTTCAGGATTAATGTGTCTAGATATGAAAAAGTTAAAACACTTATGAAAAATTTTGTAAAACAAGTAAGCAAAAAGTTGTCACGTTGGCGTTGTATGCCAATCCGCACTTGGCTTATTCAATTGAATGATGAATATACGATATTTTATATGCGTCAATCAGCAACAAAGGTATTAATCGCATAGCTATTTTGCCAAGCTTTTTTATGCGTTTAATTGGAACCTGTGATTATCAGCCATATGAGACATCTGCAACAGTGTTGCCACTTTGTTGTTATGGAAAAGTACTAGATTTCATGATAAAAAAACACTAGACTACCGGACTAGATTCATAAAAAAAACACCAGACAAAAGCAAACTTACACACAGTGAAAATGCCCAGAAAACGGTTGCCCTGTAAAAGGCGGAGCTTGGTTGCGGAGGTTCGATGACGTAACCAAAGTGGAAAAAAGTTTCATTGCAAAAGCAAAAAAGGAAAAGGTGAAGAAAAATGTTGTATCATTGCAACTTAATGTGTTTCCTGCAAACATGGAATGCATGGAAGTTTGCGATGTTTAAAAATTTCATACATTCACAACTGTTGAAACCTATTTTTTTGTCTCTGAAACATTGCGAAACTCAGATAACCAAAAATTTTCAAACTTCAAAATAGACTTTTTTAACCGTAATGTAATATGATATTAAATATCACCTTTAGCAGTACTGTACAATTACTTTAACTATTATTTACTATTTAGTTCTCAATGCTCTACGCAAAGTATCGGTTTTAGTGACTCCGGCTGGCGGTTACGTCATTAAACCTCCGCTATTTACGGAGCTCCACCTTTTACAAGGGACCCAGAAAATGCGTTGCAATGCAAACCATAGACATTATGTGCAACTCATGATTCATGATTGTAAATCACTCCAGAGACAAAGAAAACGGGAGATAGCAGCAATGCTTGTGTTTGTACAGGTCACGACTGAAACTTTTAACAGATGACCAAGCAAGTGACTTCGCAGCAGTAGCAGCTCAAAACATATCTTAGCGTCGTGTGTACTTTAACGATTAATAGAGATAATTTTTAGCAAATTACAATCGTACTAAATCAAAAGTTCTCAATTACTGTTTCAATTACACAAAATCGTGCAATTAATTATATTCAGCTCACTCATAAAAAACATTAGATAGCCATAAAAAAACACTAGAACACTAGATGAAATGAAAAAACACTAGGAGTGGCATCACTGATCTGCAAGTTAACCTACTTCCTCTATTTCAGACTTTCAGTCCACATGCCATCCATGCTTGCTAAGCTGCAGAGATGAGCGGACAGTGAAATTTTTTAGTCTGAGTCCAGTCTTGATCCGATGAAATTGAATCCGATCCAGTCCTGATCCGTAAAATTTTTGAAAATCACCAGTCCAATCCAGTCCTCATCCACCAAGATAAAATCATGTATTTTTATTTTGCCTCATGAGGCAAAAGAGCTACTCGAGCTATTTTGCCTTTAGCAAAATACGATTGGTTGAAGGCAAAATAGTTCCAGCAGTCCTTTGACTCATGAGGCAAAACAGACACAGCCTTTTGGCATTTATAAAATTTAACAAGGAAGTGTTAATTTGGCATCAGAAGGAAAAGCACTGCTGGAGTTATTTTGCCATTAGGCGAATTCGATTGGATTGATCAAGTGACAAGGTCGATACACTTGGATTAGCGTAAGATCCTTGTTACATGACCGAAAACCCTAAACCCAAAACCTAAACCCAAAACCTAAACCCCAAACCTACTAAACCCAAAATTTAACCCAAAACATAATAACTAAATCCGAAACCTAATCCGTAAACATAAACCCTAAAGGTAAACCCTAAACCGAAACTTAAACAGACATCCTAAATGTAAACCCTAAACTTTTTGAAAAAGTACATTAAAAGAACAATTGCACAGCAGGTGCAGACACTAATCACTCAAACATGTTCACGTTACTACTACAGAAGAACTCGACGTTATATGTGAACAAAGGTGGATACAGTTCGAATTGCAAAATATCCCAGGAGAGTTTTGCATTTGATCGCAAAATATAAACTGCCATTTAGCAAACCGTGACATCGCATCACAATTAAAATTTTTGATATTTTCAGAATAATCACATTAAAAAAACAAAAATTGTCTTAGTCCGATCCGCTCCTGATCCGCCAATTTTCAAAAAAATTGCAGTCCGATCCAGTCCTGATCCGGCCAAAATTGGCTTCTGAAGCGTGTGCGACCCGTTTGTGTTCGCACACCTTCAGTGTGGGATTGATCTTTGAACCTCGGGAAGGATGAATTGTGACTTCATAGATGTTAACTCCGCTCCGGCCGAATCGGCCTTCCATGTACATAGAAGTCACTTATAACTGTCGCTTGCTTAGTCTTTCCCTTCTCCTTGCTTTGGCCGACTTGTTCACATGTAGCGGTCGTGCTGGCGTGGCTGCTACACTTCAGTCCTGATTCAGTCTGATCCAGTCCTGATCCGTGCTCATTTCTGCTAAGTTGCTACCTGATCAGTGTTGCCACTCTGTTATAAAGATTTTAACTCGTATGCATACATAGTTCTCTCATTTGCAGTAAAATACAAGTTTATGACGTTATGGTTGTGTCATGTGATTTGGTTCAATGCTGGCGGCTGTTTGCGTTGCACATGTTCGTAATTGAGCGCTGCGTTCGAGCTGATTAGTAGTCGTCTTCTCGGTGGCAGTGACCAGTTCGTCTGTCAGTTGGTCTGAGCATGTTTGCTTCATGTCAGTTTACCTTTTGTTCGTGTTTTATTAGATGTCGTGTTTCAGTTAATTAAAGCCGAATTAAAGCAGTGGCTTATCGGTCAATGTTCGTTGTGAGGTTACGACAATTTAATTAACTGAAATCAATCGTGTGTATGTTAGCGACTGCAGTATGTCGGAAACGTTGAGACCACTGAAACCGCGGATACTAGATGTGGACGTCAATAGTTCGACCGCTGGGAAAGAGTGGAAGCATTGGAAAAGGACGTTTCAAAATTATGTTACCGCATTCGAAGTAGCTGACAACAGAGTAGATCGGTTGCAAGTATTAACGAATTTCCTGTCGT
>Ga0210059_1013734_pt1 | contig 12076 bp, 7 predicted proteins | sample Ectturendosymbi2_FD_188042 | JGI IMG/M metagenome (GOLD analysis project Ga0210059, IMG submission 188042) | Ecteinascidia turbinata endosymbiont from Florida, USA - Sample 2 (SPAdes) (version 2) | ecosystem: Host-associated > Tunicates > Ascidians > Unclassified | place: Key West, Florida...
ATCACAGAAAGCGCTTTGGGCTCAATCATGGTAAGTTGACTTTTTGCAAAAATCGCACTGACTTGCCAACAACGCCGAAAATAAAAACATTTCATTTCCTACTTTCGCGCAAATCGTGACAGCTTCAACATACGACTCATGCGGATGTTTCAGCCCGCGTTTCCTCAGCAGGACTAACAGGCGCGCAAACAGCGCTCAAATGTGTTTACATTACAGAAAGTGCAGAAAAGGAAAAATAAAATGCTTAACTTTACTGGAATACTTCTTATGTGTTTTTTTAGTTCCTGTTTTTGTCTAGAAACCTTAATAACATTCCAACGCCGTTGATGCAAATTTGTTCAGTTTATTCTTTTATGTTTTATTTAATAGCTTTAGCTTTACTTTACACTAAATAATGAATATTATAAAACGACTAAGAAATAGAGAAACTACAAATACGAAACAACAATTTGCACATACTGCAACAATTTTGGAATCTATGATGGGACACCCAGACATCGTAGTCCCAATTAGAGAAGCAGTACAACCCACTACCACATCCCGACTTCTAGGAGAAACAGGATATTTTTTTCGTCTTCACGACCTACCCCTTATATTTGGTTTCAAGAAGTTAAAACTCTTCCACATCAAAGACGGCAATTTCAAGCATAACTCGCGTTATATTTTAATATATGGTTACAACGGAAATAAGGACAACCTTACATTCAATTGTTCGCATGAAGCTGACTTTATGACTGATGTGTTGTTACAAGTTGGAACGAAGTGCTAATGAAGAGACACAACAGTCCAGCAGTGCGAAGAGGAATCTACAGCACGAATTTCTACACTTACCAGTCATACAGACTTTCCGAAAACCTGTCCAGCATCCTTGATCCATCGACGAGTTACCTGTCTTGTTGAACAATGTTTTAAACAGAAATACTGCATTTATTCCAGACTTTGTATTACTTTAACCAATACTCCTGCTGCTATGAAACATTATTTGCAATGTGCAACTTGTGCATATTTTTTGCTTGTGATCTTTTTATTGTGCAGAATTTAATATTGCTGTATTTACTCAGTCAAAGAATTTTTTTAAGTGTGCATGAACATTTTCATGACAATCGCGTTTTTGTGTTTCAGCATTAGCACAGTTTCTAAGAAAGTTTTTGACTTGTAATTACTGTAAACTAATATGGCAAAGTTTGGCACATTCAGTCCGTCAAGATCGTTCCCTGATTTAAACATGGCAATGATGAGTTCACCGATTTTGCCTACACTTTCAAGAGATCCTAGAATTCACGATCCTTGGAATGTCCAAGAAAGAACCACCACAAGTCTTCCACCGTTTCCACAAGAATATGCTTGTCAAACGGCTGTACAACCGGCCCCTTATCCCAACTTTGTTGCGACCCCAGATACTGGCGGGGCCATGACGCCTATCGCAAAATACACAACCTTACGGCCAACCAAACTTTCATTTTCTCCGAAACCCACTAGCTCACAACCTAAAGGCATCAAACGTGCATCCTTCTGCTTAATGTACCCAACACATCAAGCCTGCCAGCAAAATCCGCTTCAGATTGAAGATATCCAAACCATTTTTGCATCACCGCTCCTTCAGGAACATTTGCACTACCTTCTGATGGACCATGAACTGGACGACAAGAAGATTTCGGAATGTCTTAAGTATCTAGGCACCCCAAAATGCCTATTTCTTCAATATATTAACAGAGTTTATCCTCTACATTTTTACACTATCCTCAGTAACATCAACGGATCTGCATAAGAAGGGCTTCACCGATTATCTATTATTCAGAATACTAAACTGTATTATTTTTGTTTATTTGTGCATGATTTATTCCAGTATTCAATATACCTTACATTTATCTGTAGAATTTTAATAAAAAGTTACATTGCCTCTCTTTGTTATTGCTCTCTTCTATTATGAGTCAATACAAAAGGCTACGCAATGACTTCTTGTTTTTATAGAAATGAAGCTAATAAGAAAAACAGCTTTTTCGTTTTCGACTGCTTTTATTATATATTCAACCCTTTTACTTTGCAGATCAAACTTAAAGTAAATGCAACGTGTTCAATACTGCTTACCTTAAAACATGAATAACTTTATTCTAAATGCTCTACTAACGATTAACTTAAATTCTGTTTTCCAAAACCCCAATATCTCAGTTGAAACGGCGGAAAAGATTCGAAACTTTGAGATAAAAAAACAATCTATAATCCCCACTCCTCCTCATAAACGAACGACCATAGTCACTAAACTGTCGGATTTGCATGAGCAACCATGCAATCAGCAAACTTTTTTTAGACATTTAAGCACAGGCAGTCACTGGCACAAACGCTTACATAAGCCAAATTTCTTATTGCGACCCTTCTTCCAAACACCAGAACAACGATGTTTTGTAACTAGTCGCTTTTACGTTGATTTAGCAGTCCAGAATAATTTATTTCACCAAAGCAAAAGCAGTATTCCCAATTCAGTATTACAGTTTTACCATCCCATTTTAAGAAAAACGGAATATAGAATAGCAGGTTGGGAAAATCATCCACCGCGGATTATTTCTAATATACACAATGCAGACGCAATTACTTTCATGTTTTATGTAATAAGTTCATTTTTCGAACGGCATGAAAGTCTAAAATTCCAAATATTCTCAGCCCCCCTACCTCCTCAAAAATTTATCCAAAATCAGTATTGCCATGTAAAGCTCAGTATGTTACCTCGTATAAAGAATGTTCAATATGATACAAGAGCCACTCGTTCTATAGACCAAAACAGCATCCGCAACTGCGACATTGATCAAATGATTTCCATAAACCGATTGCCGCAAAATATAATGTTAATAGGATTTTCAGGAGAGAATCTTATGCCAGTCGTTCCTCAAAACGCGAAAAATGACAGAGTTTACTTTCAACGTTACTCGTCAGAAACTTCAGAGTCATTAACAAACGCGTCTTCACCTTGGCTCATTCTGAAGATACAACTTGGACAGAAACTACGAGCAGAACCAAACGATGTATTTATCCTACCTTGGAAACATTCACACCTTCTAGATCATAAATATCTCTTCACACCGCAAGTTTTGCGACCACAATACTTAACCACCGTTTTTGCATATCCCAAAGGTATTCAATTTCATCATCACCATATGGGCGCTCCACACACGGTCAGTTTCCCCATGACGACACAGCAACAAAGTCCTAACAACATTTATTGGACAAACTATTTATATAATCGTTGTGATGACGCCGCATTAAACAATATCATCTTTCCTTCTGGCTCTTTAGAAATTCTACTGCTAAAAACTTTACCTCCTATGGACAATAGTGAAATTTGTCAAGTCTTACCTGATGTTACTAATCCACGCAAATCCTATGCTGAACTAGAAGCAAAAATCACTGATCTAACTACAAAAAGTACACCACTATTCTGGACCTGGAACTATCCTGCATTACAGAGCCACAACAACTCTTTGACAAACCATCATTACTACCAAAACCTAGACAAACTTTATACGAAATATGACAAATTTTCTAAGAAAAACATTAAAATCTTTCAAAAACTACAAAAATCTCGCATGGTCAGACATTTTGATCAATTTCGTCTTGAATTACTTAAACATACCTTACATAACTCGGATGTAGAACTTGTAAAAAGCAATATCTCAAACTCCATAAATAAAACATTACAGCAAAAAAATGCACACACACAAGTCATAAAAACACTTGCCACCAAACTATGGCAAATCCATCTTAGTAGACAAGCCATACTTCACAATATATATGTACAATTGCATATTCATAAGTTCACAACATCAGCAAAGCAGGATAAACGTTTCAACCCCAATGAAATATACGAACATCAACTCAAAGGCAATACAGTTTACTCTCGAAGCAGACTTAAAATTACAGACCACCCATTTACCGACTGCAATTCTATTCCTTTCAACACACCAACACTGCACCCATTCTTGAGAAAAATTATTAACCTTTTCAACCACGTCATTCACACCAGTGTAAAATTAATCTTTAATGCACGAAAATATTTCAGTACTTCACAATATGCAATTAACGATCCCCTGTTAACCCAAATTTTATTAAACAAAATAAATGTGCAAATCTAATAAAACAAACGAATCTCTACAGAGACTCAACCGTACTTTTAATGCAATTTCTACAGACACTCACTTCAAAACTAACAAAATGAAAACGTTATATTTACTCATGCTTCATTTAATACCAATAAATGGTTTAAACCGATACCGTAGAAGCTGTTCTACGGACCTGCAATCAGCATTTGCATCATTAATCAAGAGAAAACACCTCATCATTTCAGTACCTGAAGAAGAACAAAAAATGCATGTACATCACCTTCCAAACATTTATAATCAACCATGTAACCAACAAGCTTTTTACACAAATTTAAAATACGAAACCTTTCTTCATAAGCACCGCCACAGCCCTACATTTTTACTAAAACCCTCCTATCAATCCCCAGAAGATCGATGTTTTACCTTTTTTCAACAAAACCGTGACTTGCAAGGACCCTCAACCCTTTCACAATACGAGCCTCCACACGCAATTCTTCATTTCTCTTTAGATTACGGAACACTACATCAAGTAAAAAATATCCCAAACGAGGACCATAGCAAAAACACACAATTAATTTTCCCAAGAGATGCTGACGTCTTCTTATATATTTTTTATATAATAACCTCTTTTTATGAACGACACACGTCTATACAATATTCTCTCAGAACTATATCCACTGTGCCTGATTCCACATTGAGAACACAACCATGCTATGTTAAACTAGAAGATTTACCAAATATAACACAGGTGCAGTATAGCGACACTACTGAAAATATAGATGCCACTACCATTCCCGAGTGTGACCTCACCGTAATTACAACAATCAGAAAAACAGCCTTCAATATTTTTCATGTAACATTTCCTGGCGGAAAATTAACTCCGATCGCCCCTCGCAATGCTAAACCAAATCAATTATACTACAAACGTGAATCTACTCACCGATCTACGCGTCCTATACCATGGTTTGATTTAAAAATTATCACTGGGCCACCACGCCAAAAACCACAAAATCTAATCCGAATATTACCATCAGCAAACTCACATTTATTAGATCACAAATTTTTATTTGCGCCGCCAGCTCTTCGCCCATGTCACACCACAATAACATATCAGCATGGTCTAGAGTTCATCTATAATTCTAATATTACGCGTCCTATAATCTCCAATACCTACCCTGCAGCAATCACTGCAAAACCCCGTGCTCATCATCATCAGTACCGCTATCTTCAACATAACCAATGCTCAACTACAGCCCTACATAAACATTTGTACCCTTTTGGAGCACATGAAATAGAACTACTTAATATCTTACCACCCCCTAATCCCAAAGAATTTTGCAAAAAACTACCAGACCCAAATCACCCTGTACAATCATACCAACAATTAGAACAAACTCTAAACAGCTTCACAATGACCAATCATACCTGGTTTTCATGGTCCGCAGAACTTGACAATTATTCACACCCAAATGAAACCTCATCATTAGACCAAAGTCCCTATTTAGATCAAATTCTTAATCTATATAAAAATTTCACACCCGCATACACTGAATATAAAACAAAGCTGCACCATGCGCAAATAAATAAACAATTTGCCACATTCAACTTACATTACTATGCACAGGAAACGCTATTTAAACAAAGTAAAAATTTAAGCACACTCAACACACAGGCTAACCAACAAATTGCAGCAAATGAACTCTTCACTAGTCAGCAACTCATTACACTTTATGCAAAAAGACTATGGAAAATTTATTTCATACGTCAAAATCTCTTACAAAAAGCATTACTTATTTGGAAAACACGACGATTTTTAAAGACCATCAGCAACTTTAGAGATTTCAAAAAAGACGTCATTTATGAACACAAGCCCGTACAAGATAAAATTTACTCCTGGAACCGTCTCCTCATCCTAGGAGACAGAGACTACGAACATCGATTCACCATCCCAGCTATAGATCCTGACCAAGACACCTACTGGAACCCTGCTAAACTCGCAGCCCTATTTGGAGGCGCGATAGCCGCAGGCACAGCACTTGCCTACGGAGTTTATAATCTTTTTTTTGCAGGATCTAAACTACAATCCGATCAACCATTTTATGCACAAGTATCTTTACATATTATTAATAATCAAACGTTACCGTTACCTTAATTTACATATGACATTTTGTTTCCAGAAAAAGCTATTTTGTGCCTTCATCCTATTATTACTATGTTCCTAATAATACGATATTCTATATTTACTTCATTATTGACGCAAACTTTTACACGACAGTTCTCAACAAACTTATATCAATTTGAAAAAAACATTCGCTCCTTCACACCACATTTAAATCACATACCCACAAATTGGTTAAAAAATATAACCATACCATTTCAACCCCTCAATACATTCGTCTGCGACACGCAGAATTTTCAAAAACAAACAATAAATCACTGGCAAAAATACACATCACTGATAACTGACAATATATCCGGCAAGAGAACACAATTCAGCCCCGATCATCATTCATATTACTTTAAAAAAATTTTGTGGTCACCCGATGATTGGACAACCATTACCCATAATCATATAGCACGCGAACATGATTTTGAAATGATCTACCTACAACTTATAAAAAAAACACTATATGTTATATACAATGAATATGGGTATACTGATCCACACAATTTACACTATGCTGATTCCAGTGACACCATTGCACTTATTTCAAGAATAATCGCTTATTTTTATGAACATTTCACCTTCGTAAAATTCAAACTTTTCACTAACCTCAGCAAAACAGTCGGAGAATTTAGGGGACTATGTTACCTCTCCGCTAAAAAATTTCCACTCATAAAGCAAGTACTCTTAACACCGCAAACTACACAACACGAAATTAATACCCCTTGCAATGAAGATCGACTAATTAGATTATGCACATCAAACACTGGAACCTACATCACAACATTCCCAAAAACAAAAATCAGCAATGAGGTCCCACAAATAAGAAATATTCAGCAATACGAACAACAAATAGGATACAACTATGTGCTGGATTTTCAATGGTCAACCCCCACAGACCAAGGCTTTGCCTCTACATTGAATTAGGGGAAAAATTAACTTATATACCAAGAATATGGTGGATTCAAGAGCAATCAGATAGCCTCCTTGGCTTTCATAAAAACTTTTTCTTGCCAAAATACTTTCAAACAATTCAGACAACTTATTCTTACGCAAGCAACATGCGCCATTATTACGCAGAAGGTTTTTATGTAAAAAAAACAGGCGTAAAATACTTGCGTCAAAATATTGACGAACACACACCCGTCATTACTTCATGGCCCATACCGTCACAAACAATTAACCAAAAACACTCACGAAACATATATTTCAAACCACACTTAGGAAACTTAGAAATAATAATGCCAAGAGTTCTTCAGATCGTGGAAAGATCACCACACATCGCACAGATCTCAAAATGTCTAAATTATACAGCAACTTTTCACACAATACAACAAGACCGCTCCAATTACCACCAAAGTCTGTACGAGCAACAAATCCCATTACTTTCCAACTTCTATTCCTATAAACAGACGTCGCTCGCCAAAAGCAACGAACAAGCCAATAACGTGGCACAAGCTAATTTACAACGCCGCATTGACGATAAAGCTCAACTTTCTCGATCATTAGGTAATAATGTACAATCCCATGTCTCAAATCTTGAACACAATCTATTAAAATACCAATTCGAAAGCAGTGAAGAAACACGATTGGACATCGAGAAACGTATTCACCACAAAGCATGGACAGATTACGCAACGTCGCAAGCACATTCTAAAGCTCAACGGGCTTATGCACAACTTCTATACGAGACTAATTACCTAACAGCAACTATCCCTACAATACACAAAACTTTTCGTGAAATGTATGCCATGACCTTACAACACAAAGCGATTCGTCTCTTACGAAATTCCCGACAACTAAAACCTCATGTCTTATATCAACATATCATCAATAGTGACTCCATTGAAAGTTACCCACTAAAATTTGACGCTACACGAGAAAGCCTTTCACGAGAACTAACATCCTTTTTAAACGACTCTTCAACATCTAACAACCACAATTTTTTAAGCTCACCCATTTTGACACTTTCACAAGAATTTCCTACACGGGTTAAACAGACTACATCACCGGTATTGGAAACCCAACAAGCAGCAAGCACAAACAAACATGCAGAATATAACAATAATCAAACACTCAATCCTGTACCATGGCCATGGCCTAGTATAACACATTCCCGTCCATACCTGCCCACATTACAATCTGTCATCTCAATCATTCAACGTCAAATTCACAATTTAATACATCGTTTACACAATAAGTACATTGTTACTAAGCAAGTTCTCATAAGTTTATTTAAAGAACACATCAAGTGCGACAGCTAGGGCCTCAAAACGTTTGTTTTTCTACACAGACTATATATAACCTTACTTACGGACACAGTAACAAAATGAACACTTTTTCAAATCTGTTACAATTTTTTCTGCTGCTTAGCCATACACACGCTAGTCCACGAACATATGCTTCAAACCTAGAGTCACTAATCACAACCCTTCAGCAAAATGGAATTGCCACATATAATATTTCAAATAATTTACATTACCAAAACATTGAAAAATTATCACCACTTCCTTATATTCCATCTGATTTAAAAAATTTTCATAACCAACTCACACATTCATGGAACATTTATACAGCCAATAAGAAAAATCCAACGATATACCCACCCATCAACGTCGACCCGTCTTGCAACAGTTTTACATACAGAGTTTTTCATTGGTCTCCTCTACAGTGGACCTTAATTGAAGACAATTTCTTTCCAAATACAGATTTCCAAATGATACATTTAAAATCACCACCACACCTTCAAATCACTATCGCGCAAGCAAATTCGCCTATGAATACAGTTAGTGTGTCTCAAAATTTATTCAAAGAAACATTTTTATTTATGACCAGAGTTCTATCCTACTTCTACGAAAAATATGCCTATATAACCTTTAAACTGTCACAAGAGACTAATCCGACGCTTCCAATGAGCACCATCAATTGCTCAATAGGATTACATGAATTACCAGCAATACAGGAAGTCATCAAACCCCCAGGAGAAAATCGAATACTGAACACACCCCCTTGCATCTTACAAAAAATTGTACGAGTTCAAAAATTAACTTCAACAACATATACAGTAATCTTTCCGACCTCAAAAATACGTAACATCAAACAATCCAATCTAATATATCTCAATACAACCACGCGTGAACGGACAATTACATTTCAATGGCCATATATAAACCAAACAGCTTTCAAATTAGAAATACGCACCTCACACAGACGACATCACCTGCCTAAAATCTGGTGGCTCTTACCACATACCAAAAGTTTATTAACCTATCATAAAGATCTTTTTACACCACCAGTAATAAAAACGCGCGCTACAACTTATTCCTACATTTTCAACCGCAAGCACCAGTATAACAAGGGAGGATGCATCAATCACTGTTCACATAAGAAACTTCAAGAAAAAGTCAAAAAATTTAATTTACTCACCACCTCATGGCCATTACCCATGAAACCTATACAGGGAGTAATTCCCACACGATTTTACTGCCTACCGCAATGCGGCACAATTGAACGACACATGAAAATATTTGATAAACACTTACCGGACTGGTGGCCACACTCTGACCACGACACATGCACTCCAAATCATACAAACCTCACTAAGATCTTTGAACAACAAGGAACAAATTATCCCTACCCGCTAAAACTCAAATCCTTATTACAAAACGAAATCTATACTTATGACTCAAATATACCTATCACATTTTCAGGCCCATTACAGACGTATCAATATGATCTACCACATCTCCGTAACCAACTACAAAATAAGATCGACAAGTTTATAAGATTATGGCAACAAACCTATCCCCAATATACTAAACTAGAAACAGCAATTACTGATAACCTCTTACTACAAGATGAAATTCTGATCTATATATCAGAACTTGTGTACTATACCAAAAATAAATTTGAACGACAGCAAAACGCACAAAATTTGAACACCGCTATGTACTCAGCAAATTCCAAAATAAATGATTTCAGACATAACTATTACCAACTAAATCCTAGATTTAAACAACTCCAATTATATGCAGAACAAATCTACTCTTCAAAACGAATAATCACTGTTCTCAACCAAATACAAACCAGGACGGATTTACAAAATAATATAATATACGCACACAAAATCCAAAATGGCTACCTTCAAAGCAAACCAATTATAAGAATCTTACCATCACATTTGCAACCCCCTTCAATGACCTTGAAGACAATCACTCATACAGAACGAATAAATAAACAACAAACTCTACATACTGAAGGCAGACCTACAACACATAATCCAACGAATCTCACATCCAGGCAAACAAAGACTCACACTGTCCCTTTCAGTACCAAACCAATTCCTCATACACAACAGGCTCATAACTCTCAAACAACGCAAAACACAGAAGTACAGTTGCATACATTTGTACCCTACCGCACAATAAGAACTTTCCTCACAAAAACAATGAAAGCATTCATGCATTTCATCAACCAGTCGCATTTTCTATATAATGCTGTATATACCGTTATAACATCACGTCTTCAACGCATTACAGAAACGTTAACCAAACTTTGTAAAGAAACATAAACAAGCTCATATTGCGCACGTTACTATTGTCATTTTTCTATTGTTTCAGATAAACCTTACCTTATTTCAATAATTCCACATACAAATTTAAAATTTGAACAAACAACCACAGCTTACTACCCAATCATGACTGAAAAATCATCCGAAAAGAAACTACTAAAACGCATTTTCAAAACCAAGGAACATGATGAACCAACCACAGCACATGACATTGAAAAAATCGTCATTGCACAAAATGAATCAGCTAAACAAATAAAAAAATTAGCCGACAACATCCAACAGAACCAGCATAAAGCAGCTGTCGGCACCAACGATCTAGTCTCACACATTAAACATTTCAAACACACGGAAAAGAAACGACAAAAACTAACTAATCAATATATTAAACAACAGCGTGAAGATCTCACCTTATCACCCCTAAAAATTGTACAAACCGTTAATCAAGAAACAGACCCTCTGCCCCCTTACACAGAAACACCTAGCGCACCATCCGCTAAGATATACCCTGAACTACAAGCGCATCACACAGAGATGCAAACAATTGATCCGTTTGCCCCACTCACTCTAGGCCAAACCTTACGAAGCTTAGACATACCAGACTTCTCATTAGATGAATCATTACTGCGCAATCAGGCAGCTCTTCAAAACGAATTGACCACGAAAACACAACTCCTGGATTATTACCGGATGCTAACCACTCCAGTTCCTGACAAAATCAACAACCTCCTTGAAACAATTCAGTTACTTAAACAACTAAACTACAGATTACCCTTTTTTTACGAGGACGATACCATACTAAAGAAAGCCTATAGACACTTAACAAAAGCTACACCTTCTTCAGCACCGCAATCACAACAAAACTCACGCCCACCTACTCCAGGCACGCCAAACGATTCGTTATTTATAAAGGAATCAATCACACACAATACTCCAGGATCGCATAAATCTAAAAATGAAACTCCTTTTTTGGAATATGCACAAACCCCCTTAAATGCAATCATCAACGACTTAAGCGAACTCGGAATAAACACGCATACACAGCATACACATTGGGAATTCCAAATAAATAAACTGCAGGATGATTTAATTTGTAATTATCTCCAACAGCAGACTATAACCTCACACACACGCACAGAAACGTTACATAAATTCACAAAGTTGCACAGACTATTACATGACATACAGACATTTTTTCACGAAGACACATTAGAACAAGACATAAACACAAAAACCCCGCAAAAAAGTTACCGA
>Ga0210059_1013736_pt1 | contig 12076 bp, 6 predicted proteins | sample Ectturendosymbi2_FD_188042 | JGI IMG/M metagenome (GOLD analysis project Ga0210059, IMG submission 188042) | Ecteinascidia turbinata endosymbiont from Florida, USA - Sample 2 (SPAdes) (version 2) | ecosystem: Host-associated > Tunicates > Ascidians > Unclassified | place: Key West, Florida...
ATATTGATGTGGCAGTAGCAAAGCGTACGCGCAGACACCAACAGCGCAACCAACCACATCCAACGACAACGCGGCAGGGATCCGCCTGTACAGTATGCGGCCGTGTCTGCGCCTCAGCCTTTGGGCTGAGGAGCCACATGCGCCGACACAAGGAAACGCGTTGAGCAGTGTCATTGCCCAACCGACGGACAACTAAGAGAGAGAGACAGGTGTGGGTTGAATTTCCTTAGAAAACCATTGTTTGGCTTTAGCCTACCAGCTTCAAGTCTGGTGTTGGTCTAGCATCTGCACCTAATAGACTACCTAGCTTCTGTTTATACGCACTTGGGGCCCAAGTGCGTGCAAACGGAAGAGGTAGTCTACCAGGTTGTCAGGCTAAAACTTGCCTAATTGCTACGCCATCCCAATAGCTACTTTCCCACCATAGCTCCCATTTTTGTTCTAATATGATATACCTGCAAGTTGAAACGCAACTTTACAAATCCCCCTTCTCTGTAGTCTGCAAATCCAACACAGAGCTACAGCAGGACATGTGACTAGTCTTTCAGGTCTCCATCAGAGATAAGCGGACTGTGAAATTTTTCAGTCCGAGTCCAGTCCTGATCCGATAAAATTGAATCCGAACCAGTCCTGATCCGCAAAATTTTTGAAAATCACTAGCCCGATCCAGTCCTGATCCGCGAAGGTAAAATCATGTATTTTTATTTTGCCTCATGAGGCAAAAGAATGTAGCAGTCACGCTAGCGCGATCGCTACATGTAAGCAAAGTCGGCCAAAGCAAAGAGAAGGGAAAGACCAAGCAAGCGAAACTTTAAAGTGACTTCCATGCATATGGGAATAGGAGAATTCTTTGGCCGAAACGCCTCACGTGCTAGCGCTATGACGTCACCAACGACTTCCGCCACCGATCAATCCAAGGTTCGCTTCCCTTCTGAGGCGGCTCGACAAGACAACCGGGACGTTCTGCTTCAAGAACTACTGGATCTGTTTTGCCTTTAGCCAAATACGATTGTTTGAAGGGAATACAGTTCCAGCAGTGCTTTTGTCTCATGAGGCAAAATAGACACAGCCTTTTGGCATTTACAAAATTTAACAAGGAAGTGTCCATTTGGCATCAGAAGGGAAAGCACTGCTGGAATTATATTGCCACTAGAATTCGATTGCTTGGATTGGTCAAGTGACAAGGTCGATACACTTGGATTAGCGTAAGATCCTTGGAGTTGGAGTTGATCCCCCCCCCTTGAGCTTGATATTTTACAAAATCTTTAACGCCTGCGCAAAGGAATTTAAATGTTTTCGCATACTTTTTTGGTTGTTTATTTGTCGACTTTGCAAATACCACGGAATAAATTTGCATTTTAAGGAACATTGTAAACGGGCCAAACAGTAATAATTAGGTTTTGGTGAGAATCAGGGTTATCGTCTGCGTTCAGAAACCATCTCACCATTTTTTTGCAGACCTTTCGTCCACTACACATGTTTAAAGATTGTGTTCCGCAATAGTTCAGTTTATCCGCAATAATTGTCTTTCTTTCGTCTGCTGTGGCTGATCAACGCAAGCGCTGACCGCATTGGTTACATTTCCTAATTCTGTAGCATGGTAGAACTGTTGCACGAACTCAAAACAGCAGTTTTCAACGTAAAAGCATTCAGGCATTTTATAATGTCTCTGCAAGGAAAAGGAAAACTAAGTTTTCTAGACATCTATGCACAACAAAAAATTGAAAGTTTTCGTGTGTACTTTATGCGTATTTTCAATTCTTGTGTAGCAGGATTGCCAATTTGGCTTATTTGAAGCCAGATTTTGAAATTCTGGCTGTTTTTTGAACACCTTTGGCATTTTTTGGAAATAAAAAAGACAGAAAAATCTGGCTTTTACTGGCTTATTTTCAGTCAAATAGGCTTGGCTCTGGCAAAACACTGTCTGAGCTGTATATTCATTACAAATTTCTGGCGACGAGGGTCTATTACCATGCAGGATGCACAAAATAGTGAAAAAATTTTACTGTTGCCCTAAAAATGATCTATGTTATTGATAAAAACAAACGCACGACAGTGTAATTACGCGGAAAGAATATGCTTCTAAAGATTGGACTAATGTTATATCGATGTTTTTGACTAGTTTTAATGTCTATTTTCTGTGTTGTTGTGCATGTTTTATGTGTATATGCCTCAAAACTGCTATCTAGCTTTTTTGGGACAAAGTCTGACTTTTTTTGGTGAGGACAGGTTGGCAACCTTGTTGTGTAGTTTAGCAAGATTCGATCTTGCAAACCGGGGTGTGCGGCAGTCAGTCAAGCCGCACGCTTTCTGTGCTCCACTGCTCGTATTGGACGAGACATTAGCGCAGCTTCATTTGGCAGTTGTAAATTGCTCTGACGCAGTGATGAGTGTGTTTTACTCCCCCTTTTCAATACGCAGCCAAAATTTAGCAGTTATGAACGCCTGTGTCGCAGCATTGAGTTTATTTTCCTCCGATATCCTCGCTTGGAGTGCTGATAGTTTATATTCAGTGCAATGACACATCAAATCAGGGGAGGGCGTGAAGAAGAATACGTGTATTAGGTCAACAAACTTCCTCAAAACGTTGGTTTGGAAACATGAATATGACGTCAAATTTTGATGTCACAAAGACCGCACACCACAAACAAATGACCACCATATGCCACTGTATGCAACCTTCATGAAAATTTTCTGCGCACGCCACTGTAGGCCTCCTTTCTTAGTTTCAGCCAGGGGCTCCACACAACCTTAATCGGCCCGTGCCACTGACTGAGCACGCTGCAATGGTTTTGTCAGCCATGCAAATTTCACATAAAAATAGCTGAAAGTAGCCAAATCAAAAATAAAAACGTTTATCCAAAAATAGCCTATTCTGAAACAGAGAAGCCATAAAGATCCACCAAAAAGTACAGTTTATCAATTCTTGCTTCTAACAAACATGCATTTACAAAGCAAAACATTGGAAAGTGAAAACATGGCTCACTGGCACCTTTAGGGATTATGAAATTATTGCAAAACTATTATTTAAAAAGGTAGCAGCTAGAGATACATGGCAGTATGCTTATAAGCTAAAGGTGTTTACATAATTATTTGCAACAGCCAAAACTATCAGAATTGCAGCATTTCTCATCAGTTTAAAACAATTAGAATTCAAGATGGCACAATTGTTATTGACCAATCTACTATTTTTAATGATCAGGCAAAATCAATCATGGGAAATACAGTCGTATACTCCAGTTTAAAATTACACCGTCACACCACCAAGTTGTTCACTATCTGCCGTTGTGTATATATCTGATGTAAATAGTTGAAGAAAAGACTTTGTTGGTTGAAATTCTAATGTTTTAATCTTCTTCAAACAAATGTTAACCTTAAAAAGTGTGAAATTGGTCACTGGCTGAGAGCCAACAAACACTGTCTTAACATAATTACAATAGGACTGATTTTATGTTATTAATTGCTTCAAAGTATGATCCCACATCTTTCAAAGTTTCTATCAATAACCACAACATTTCTCCCAGATATAAACAAAAATACTTAGGTGTTTTTCTTGACCACACACTAATCTGGAAACCCGATATAAATAAGGTGAACACTCAACGAAGAGCTTGTGGAATTTTATCCAAACTTAAACATTACACAATACAATCTATACTAACAGTTATTACAACATATTAATCAATCCCTGTAAAGTGACACTGTTATTCTATCTTCAGTTGGGGACGTGCTCCTACTGGCATCATCCAACATCTTATGAAACTTAAAAATGAAGCTCTGAAAGTAATAATACCAATTACTCATATTGACTGTGAGGAATCTTACCATCACTTCAACGTCCTAGGCATTTCCAAAAATGCATTTTCGGTAGTTAACATCATACCATCCAGCACACCACATCTTCCTGTCAGATGACGAAGTGGTCACTGAAGCCTAACTAAATACCGCATTTCCGCTGCGTTGCAGCGTTCCATTCCGGTACAAATACCTTATGTACACAGCGATAGATGAGTCCTACAGAAGTGTATTAGTGCATCTTTATAGCTTGCTTACAACCGAACTCTGGTCTAAATCTTACACTCAAATCCACCAGGTTTTTCACCAAAATAATTTAGAAGTAATGAAAGATTCTCCATGTGCCATATGCAGATTCTTACCCCCCAAAAATAGAATGCAACATATCGCAATGTAATATCCAGTCGGTTTGTCTTCCCAACCCAAAATATTCTGGAAAAAGACTCTGCTGCTGTTGTGTGTTTGAAGGTACAGGCATGAGTTTTTGGTCCATCGCCTGACGAAGACACGAAAGAAACGCGATGTCGTTTTCGAAACTTTACAATAGCCGATCAAAGGATTTTATTAACAGTCAAAACTTTAAAATATTTGAAAGGAGCACTAAATGCTCGTTGTATGATCAGGAAGAAACGTTTTATGGCCAATAGTTTTTTCATGACGCGATAATAAAAAGAACATGCTTTCCGTGTGACGTTCACAATCACGGGCGAAGCAACCACAAACGTAAAACAGTGAAAATATTTTTACGTTGCTTCAGCAAAAGTTAAAATTCCAATTATTTGAGCGCTCACAAATGGGAGCTTGCAAATCCAATTCTGCTGGATTCTGTGACTTAAGAAACAGACCTTGAGATTAAAATTATAACATCAGAAACTTGAAACGCTTCTGGTGTATTTTTTAAATACTGTCGTTTTGCGCGAACTTCGTCAACGCGTGTTAGGCCTTTCTTTATTTGCCCGGGGGTACTGATATTATGGTTACTCACATTAAGTGCTTATGTGCATACAGTAGTTGCTTTCGTGCTGATATCATCCAGTACATTTCTTACAAGTAGTTCTTTGACAGCTGACTCTGAGTGACTCAAGTTCTGCGAAAATTATATGTATTAGGCGAAACCAATGATCTGCGTAAAGAATTAACAAGAAGAAATCAGTGGATATCAGATTTGTAATGATATAAAATAAGACATGTAATCTCCGATTTGTTATACTGTAGATGAGTTACTCCTATTCTGCTGCAAGGTAAAAACACTGTTTTCGTCATCAATTCCTATAGCTTTGCAGGACGTCGCATGGTGAAATCCAACCGTCGACCTTCTAAACATTCTTCCCTGCTGTTAGGCAGGCCTGGGAAAACATTTACAAAATTTGTGAGCAAGCAGTTAAAAGTCCTCGAAATACGAATTACGTGGAGAATAAAAATTACCGATGGTGATGCACATATTCCAAAACCACTTGAGGGAATAATGCAAAGTCACTATCATAAACGTTTCAAACGAAATTTTTTTACTGCTAGGAACATCAAGTGCATTGATACACAACCGTTTTAAGCGGAGTTGGAATAAAACGTTGAGAAGAACTACCTAGAGTCCTAGACAAGTATTAAAATGACTGTAAACTTTTACTTCAAAGAACAGTGAAACCTTACGTATCATATTATTATTTACACAGATATTGCGTTTAAGAGTTCTGAGCTCAAGCTTGCTTATACAACTTTTGCCTAAATTTCAATTTCTTGTTTTCTTTTGTGGTTAGACAGCTTTCCTCATGACGCCCAGATCTTTCTTCAGGCATGCGTGTAGCTACGATGACATTGATGGAAGGACAATTTTTCTGCTTTTTTTGTGTCGCTACATGTGTTATTTCGCTACATGTGCTATCGCTACATGTGCTACTTAAGAACAAGGAAACATCTCGTATTCGATAAAAAGTGAAATGAGTCTTTTTCCAGATTTTCTGTTGGAAAGACAAACCGACTGAATTCCACATTGCGATATTTTGTGCTCTGCCATAAAATGCGTCTTTAACACCAATCATCTGCACAGGCCCGTAGCCTGGGTTTAAGGTTTCGGGAGGCGAAATACTTTTTTAGGGGGCAAGATTTTTGGTTTTGTTATATTTTTCAAACAAATTTTTCTGGGCACAACAAAATTTGGGAGCAAACAAAATTTGGGAGGAGATTGCCCCTGAACGCTTCCCCCGTAGCTACGGGCCTGCGTTCCTAACCTTTTCATTCTCATGGGCCCTTTTGACAAATTCGCTGAAAGCCGTGAACCCCGAAACCATTCGATGTTGTCACGTACATGGGGTCTCTACTCTACCACAAAAAGGTATCATCCGCTTTGGGCGCCAAGAATTATTATGCTTCATGGAACTTTTCACATAAAAATTGACGTTGTTGCATAACATCGAAATGCCTACAGAATGAAATTGTGTGTAAACTAAAAGCGTTGCCTAAGTGCGGGATAACTTCAGCTTGCAATCTTGTATGCCTTTGATCAAGTGAATAAACATGTGGTGGTTCACATGAGCCAGATCTTGTGTTGTGTTGCCGAGATTTATGAGATTACCGCTGTCCCTATTTACATTTAGCAAAACCACGGCCAAGGGAAAAGGCTTGACAGAATTAGCGGGGAAGAAGACCCTGCTGAGCTTGTCTCTATTCTGACTTTAGGAAGAGACATGAGAGGTGTCGGATAAGTGGCAGGCTTCGGCTGCCGGTGAAATACCATTGCTCAGGCCCGTAACCAGCTTGGGACACCAGGAGGGGCGAAAAGTTTTCTGAGAGGGGCCCAAATTTTTCAACTATGTTCAATAGTTTTAAACAATGTCCAACACATTTTTCCAGGGGGGGCGAAAATTTTTCTCCCTGGTTACGGGTCTGCCATTGCTCTCATCGCTTTTTTACTTATTCAGTAAAGAGATAAACGGCCTTCGAGCCGTGGTTTTACCCCGAAGCGCTGCCGGCTTCGGTCGGCGTGCGAGCCGCTCTGAAGACCTTGTCAGGCGGGGAGTTTGACTGGGGCAGCAGAGGTGTACATGAACTGGATTTTGGCCTTTTTGGATCCGGACTCCGGTTGCTTCCAACAGCATCAGGAGTGAGGTTTTATTTCCTGTAGCAGGAACCGGATTGGATTTGAATTTTGTTTTTACTGAAGAAAACATTTCTGTTTGTTTGCTTGACTTGTATATACCCGGACTTTAACAGGAGTCGGATTGCTTGAATCTATTTGGTACCGGATCCGGATTGGATTCGGATTCACAATTTGCAAAACAGGATTGGAGCCGGACTCAAAGAAATCAGAGCCCGAACACCTCTATGGGGCAGTACATCTGTCAAAGAGTAAGGCGACCTCAACGAGGACGGAAACCACGCGCTGAGCAAAAGGGCAAAAGCTTGCTTGATTTTGATTTTCAGTATGAATACAGACCGCGAAAGCGTGGCCTATACCGATCCTTTTGGACTTGGTAGTTTCAAGTAAGAGGTGTCGTGAAACTTACCATAGGGATAACTGGCTTGTGGCAGCCAAGCATTCATAGCGACGTTGCTTTTTGATTCTTCCATGTCGGTTCGTCCTATCATTGTGAAGGAGAATTCACCAAGCGTTGGATTGTTCACCAACTGATAGAGAACGTAAGCTGGGGTTCAGACCGTCGTGAGACAGGCAGTGGCGTAGCAACCCACTACTCTGGCTATAGCCAGGGGTGGTACGTTCCAGGGGTCGGCAAAATCTAGTCGCCTATTGTAAGCAGAGATAATTGAAAAGAGGTGAAAAATTATTCAGACTGATTAAAATTTAAACTTTGTTAATTTCATCAGCTAAGTCCCACGCCCCATGAGAATCTTTGCCAAATGAGGGCGACACAGCCGATATTACTAACGCCATGGTTACAGCCATGGCATGCTCACCACCACTTTGTCGCTACCTATCTCTCAATATTATTGCGTAACAGTGGCCGCTATTTCGGGAATCTACTTGAAACGCGTCTGCTCTAGCAAGCTGCAGTGTCGTTCGTTGGTCCAGGTCCAGCCACTACAGTTGCAACGATGCTTTTAATGCAGTAAAGCAACTAGCAAGCCTCAGTTAATACGGATTCGATTTGACCGACGATTTTATCCGGTTTAGGCGAAGATCCGGATTAACCGAAGGCTGTTTGTTTTTAGCCTGACGTCATTTCGGTACTGAGATATCGGAGAGAACCGTATAAAATAAATTGAACAATTTATGACACAACAGCAGATTTTCGCAGAAGCAGAACGAATTTACTGATGTATTTACAATGGTACATCAGATTAGTAATCGCCATATCCAGGCAGTTATGAACAATATTAAGTTCATAATTTTGGATTACTTGGCTGCGAACAAATCTGGGATTTTGGACTGATGCAGAGATTTTTGTGACTGGTCCTTAAGCAGTTACTCTCTTTTGAAGGTAATGCCTCCAAACATCTCACCGAGTACAATACGCTCAGGTATAATGCTCTACACATCACACACAAACGCAACACTAATCAATAGACTAAAACCCTGGTGCGGCGGTGTGCTTTCAGAACTGATGTTCATCGCGATATGCTATGCCCGTGTGTGACGCAATAATCGTCTCTACGACTAGTCGAATGTTGCGTGCAGTTCCGGCCGCTGTTATCATAATCCTAATCTAAACATTCGTTGTTGATCGTTAGCACGCATGTGTTGCGTCTGAAAGCTGCCGAATCTTTCCTAGAGACAGTTAGTGCATTTACTCCACTGAAAAATCCGGATTACGAGATGTGAAAAGAGCATATTTTATCCGGTATTGGCGAAAATTCGGAGTAAAAAATCCGGATGAACCGAAGATTTTTATAAAGAAAAACGTAAGAAATCATTCGTACCACCAGGTTTATCCGGTTTTGGCGAAGATCCGGATTAACCGACTCCGGATTATCCGAGGTTTACTGTAGTTGCAGCAGTTACTTCGAAAGCTCTACAGTAGTTAAGCTATTGTTCTGTGCTTTATTGAGAGGAAAGGGAAGTTGTTCACTTGCTTAATACTTTCGCTCCCCTAGTGGAGAATGTTGACAGGTGACTAAAAGGCTGTTTGTCTTGGGGCGTTAATTTACGCAGGTTTTGCTGAGAAAATGTGAATGCTGTGTTGCAACGCTAGGCACCTAGCAATGGAGAACATTGTGTACCAATTATTTTTAGTCTTATGTCGTCCAAATGGGCTAAATTTCACCCAACTAATCGTAACGATGTTGCGACATTCAGGCTCGTCGCCAGGTTTTCGCAGGAGGGGGGGGGGCAAAAATCACAAGGGGGGCACATTTTTTAAATACAATATTGAACGTACGCAGCAACCGCCACGAAAAGTCGCTTGCGACATGTAAACTTTATTCACATTTGCCTCGACCCATAAAGTTATACAGATATTAACGCCGAACCGGCCGAGCACCGTCATTTGCTTTTTTGCAACTTGGGCAAGGGAAGACACAAGAAATAGCATATTTTGCACATCGTTAAAACTACTATCTCCTTGTAGATTGTTCTCGCGTTTCACCTTTGCCCTGCCTCCTCTTTCATGCCGCACAAGCTACAGCATATCAAGCGGTTCGCTATACAGCAGAAACAAAGCAATTAGATCAGTATTTCTCAAACTTTCATGAATCTGGGCCTCCTTCAAAAGACTCCGGCGAATACTTAATACATCGTGACACTTGGATTATGCAATATCAAGGCACAGCTACCTAGTGAAAGCCTCTGCTCGTGACCCCCAGCGGGGCCAAGGCAGTGGCGTAGCCAGCCCAAAAATGGTGGGGGGATTTTTTGGGGGGCCAAAATGCTTGATTTTAGGCGAATAACGCTATTTTGTTTGGACAAACGTCTCTCAAAGCATAAAACGACTATATTTTTGCCCCCCTGGCTACGCCTATGGGCCGAGGGCTCCGTTTGAGAAACCTTGAGGCAATTGAGGCACAAAAGCAGAAAAAATGTCATCCTCTAAACCTCTAGGCCTGATGCGATAGTGATCGATCGTAGATTGAGAGTTGAATTAGTCAAAGCAGGGCCCGAGAAGTATCAAAACGGAGGTCATTTTGGCAGCACCACCAGTTAGTGATAGCACGAAGAAATTGCAAAGAAGTCTTCTGAAGGAATGGTTCATCAAAACACTTAAGAATGGGGTAGAATTTTGAGATCTTGGTTATTATACTCAAAATTGTAGTGTGGGCTGCATTGTTTTTGCTGTAAGTTGTTTCGATTGAGTAATGATCATTCTTTATTTGCTGCAAAAACTTCCATAACTTTTTTGAATTTGTTTGGCTTGGGACTGGCGTAGCCTACAGCATTTCTTGTCTATTGGCAAAAGCGCGAAAAGGATTTCTTTTTTCGCAAAACGATTAGGACTACAGTTGTTGTGGTCAAGTATATCGGTCAATTGTCTCAATGTAGATTAATGTAGATTAAATAATTGGTGACTTTCCTCCCAGCAACACTTGCTATTTGCATTTCCCCTTCGTTAATTTCTTCTTTTTTGTTTGCGTTTCGTTTTCCTGTCATTCATTTTGAAAATTTTTGTTTGTCTGACTTCGGTCATACCAACTCCCCCCACTACAAATATTGTGTTTGTTCGAAAATAGTAATTGTTGAGTAAATGCTACAAAATCGTTGTTTGGTTTTCTGTTTATAATAGTTGTTACTTGTTCGAATACTCTGCTGATATCATTATGTTGTAGCAAGGGCGTACGCAAGGGGGGCTGTGGGGTTAAACACCCCACTTGAGTTTGGTATTTTACAAAACTTTTATTACCTGCTGCGCAAAGGAGATTGATTGTTTTCGCATTCTTTTTGCTTGTTAATTTGTCAACTTAATGCAAATACCACGGAATTAATTTGCATGAGAATTTCAAGGAACATTGTAAATAGGCCAAAAAGTAATAATTAGGTTTTGGTGGATATCTGGGTTATCGTCTGCATCCAGGAACCATCTCACCACTTTTTGCAGACCTTTCGTCCAGTACGCATGTTGAAAATTGTGTTCCGTGGTAGTTCACTTTGTCCCAAGCAATTGTCTTTGTTTTGTCTGCAATGGCTGATTAGCGAATGCGCTGACAGCATTTTCTACATTACCAATTTATGTTGCATGACAGAACTGTTGCACGAGCTCAAAAACAGTTGTTGTTGTTATAGAAGCATTCAGGCATTTGATAATGTCTCAGCAGGGAAAAAGGAAAACTAAAACTTTGCTGAACTTCTATGCATAACAAAAAACAACGAAAGTTTTCTTGCATACTTTACGCCTTCTTAGTTCTTGTGTAGTTTAGCAAGATTCGACCTTGCAAACCGGGCTACGCGCCAGCCAGTCCAGCCGCACACTTTTTATGCTCGACTGTTCGTATTCGAGATAGTGGCGCGCAGCCTGATTTTGCAGTTGTTAATTGTAAAATGTTGGTTTGCAAACAGGAATATGACGTCAAATTGCGACGTTACAAACAGCGCACACTAAATACAAATGACCACCATGTGCCACTGAGTGAACTCCACGTGAAAATTTTCTGCGTGCGCCTCTGTGTTGCAGCTATTGTCAGCTGCAGCTGTGAGTTGGGCCCCGCGGTATGGTGTTCGGGAAGGTTGCAGTCGACAATTTACGCTAAATTTTGCGAAAGTTCTTGCTAAAAGGTCTTCAAAAAAACAAAAGATCGTATCATGGTGGACTGAGCACGACGACGCCATAAATATAACACCACTGCCCACTACAAAGGGCTCCCACTACAACTTTTTGAAAATTATTTACATAGGCGAGAACAATATACAGTAGTAAATAAGTGTAGATCCCAAACCCAGCAGATCAATTGTGGCTTGCCACAAGGTTTAATTTTATCTCCCCTGCTCTTTTCACTATATGTTAATGACTTGCCAAAAGTATCTATCTTTAAAACTACTCTATTTGCTGATGATACAAGCCTAATATTAGCAAACAAGGACATTGATATTTTGGAAAAGATGGTTGACCAGGAAATTAAAAAAGTCGACAGTTGGATGCGTCATAATAAGCTATCACTAAATTATAGTAAAACTATCTACATGGTATTTAACTCAGACAAGAAGCAGAGCTCCCCATTTATAGTACAAATTGGTAGCCACCTAATTAATAGAGTCAATTCAACAAAATATCTTGAAATGCACTTAGATAATAAACTAAACTGGGATACACATATTTCAAAGCTTGAAAGCAAGCTTTCTTGCTATTCTGGTATATTTTATAGAATTCGAGAGTACTTGAGCATAAATGAACTTAAGATGATA
>Ga0210059_1013738_pt1 | contig 12074 bp, 6 predicted proteins | sample Ectturendosymbi2_FD_188042 | JGI IMG/M metagenome (GOLD analysis project Ga0210059, IMG submission 188042) | Ecteinascidia turbinata endosymbiont from Florida, USA - Sample 2 (SPAdes) (version 2) | ecosystem: Host-associated > Tunicates > Ascidians > Unclassified | place: Key West, Florida...
CCTGATGAAGGTTTGTTTCGGCTTTCCAGAAGGGCGATGACTGGAACGTCACTTCTCTCGTGGCTACAGTAACCACGCAATATCTTTCAATGATCACTATTATGATTACAAAGGCACTGCAGCATTTCTGCGGAGTGCAAATGTTTGCTTACGAAAATAATATTTGATTCGTTTGTGTCAGACCGGAGTTTGCGATCATGAAAAAGGTAAAGAAATAACATGCAGTAAACGCAGGAAGGTTTTGTTGAAGTTTTAATGAATCGAAATACTGGCCACAAGTGAAATGAGTCGTTTCAGCTACACTTTGAAAAACGTTACAATACTGACATCGCATAATTTACTTGATTTATGCGCCATTTTGGATGAGTGTTATTTGACATACGCCTGTAAATTTACATTACGAGCATCATTCAGTTACGAAAAATCTACAAGTATGAATCGAATGTTGCCCATGTTTTTGGATGCTACAAAACGTAATGCATAAGCTGTAGCCAATGGCTTTCCATTCCAAGCTGCCCGAGAGTTTAACTAGCGGCCAGAGCAATGAAACATCTTTGTAGGATGAAACGATACCATAAGCCTTTCACCTTGTTATTTGACACAAGGAATTGACGCTAAATGGAAGGTATTTTGAATGAACTGCCAACTTCCAGCTTACTAAAATATTAGTGTTTCTTTGTTGAACAGTGCTGTAACCTGAGAAAAGTTGGGAGCCAATGCCATATGCCAAGGGTGGCCAAATTGCAGCTCGCGAGCCGCATGCGGCTCTTCGAACATTTGCATGCGGCTCTTTGAGCTTTCCGAAAATTTATATTTATTTTTTTATGTCTATTGCAAAGGGTAGAAATGTTGTAAAATGGTACTGTGGCAGCTAGCGTGGCGTACAGTATTACTTTTGCAAGTCGTTCCCAAAAGAATTATGATGTCACAGGAGCGTAGATTGCAAATAAATTCGTGTTTTTATATTTTTATGTTGCGGCTCTTTGTAACTTGGGTTTTACGATACGCGGCTCATACATACAGCACGTTTGGCCACCCCTGCCACATGCAAAGGGTAGTTATAACTCCGCAAGTATACAGTAAGTTTGAGCTAAGCGAATATCATGCTTGCAAAGTTGGTTTTCAACAGCTTTTGTTCCACGAGAAGAATTCTATATGATCTACTTATACTTGTTGATATTTTCCGATGGCGCTTTGCAAGCAACTGGACCTTTACCTCACGCTTTGAGGAAACGTTTTTACTGAGCATATTAATTTTATTTACACAATGCAAGTTACACGATTGGTTACAGCGTACAAAGAATAATATAGACCTAACAGTTAAAGCGTAACAAAGATTTGGATTAGCAAGTCATGTGCAAAAACTGTTATAGTACTCTAACTTCACACTGGCTCGTAAGCTAGGTTTGTTCACTGGAGAAATCAAAACAACTCAAATCATGTTTGCTTTCTAATGGATCAGACGCAGTTTCATTTCGATCCGCTTGAGCGAGTAATGGTACCCGCGAAAAGAATACCAGTTGACGCCGTCGGCGTAGGACGAGTGTGAGCCATTCAGATAAAGTCCGTTAGGATTGGCGCCATGGCAGGCAGTGTACCACCATCCTCCTTTGTACAAAGCGGAACAGGAACCTCCATATGTATCCTGATCTTTGTCTCTAGTGCTGAAGCCAGTTCCCACAGGCGGCATGGCAGAACCTGTGGTTCGAAAGACAAAGCAACGATAAAGATATATAGGGCAGTTTCGATGAAATTTCAAGTTCTTACACATGGCATTTGGTTTCTCTGTGAACAAACTCAAACTGTCCAGAAACGTCTGTGGGTCAGCCTCCTTCAAAGTATATTGGTCCCAAAATTTGGCCTGATATTCGTGACAATTTGAAATCTTTACCGCCTTATTCATTTGGAAAACAATGCAAAAACGTCCGACAATCTTGTAAAATACCTGTTGATTTTAGTTTCATATGCTAGTCACTTTTCCGGAATATTGTTTTGATGTTCTTCTTTTCTCTTATATCTTCTACCTCTACAGTTGCTCAACCCATCCCACAGCACATAGGCATGATTTCCTCCCACGGTTTTTTGTTGTTTATTTACTTGTTTTATCTGACGTTGATTCGATGCGTTTCCTTACTTTTCTTTTACTACTTGTGAAGGGTCTTCAATAAAAATAATTTGTGCTGACAGCGGGGCTGGCTGAGAACTTCACCCACATGGTCTTTCGCTAACCCTTTGTGATTCAAAGATGCTGGAACACAATCATCAATTTGCTAAACCTTGAGTTTCCTATGTTCGCATCAATTAAAATTCATTTTTGTTCTTTCATGCTGTTGTATTTTTCTCTTGTTGCATTCGTGTTACTTCGTGATTTGAGTCAAAACAGGGCATGAATAAATCATTACCATTAGACCATACCAACCCCTCAGAAGTTTTACGATCTTGGACTGACAGTCCAGAGTTCATTCAAAAGGTATTGACGCATATATTGTGGAATCATGTCACCGCGATGGGAAAATACAGAGTTGAAGCGGTCTTGCCAATTATGGAAAATATATAATAGTCAGATAAATCAGCAAATTTACCGGTAAATTATTTAATTGATGAATTTTACAAATTTTACCAAAAGCATTTTTTGTGGCAGACATGCATGAACTTCATCGTGATAATTGCTGTGCTTGTTTAGAACTACAATCAAAATAATTTTTATGTTTATTGTTTTAAAATAAACATAACTTGTTTGTAAAATTTTAACCGGATAACAAACAGCGATACAAAGTTATGAAACTGGTGACAAGATGTTTTGAGTTTTGTTGTCTAAAAAAGCTTCAATTGGTCTTTAAATGTTTAAGTTCTGGTAAAATGATACAATGTATCCATGTTTCAAATAGGATAGTTCATATCTTTAGCTGTAAAATTATAATTTGAACCCTTTCATAGACCTTTCCTAAAATTTCAACCAGAAAATTCAAACTTTGAAGTAATGGTTCATCAACATGTAGTGATAAGTACAAAGTTGTTTCTCTACAATTGAATAAACTTTTTCAACCATACTTCCTGGTTTCATACGCATAAAATTTTTCCAGGAGTGTTTGAAAGCAGCTATACCTTATGCCCTTAAAATAAGCATGGTATAAGTAAATATAGTTTATTGGTAGTGTAACATCAAATTGGCTTTATGAAGACCCTTGTCTCATTGACTAAACTCCATGCATCGCTTCTGACACAACAAGTAAGCAATTTTGGCGTAGCTTTGTGTTCCTGACTGCTGGTTTTGAAATTTCAAGCAATGTATTTACATTCGAAAATATGAGAATTGCTTGGCATTTTATTTCCATGTCACGGTCAATACCGCAACAAAAGCAGTATAAAACGTTGACATTTTTTTGAAAATATTGAATTAAACTGATTTTCACAAAAAATAAAACCTATTCAAAAACATAAGCCTTTCATCTGTGTTTTCTTATTTTATGCTGCACTTGTGGTTTCATATGAAATTAATTTACACTGGCTTGAATCACTAAAGCACCATTCAAAGCAAATATGCTTTAATATCACAAACGTCACCTCAAGTCATTGAAATGCTTGAGACATACTGCGCGAAGAATTTCCTGAACTAAATTGTGATATAGTGGTATATCTCACACATACTGTATTCACATATTTAATTTTTATTCGATGCGACAAATTTTGTTACAGCTTAGTTAAGAAAATATTTCAACCACTACATAATTAATTGTACATATAAACATATACTTTATTTAATCTTCAAACATTTACTTTTCTTCAGCACCTTGTCACGACAGTTGTCATCACTTTGATATTAAACATTTTTTTGGTAAGCGAAATGTGTGAGAGCCTATCAAAAGCAACTCATAAATATGCTAAACATTCTTGAAAGGTTGCAAGATCTCCACTGTGCAGTGGAAATGCATCAACATGATTATCATCTACTGTAGCTCTGAAACATTTTTTGTTATCTTGTCGAGTTGGCACTATCTCATGACCACATGCAAAATCTATCGTTTTTTTGGGAAGGTTTGTTTGATGATATTGTAATGGAAATTTATCAACACGGAAATAATATGATTTTCACATAACAGAAATCTATCATGAAAATATTGAACGGTTCATATGAAAGCCGAATCTTTCAGGGTGAACTTAAAAAGTACTTTTAAACGATGCAGCGTGTCAAGCAATGAATTTAAAAACTTATCTGGATTGACTCATATGGAGCGAACATGTGCAATTTACCAGATCAAATATTTTGTTTACTTTTTGTCCAGGATCTGAGCTGAATGGTTGTTTTGCAATCGCCTGTTGGTCAGATCACAACACAAAAAATACAAAACACGTGTTCTGTAAAAAACTAAACACCATGGTATATTACACAAACTGGGCGCAAGGTTCACATTAATTCAATAACAATTATTAATCACCAGTATTTACCGCTACGTCCAGAGTATGCACCAATCTTAGTTATTGTATAATCTGTTCCAGCTCCCACTACGAACGATCTGAAACATGAAGCAACGTAATATTTTCCAAAAATATCCAGCATGTATTTGATAATTGGGGAAGCATAGCTTTTAATTAGAACGTGGAAGAGAATCTCGTCTGGCGACAGATATTTCGTAGGCGAAACAATTGAACCATTTTTCTTTAACAGACCTAAAATTTCAGGAAGCTTTGGAAGAGGTTGGAAGTAAACTTTTTCTGTATTTACAAAAAAATGACTGTCTAAAGCATTTTTCCAACCACCAAATATCTTGCAGCTTTTGTGTTCTCCAGAAAGCTGCTTATTTCTGATCTGCTGGAAATTTGCAGGTCTCTGTGGCATCTGCACCAAAATTTTGAATATGGCTTATCTTTCAACGTAAACCGTTGATTTAGGGGCTGCACTTGCAACTGCGAAGAACTGAACTTCATCAAACAAATCTGATACCCGCCTGAAAGATTTTGATTGCGATGCATTAAGAAGAAGTGGTATCGCAGACATGTTTCTCAGAAACCGATTTATTCATTCTTTTAATCATTTTGAATACATTCGGCCACACAAGTGAAACATTGGCTTCACCCAGTGGGGCATGCAAATGTGTTTTCAGGAAAAAATGTGTTTTCGACTTTTTTATCTTAAACATTTTCCTATAAAATTTTTCCATTATTTCAAATTTATCACAGATGTTTCTTTTAGATTAGTAAAACTGGATAAAAATTATCGCTCTAATACCAACACGATTGTACCAACCATCTACTTTCAAACACACCCAAGTAGATAACAAACGAAAATGTTTGTCAACAATTGACAATAACTGATAGTTAACCGGCAGCCTACAGTTAAATGTTAGGTGATACGCTTAAAAATAACGAAAACATAAAAATAACATCATGTTTATAATCGACGTCTCTAGACATTGACTGGTTTCAACGTTCTTTGCAGCAAAATATATTTTCACGCCAGTACAGCAGGTGTGCACAGCACAGGTCACGCGTGCCCAACGGCGCTAAACGTGCCAATGACATCACACGTATGAACAGCGTTAAAGGTGCCAAACAGTCTTTACCATTGCAGCCAGGATTAGAACGCTTTCATTGCAGTAGCTTTCAATATCTAAATTTTAGTTTGCTAAGATCAAAGTCAGTCAACCGACGTTCGGCACTACTTAAGATAGTGATATAACATTTGACTCAGTAAGGAATTTTGGCGGGACGTGGCTGTTTTAGGTAGATAAATTATTTTATTATGTGATGAAAATTTTAAGCTCCCTTGACACAGACGCTTGCAATTCTTTGTATGAATTAGAAGTAAAGGGAAAAAATGGTGGACAATGGAAAAATAACACACTTGTTTTTTTCAAAATAAGGTCGTTACAAAAGTTTTTGAAGTAGCAAAACAAAAAACGTTTCGTAACTTTTTCAACTCGTGCAACTTCCCTGTCACAAAGCATCATGTTACTCACCGGTATCTTGCATAAGTAACGTTGTTTTCAAAGTCTTCCATATCTACACGCAATTCGTAATCGCCACTGCTTGTGATGCGGTGAATATTTTCAAGACCTATAAATTCGTAAAACAGACAATGTCGTTAACAAGCAATGCAACTTCATTCTGTAGATCCAGTTAAAACACATTCCAAGCTTTTGTGAGAATGTCAAATTAATGTTATTTCTAACCAGTCATTAGAAGTGCATACATATCTCTAAAGTTGTGCATTTCATTCAAATTGCGTTTGATAACATTATCCATTAAAGATAGGTAGCGGTGACATTTTTGCATTTATGCTTCTCTCGATTGACGCAATGTCAATTTTATTGACCGTGAAACGAAAGTGTGCTTACGATTTACGCAGTTTGATACCAGAAGTTGGACATATTACTTAGCATAACCACGGACAGCGAGCGAAATTGTTCTTTTTCTGTTGAACCATAGTTAATTTGGTTGTTGGTGAAAAACGCAGTTGGTTGCACATGTTTTAAGCAGATACATGGGAATCTCAATAGTCTGAGAAATGTGGTGTTTAACGTACTTCGCGCCTAATAATTTCTTCCCAAATTTCTCTTTTTTTAACGATACTATAAGTAGTTTACAGAAGTATTGTAATGAGTAAAAAAATTAAGAAACACCCTGGTATTCAGAAACAAGCCAACACGTAGAAGGAAAACTTAAACACAGGTATTATGTCACAGCTATACCATTTTAAAAATTCATGTGAAATATGTTTTTATTTTGTTGTGGCATTCCTTTGAAATATTTTAATTTTCCGGATTGATTCCTCGTTAAAAATGCGCAAAAGTGCGCAACTTATCTTAAGAAACCAAGTTTGATGGCCTTTGTTGTGACTACCTATTTAACTAGACAACACATAAAGTTTCTGCGGAACATTAACTAGCAACAATAAACGGAATTCAATAGCTTTACACATTCTGATCAAACAAGCACTAGGTGCGTTCTGTGGACATGTGGAAACGGAAACAAATTTCTACATTCGGTCCTAAACCTTGCTTCTGCTTCCCAAGGTCTAATCTGATTTGAAACATTTTAGAATAGTTTTGATATTAGTCTTTTAACATTTATTTATTTTGCGTTTGTCTGTTGTATTTTTTTAGAATATTCTGGAGTATCTGATTAATATGAATCCTCTACCGAAAAACAGCATGGGTAATTTGTCTTTGAAAGCGCTTTAGGATGGTAACTGCGTAGGTATGTGCCTACTTATAACAAGAAAAATCACCACTTATGAGTTATGGTTTGGGGTGTTTAGGAAGTCGTATCAGGTAGAGAATGATATGGATCAGGAGTGTTCAATGCAACATCAAATTTCGATTAAAATTCAGGTGAATCCTGTTTGGTGTTTTGGATATGATGCAAGTGTTACTTAAATAATTGCGAAGATTTGAGATGTTGGCTTATGGCCTGTCAAAGCGCCGCTAAAATCACTGAATATCAAGGGAGTTGGATGAATGTGTAGGAAATTTTATCTGAGCGCAACTGTTTGTTTCTGCCGTTAGCCAAATGCACACGTTTCTGTGACCTATACATTTGCAACAGGTATCAATTTTAGGTTCATCTATTGATTGGAAGAAACGCAAACTTTAAATTTATGTTTCCAGCAGATGGACCACAACCTGTGAAAATTGTTAATGGTACATAAAAGTAAAAAAAGTCAGAAACCACTGGGTTACGCAAAAGCAAATTGTGACGCACGTAGAAAGATAAACCAAGTCGGGTATAACCTTTTCCATCTTATTTTGGCAATCTACATCAAAAAGCAACAGCAGATGAACTTCATCGTAAGATTTTACCCAGCCAAAATTCTCCGTCGAGTTTGCCGAAGCCGTTGACATAATCGTTCCAGCCCCGAAAAAAGTCTTCAGAACCATCCATCCTTCTCTGTAACACCTGTCATGTGATGTTGTATAAACTGATGTTCTTTTACCACACCCCGTTAGCTAACCGCAAAGAAAGTCTTCCATAGAACTCACAATCCATCCTCCACCATCAGTGGTCAGATCGCAATATACTTGAACACCTAACTGTCCTCCCGGAAAAGGATAGATTGTGTAGACACCTCCTTTATCTGATTCATAGCGAGGAAGTACGTCACGACAACTTCTAGCATTAAATGCATCTGAAATGCAGAAAGTCAAACTGCTTTCAAAACCTTTCTTCCTTTTCGTTATTGCTACAGTTATTGCGCAAACCAGAAAGATACTTCAATCCTAATTCTGGAAATCAATTGCTGCACGCATTGACTTGCAATTGCGAAAACAATGCGCAGCGTCATAGTTTACGATGTAAACAAGTAAACGCTAACTAAAATTTGCTTTAACTGTGCATGAACACTTTTTATTCATGGAATTTTAGTTTCTCAGCACATGACAAATATCAATCGACTTCCTAACCAAAACTATATAACGCACCTGCTCCTAAGATGTCCCCTACCGGCTGTCTTTTGGGTAAAAATGAAAAATACGAACAGAAAAAGCAGAGTTTAACCAAACGAAGGAATTAATTTAGTCAGCCGGTAGAAATAGCACATCGCGCATTCCAACTCGTAGGTTTATCACCTCGAAATTCCTGCTACACTATTTTCCTGATCTTTCTTGAGTATTGTTTTTTTAAAGATCCGTTTGTTTCCCGGAGTATTTTGGCTAAACAGCAGTTTCCTGGCACTTTTTATAACCATGTGAGCAACGTTCCGTGATATTTAAATCAAGGTTTGCTGAGTGACAAATAATGAGAAACCTAATCTTGAACAACAACAACCATGGTAGAGACAACTAATAAAAATGAAAGAAGTCCCGTGCTTGCATCCAGCATTTTGTCAACTAAACCTAAGCCTGTAGCACTTAGTCATGACAAAACGCGTATCTCATAATCTCCATTTTTCAGAATTACTTTACACAAATGGTTTTAGATATGTTTGGACCAGAAACACTATCCTATATTTGTTGCGACTTTCGTGAAGCTATGAAAGTTTGACAAAACAACGTTACAACTTCTTTGTACGAAACAAACGCACTGGTCTAAATGTCGCCACTTTATTAACTCAAAGGGAAATCAAACGTCAAACACTTGTGTTTATAAGTGAAATTTCTCTACTGAAGGCACTAAATATGAGATATGTAATTGAAGTAAATAAAACAGGCATAAAAATGCTAGTTAAAATTGCAGAACATATGTATTACTAAAGCATTATTTTCAGGAAGGTGTGTTTCACATTTTGACTTTCAACTCAGACTTCCTGAAAACAATGCGTTTGTCACTGGCTACGAATCAGCGAATCTTAAAAGGTAATTCTTTAAGTCGAAACGTCGAACAAAATAATGAATTCAGTGCTTGTGACTACTGCAAAATAAGAATTTGCTGCAGCTTCGTGAATTCGTTACCGTAAATGACAGTTTTGCTTCTACACCGTAAAATTGGAACCAATTCTTATCACTTTGTTTTCACCTCAAGAGCACATTACTTGGACATGAAGAAGATTTTGCAGAGAGAAAACAATGATGTGCATTGAATAAGGATAAAACAAGTGAACGTGCAAGAAAATGCAGGAAATATTTAAGCTGGGTCTGCAAATGTAAGGCGTAAGTGCGTGCTATTGCTGCATTTCCTGTCAAGAGTGCATGGTGATCTCAAAAATATCATAATATGTGTCTACGATTATAATAAACAGTGGCTTTACTTTTTGCTTTGTTTAATTCCAATTGAAGTTTTTGTATTTTTGTGGCCAACCCATGAATCGTCTCACAATTGCACTGTTCCGCAGGTTCTCCTTTGCTTCCTTTAAAGCCTCGGGGACCTCGCTTCCCTGGTGGACCCTGGTACGTGACAGCAGCTGAACCTGGCAAGGTTGTATCCGATCCATGTCCACATTGAATGGAACAAGAATTCCATCTAAACTGAGTTTTACCCTGGTTGATTATTGCAAAACACACCAGCAGGGCACTAATAAATTTCGCGTAAACCATTTCACATCAAGAGAATGCTTCAGTAGACTGTGAAACAATATCAAATTTTTATGCTCTTTGGAGTGTTGCACAATGATCTGTTTCAAATAAAAGTAAACCTTCGGAGTCCATCGTAGCACGGAGTTCATCGTAGTGTAAGGTAATGATCTTTGCAGACAAACGGCTTCTATAGTGAAAACCTGATTGCTAAATAAATATTTAAAAGATCTCTACTGGCAAACGTTAACGACCTAAATGAAACAAAAATACACTGACGTTGCGTGTATAACCAGTGTATGACCGGCCTGCAGCAGGGCGCAGAAAGATTTTGATTTAATATGGTGTTTTGATGGCGCTTTACAACTACAGTGGTCTTGTAGCGCAACGACTGTGTATACAGCGTTTGGTATCATTTGACCCGGTTCGTTTTGTGTTCCCTGCGGGTCTTCTGCACACTGTGCGCCTGATACGAAGGCCACAGCACCAATTCACAATGTCTTGGTAAGATCCCGCCGAGAGTCTGACTTCAGACCTTCCAGCACCGAAGCGGACGCACTTACCACTAGGCCACGAGCTGGTGGCGTAGAACGAAACTCAGCAGTATCCATGTTTTTTTAAAGCACAACGCAGCAGAACAATCTCAGCGATGTAATCAAGACAGCATGCCCAAAGCACACCCAGGCCTGCAGGTCAAAGATGATCACAAAGCGCAAATGGTATTTGGAAGAAACCGGTCCATCAGGAAGCCCTGAATTGCAACCATTTTGCGCGACACCAATTCCTAGGATAAATCACTATTCAAAAGTAGCACGACGTTGTTTCACTCCAAATGCAGATTTATACACACAGGGTAGGCGGACATTAGTTTTACTCAGTGGCGGATTAAGGGGTGTTCTGACTGGACTACAGCCAGGGGGTCCAACATTTGGGGGCCCCGATCCCAAGTCGGAAAAAAGTATACACTGTAAAAGACACCATCGCCAATTGGAACTAATAAGTAGGCCCTCTGTTCTCACTCATTGAAATTGCTTCGTTGACATAAAAGTAGTTGATTCTTTGGCGTGTGGTCTGGCCGACACTCACTAACAAGTTACTACTTCAAGGTCTAAAAAGTTAAGGTATTCCATTCGCTTGTCTTATTTTGGTTTCTGATGCGTATGCGGTATCCACGTCATTTGAACATCGGTCCTGACAGACAGTCCCAAAGGAAGTTGTGAACTTGTTAAGTGGTGTCATGTCTCTCAACCAGTGGTGTATCTATGCAAAATGGCGCCCATGGCAAAGTTTAAATGTGCGCCCTTTACAATATTTTAAATATTAAATATAGAAACAATTTTTACGAAAGATAAACCATGAAGAAAGAAAATGTTTTATAACAGAAAACATGTGTATATTTTTGATTAAAACTTTTAAGCAAAGAATGTATAAATTATTTATATGGACCGTAACATATCTCTATGCTCATTTATTTTTATTATAAAGAACATCAAAACATTCAAGTAACGCCGTTTTCATCATTTATATGTAATATTGTCTCACCAAATTTTAAATCTTACAAAAAACTTCACCCAACATATTGCAATTTCAAAAAGCAATTTCTTTTTAAAATGAAACACATTTAATCTGATGATACAGTAAGCTAATTAATGCAATACATGTATTACGGTACTTGTGTTCAAAAAACACAATTCCATCGAAACATCAATATATTCAGCCTTTTCTTGTTTAAATAACACAACATGCTAATTCCATGCTTTTATCCGCCTATAATTTCATCAAAGTCTGTTTTCTCTCATTCGTCCCTTTCTATAGCCTACTCATCAAAGCCACATCACGCAATCTGTCCTGGCACACGGGACTTAGATGAATGAAAAAATTCTCTTGGCTTGCAGTAGATACTGTCATCGTTAGCATTATCTGCAAAACAGTTAGGAATGGCGCTTTCATAACCATATTCAAAAACCAATGAGGTCTTCAGAACGCGATAATTCTAATTTGTGCGACTTGATACTAGCATTGTGCAATTTAGAATCTCCTTGCATAATTGCTTGCCATCAACGTGTGGACTGTACGCAGCTCCTAAGTTGTTACACATAGAATATAGATTTTAGGTTTTGACGATCAGGA
>Ga0210059_1013739_pt1 | contig 12074 bp, 11 predicted proteins | sample Ectturendosymbi2_FD_188042 | JGI IMG/M metagenome (GOLD analysis project Ga0210059, IMG submission 188042) | Ecteinascidia turbinata endosymbiont from Florida, USA - Sample 2 (SPAdes) (version 2) | ecosystem: Host-associated > Tunicates > Ascidians > Unclassified | place: Key West, Florida...
TTCTGTTTAGCCGCCGTCGTCGTCGTCGTCGTCGTCGTCGTCGTCGTCGTCGTCGTCGTCGTCGTCGGTTAAACCGAAGTATACACGCTTCCATACGACGCCACTCACTAACTGACCGCCACAGACGGCCAGCACACAAACGAAGCGTAGCAATCAAGCGAGGCGCCATGCGCTTAGGGCTGAAACAACGGCAACACTTAATGCGAGAACAGAGCGGAATAATTTGAAATGAAAGGGGAACTTGCCGTAACAATTACTAACAATAATTAAAAGCTATACGTTTTCTGCAAGCTTTCGAGGAATCAGTCAACTGGGCTCTGCTGTCATAACTTCTCGAAGATTCAGACTTGCACATATCTTTGTTCAAGTAATTAGTCTCCATCAGTGTGGCGCAGGCGAATCAATCAGGAAATTCGTTATATTGGAAATCGATTTCACGTAACTCTACGCATCACCAGACCTGAAATCGTATTAAAATAACATCTATTTGAACACGATTGTAGGATTGACGATCCGCAAAGTTGCGTGAAATCAATTTTCTACATATTACATTCGTTGATTTATCCGGCTTCGTCACCTTGGTGGAGAGCAATTACTCAAACATTAATTAAAGCTTTCAATACACAGCGTGTTGCTGTTTAAGAAAATATTTAAAAAAGGTTGTGTCAAAAACCAAGGGTCAATCTTTCTAAATTTATTAATATCTTCACCAGATGAGATACATCCACCAAGGCACAATCCGAATTCGAATCTTTTCTTCCACAGCAACAAACAAATATAAAATGATAACATTTCTCAGGGAGATGTGCATTGAAATCGGTACAAAAAATCGAAGGGTCATCTTTTATGGTTTTTCTCCTCAAACGTATACTGCGTTATAACGTCTTATTGCTTCAGTGGCTGAAAATCCCATCGCATTGAGTGATGAGCTTCTACAGCTTAAGAAAACCGGTAAAATGTCTTTAGTTGTCATTTGCAGCTTCTTCGCAAAACCACTGTTCTGCGCTGCCAACAACTGCCAGAGTGTACACATGGTTTTGTCCTGCTGGTTGCTCTACTGTAATGTACAGAGTATGGGGAACTGGAATTTATACTGATCATTCCAGTTTGCGTGCTGCTGCCATTCACGACGGAAAAATTTCAGGTTGGCTTTTATTTCAACATTTTGTAACAAGCGTTCCTTCAATTTGGAGAGTAGCTCAAATTTACTGTGCAGCATAAAATCAATTTCGTTACTGTTGCTGTATTCTTCACTACTTCTGTGCGTTCCTACGTTACTCAGTACACTTTATGATTTAAATTACCATTTGAAGAATAAAATAACTGAAGTATCGTCGTTTTCCACTTCAGGTAATTGGAAAAATGACATTTTAGGGTTTCGTTCAGATGGTTTGTCAGTTTTTTCAGAATAAAACGCGTTTTTTTATTTTTTTCATTCCATGGTGGACATTTTTTGCATTTTTGCAGTCGTTTTTGCAATCCGTGGTGGCTTCTGGAAAAATCTGGGTAACGTCCAAGAGAATTGGTGTTGACCTTAGGTTGTAACAAGGATTCATTGGGTAATAATTCTTGATGAAACGAACCGCAACACATTGATAGCGTTGTTGTTTTTCATGAACAGTTATGTTGCTGTGCGCTATTTCAGATTCTGGTGGTGAAATTACGGTTTATGTAACAAAATCCCTTCAGTATTACAAGGAATCGGTTCAAAATGGAATTGTTAGTCACTCCCTCCAAGGATGGCCGAACAGATTTTCGTTTATGTTTGAGGATAAGCATGCTGGTTATTTAATGTTATCAGAAGAATTTGTTTGTTTAAATGGATTTACGCTTGTCATAAAAGAATGGCATCTGTATAGAAATTGCAACACCTATGGAGACGATAAAAGCAGCAGCAGGCTTATGCAAAACTCCGCATAACATAAAAACGTTCCTTATCAGCATTTGCTTGTTTGTGTTGAAGCAACTGCAAATACATACACCATAGTCACAAAGTATAACCTTTATTCACATTGTCTTACTTTTCAAAGTCTAATACGAAAAACGTTTGATTATCCAATTGAAATTCAAAATTTAAAATTAGGAAGCTAATCTTTCATTAATTTGAATATTTCTGAGGCGTAAACAACAAGGTAGTGGTTCCAAACCTCGGGTAGGCAAAGATGAAGAAAGGAGTCTGCAATTTATGGCCTTTTACATGAAAATACTGCTCGCTGTTGGAGTTAATTAAAATGCTAGTTCAGAATCTGAAGTCAGAATTCCCCTACCAGGTTCGATTTTTGAGATACTACATTTTTTAAACTAATTAAACTAATGATTTGGTATCCGCGCAGGAAATACTATCATCTACCTTACGGTGCGCAAGTCCAAAGGTTGAACAAACACTACATTAAATCTTTACGAGGTCAAATGCAAGATAGGTTTTTGTATCTGTATTTTCCAATTAAACATTACGCTTTTTCTGGTTGGTTTTCAAAATGATCGGTCAGGATTCAGCTCCAAACCTTCAAACATGCGTTGGTCGTGCAAGCAAAGCATTCGTGATCAGAGTTTTTATTTTTGTGGATGGTGAGTTTTATGAACTGTGAATGTCGTCTTTCGAAACAAATAAACAAATTATTAAACATCGAAAGCATGTACGCTCAACAAAGGATGCTTTGGCATCTGAGAAGCAGAATAAGTGCTGCCAACTTGATTGGATTGAACATTGAAACCAATCATCCACAACCCACGATGTGGTGTTCGAAGAGACAAGTCTGAGCAAATACAAAGGTTTTACATCTTGAGGTCATTGACGCAAACGTACTTTCCGTTCATTTGGAAATGGGGTTTGATGAGCGTTGAAAATTTTCTTAAAACGCTGGCTGTCTTTACATAAAACAACATTGGTGTATTTGTAGGTGTTTTGAATATTTTTTCACCCCACCGCCTGCAGATTTTTGAAATGTATTTATATTCAAAATAGAATTATTTATATTCAAAATAGAATCTGAAGCTGTTACTAAATCGCCAATGAAGGATTTGCCCCTCTCCGATTTTACGACTGTTGCCAGGACAACAATGTCACTATTGACATTACCACCTCACCGAATAATAATTGGAGAAAATTCGCGAAAAAGGTAATATCGTATCCTTATGTTTCAGACTTGTGTCTCAAGATAGCAAGTTCCGAGCCAATCAACCGTATCATCACCATGACGTGTGAAGCAGGTTGCGCTCAAACTGCGCAACAAGCGTCCGTCTGGGGAACCTCATGCTACAGAGCAGATTCCAGCATTTGTCGCGCGGCCATCCATGTTGGGAAAATCTCAGGTGTTCTCAAATGCTTATCGCAGCTGAAACAATAAAAAATGAACTGGGTTTGTAATTTCGCATTCACCGGCAAAATCTTAAACGCCATTTGTCGTTGCAGATTCCGGTGGAGAAGTGACTTTGCAGATTTCTGACGGGATGGGCACTTATCAAGGAAATACCCAGAACGGCGTGGCCAGCCTCTCGTCTGGAGAATCGGGGAAGTCTTTCGTATTTGCAAGTAAACCTTTATTGGTGACATTGAAATGCATGTTGTGGTGAAATGGTTCTTGGAAAAAATCAAGTACGAAGCAAGGACGTTGGGATCTTGATACCAATTCAAACAACGCTCCTTCGTTTTGCACAGCCTCAAGACTGCGTAGCAACGCAAAACCTAGTCCAGCTATATGATAAAAGAAAGTTGGAAAATATCCAGGGGTGAATATTGCTGCTGAATACGCAACATTTCAGAGTTAGACCAAGAGGGCTGCTTTTGCTGTTTATGAGACATCTGTCATGCCACCCCAAGCAGTTGCATCCCCTATATATAGTTTTACTTACGCATGTGATGAACATGCTATTAACAGTGAAAAGCGGAGTTTTCCATCCCATTGCAAGTGTGTTATTGTAACTGCACTTTTTGACATCGCCCAGTGTGTACGTAAAAGGATGAAGGCCAATAGGCCTACTATAAACTTTTTTTATGAGTCAGTATTTACACACCACGGTCTTTTAAGGGTATTTTTGTTTTCTTGTTGGGGATTTCTACAAGTACAACAATTAAGTTTTTTTATCGCCGGGCCATAATGGTTTTATTTATATAAAGAAAGCAAAATAATAAAGGTCTGCATAATTGCAGCTCCCACGAAGACTAATAGCGTATCGCTGGTGAAACAATAAAATGATTCGGGTAAATACTGTACTTAATAGTAACCTGACACTTTTATGCAAAATGTGCGTGACAGCATGCCAGTGTTTCACTCTCTGCCCTTCTTTACTTCACAAGATTTTGTATGATTGTAGAAAGAGCATACAAACGTACTCTTCAAAACTGCACAAAGCTTCTTTCTTAGGGAAGGCTTTTTTGATGGATGTCTTTCCATGATCCTGTTTTTTCGGTCATTTTCGATCATAGACGGAAAATTATTTTGAAATGATCGAAATAAATTAAGTCAATTCGGTCAGAAAGTCTGAAAATATAGACTAATGAATATTTTTACGGCGAGTTTTAATACAATTGTGAGAAAAATGACCGAAATGTCTCAGCAAAGAGCACTAGCTATGATCATTGCTGCTTGTTCAAACTCGCTTTGACGTAAAAATCGTCAGGATCAACCCAAAACCTCGAGCGTTTACGATCCCTGAAGTTTACTTTTAAAGTTCGCTTGGCTTTGGCATCGCCACTGCGCTGTGCTACAGTCGGTCATTGGCCAGGCCTTGGAACTAATTGTCTCCATCTTTCGATTGTCAAAGGAGTTGTGCGTAGTGTTTGCGATCATGGGCGTCAGAAGGGGGGTAGGGGGAAGCTGTGTCCCTGGATTTTGAAATTCGACATTTTTCTATTACATTCCCAGCAAGAAAAGAATGTTTTATTAGTTTCGAGTGGGTGAAATGCAATTTCACCATTTTTGGTCGTCCCTGGAAAATCCACTATTGTTCCCCCTGGTAAAAAGTTCTCGCGACGCCCATGTTCGGGAGGATCTTTTTTTCCGAGAACTGAAACGTTGCGTTTGTCAAAAGATTTCAAACTAGATCATGAAAGCACCATTTGTTGATGTGTCTACGCAGTGTATTTGTGCGTTACGTGCAACGTTTCGTAATATCTTTGTTAGTTACACGCACAGACAGACGCTCGTTCTGGTCACGTAGGCCTTGTCAAACGTCAGAAAACAAAACGTTGTTACATGTTTATCAAAAGCATACAATAAAATTAACGTGTGCACGAGGTCAAACGTTTACAAACGTTTAAGCAATTTTTTCCGTTCCAGAGAATCAAACAGGTTAAAGATTTAGACGATAATATAATTTCCCCTAAAATGCCAGCAAACTTTGATTTGAAACTATGTCAGCATAATTCGTCTTTGGAAAAACAGAATTTTTGAAAAATGCTGAGACCCTTTTATCTACAAAAGTTTGTAGCTATTCGTATTTAGCACGTTTTTTTAACAAAGGCAATTGCGCTTTGACTGGAGATGATGTGACTGGATTTTCAACAACAATTACCTGTCCACCTGGCTGCAACGAGACCAGTTACCACGTTTGGGAAACTGCTGTTTACGCTAGTCATTCATTCATCTGCGCCGCTGCCATCCATAGTGGAGTTATTGAGGGTTTGTTTTTCATTTCTGTAGTATCGCCTATTCTGCATAAAAACATTGGGATGAGTTGTGCCAATTTGCCTATGTGCTCGTATTTCTGAAATCGTTAAGAATTTCCCTTGGCAATAGCAAATATGAAGAAAGACATAGAAATAGATAAAGGGCAAATTTGCATAAACTGAAAGAAAAACAAAATCGATTAGCAAAATTAAATTTTTCTTGAATTTTTTGCAATTTTCGAACGACTTTAGTGGTGCAAAAACACAACTCAATGAGTATCCATTTTTGTTGCGTTTTGGCATGGCAATAGCATTTGAAAGAAATTGAAAATGAAAGTTACACACATGTGGCATCACGAAGCAAGAGACCTGATCACTCTGTACCACTTGTTTGCCCCAAATTCATATAGGTGCTATTCCTATCGCTCTTTCCTTTCGAGGTGCCTCACGCTCTGGTGATTGATGTGACGTCGCGATTGACAGCACGAAAATAATTTAAAAAGAGCTGCCCGTGATTGAATTCGCTTGACTACTTGCATCAAGGAAACAAGCACTAAGCACCCAATGCAACGCAAACCATCAGATAGTTCTCTCTTCAACTTTAGTAAGGACTTCATCAGCAGCTACGTTTTTCTTGAATATTATCATTTAATTTGAATGTTCTTACAACACATTTTGTATGAAAGCACCTGCTTCAATTTGCGGAAACAATAGCAAACAATAGCGATCAAAACCTCAACTAAGAAGGCATTTTCGTGATTTCTTAGTTGGAAAAACTCATAGAATAAACTTTTTTCGTTATTACAAAAGAACGTTCGCAGCAGAATATCGAAACAGATGTAATCCGTGGGTTCTTAAGAAAAAGCACTCTTTTTAGCTTATTTTTATTTCAAATTCTGACAAAACTGTGCCTTAAAAAGCCTATTTTAGAGAAGCACTCCTCATGCGTAACGACATGCAAACGTTGCCTTTATGTAAATCGCTATTCAGTGGAAGGAAAATTACAGAACTAGTTATAGACCATGTGCTGTAAATGCGTTTTCAATGTGTTAAGATATAAGAGTAATGACTAATTGTCCACTCAAACGAATATTCGCTGTGAAACGCTTTGAAGTTTAGGAAATCGCAATCGCACAGTTCTTGGAATTCATAATAGTGTACTTTTATCAAGTGTTGCTCCAACCACTTGGGAAAGGTTACACACAGTCACAATTTATGTCATAAAGCACATTATTAAAAAAATAAAGAAAAAAAGACGCTTAGATACGCTGGTCTTGTATCAGTTCACTGTCTTATTTTCTGCACAATTTTCAGACCTATGCAAACTGCGCAGAGTGGATTTCAACGTGGACATAATTGAAGTGACCTGTCCACGAGGATGTGCATCATCCCTTAACCAAGTTTTGGGAACAGATTTTTACTCTGACGAATCAAGTATTTGCGCAGCCGCGATCAGCCGCGATGGATGCATCACCGGTAACTGAAAATATATTCTTTCCACTCCGGATTGCACGCATCCGCTTTTTCGTTGTTGTTATCACTACTTATCCACGATTTTTTCGTTTCCAAGCAAATCAATGAAGTTCTCATCTTTTAACATTACCAATGAATGCTTTGTATCGGAGTTTTCACCGATCAAATGCTTCGTGCAGTGTTTCATTTTTCGATCATATAATGTTTTCCGCTCTTCAGTGTGTTATTCGTTATTTTCACTATTTTCTTTTAGGTTGAAAATAATGTTTCCATAATTTGGGTTTCTACCAATCTCAGTAATGTAATGAAAAATGCGCTTGTTAATACGAAGAGAAGCAAACGATGCACTTTGTTGCATTGATGGCATGTCGGTTTTCTCTTGTAAGTCGCAAATAGCGTCCGTTTGTCTAACAGAAACATACTGTAGGATTTATGCTCAAATTGCACAGATACTGCCCTAACGCAAGTTTGGTAACAACAGGCTTGGAGCTTTGTGTGAAATCACTGCTTCAAGAGGGAACGCGTACACCACACATTGATTTCATATTGCGAATGGAATATATATTCTATTGTGCTTGTGTAAGCACGATTTCCCCACGAAGGTAAAACTCATAACGTTCTGCTAAGAAACGTGAAGCACTACCATTAATCAATGGCAAGAATAGCATATTTTTGTGTTTGGGTAATTTCTATTTCATCTGTTGATTGCTGCAGATAATGGGGGAGCTGTAAAAGGATTCAAAGCAGCTGGCTTTATGTCGCGTCGAGGCAGTATTCATCACGGAATTGCCACTTTTTCAAAGTCATAACGAAATGCAACTTCAGAAAGATCAATCACACTTTATAGTAAGTCTACAAATCGTTTCCTAACCTTAAGGTTATGAACTTATTTTCGTAATGCATATGCACTTTAAGGCGTTCTAACTGTATTTTTCTATTTCTGTTCAGAGTAGAAATTTTACGATTTTTGCATTTGCTTCATTTGAAGTTTGTTTTAAGCAACAGCATAGCAATTCAGAGTTGTAAACCGGCCTTATTTTGACGCCTGAACCCGGCCCGAGCCCGAAATCACAAGCCCGAACCCGGCCCGAGCCCGACATTTATTTTTGGAGCCCTATTTTGTCCTGAAAGTCAAATTTACCGAGTGAGTTGAGATACGCGCAACTGCGGGTATCATAAAACGTAGTGTACGGGTGTAGATGCAGGTACACGGTTTATCACACCCAAAATAGCAAACACCTTGACCAAAACATTGGCATTATCTAGCACAAACTTAGCTTGTTAATCAACGATAGGCTAATACTGCGGAATGCAATGTTTCTCAAAAAAAAGAAACTATCACAAAACTATCCAAGATAGCTCTGTAGGCATAAAAGAAACTATTTAGGATAGCGCTACAGACATGAAGAGCTGGTCTGGTTTGTAGGCTACTTGAAACGAGCCAAGAATCGCGTGAGTGATCTTTTGGACGCAACTCCACCACGTGCCAATTTCTTCACCGCTGTCGCCTTCTCAAAAAGAGAGACTAATCCGAGCAGAGAACAAAAGAACGCAGCTGTGTTTGCAAATAGAATTAGCTGAAGAAAAATCACAATCACTTCACTCACAGACGTTACTGAGGTAGCACCACAAACTTACCTCACGAAAGAAAAAAATCGTTACTCAATGTCATAAAAAATTTTGTATGCAGGTCCGAAATCGGCCCGAAACATTTCGATAAACTTAACCCGAGCTCGAGCCCGGCCCGAAACCCGGCCCGACTTACAACTCTACAACTCTACAGTCATTTTCCCCGACTGGCTGTTTTGCATCAAAATTAATTTTTCAGCTTAATTTGATTTTTATTAAAAACCGTGGTTGATTGATAAGTTTGCTGCAGTTGTGCGGCAAAAGTAGTAATTTGATTTATACAAAGAGGCAATTTCTTACGGATTGCTGCGCTGATTATTATTGGTTGCAGACACTTGCAAGCAAAAAGCGAGCGGAAGTTCATCGACCACGGAAGTGCATTGTGCATTCCCGGCTGCCTTCAGCACTCGTATAAAGTTTACGGCACCAATATCTACACCGACGATTCGTCCATTTGTGCAGCTGCTATTCATGATGGAAGGATATCAAGTAAGAACAATGGATAATAACCAATTAGTAGGTTTCGCGAGTGTACCAGAAGCACCGATGTGAGATTATAAACATAAAATATTATACGTTTTGCTTGTGAAAAACGTTATTGAACCTATATCTATTAAAAATTCAAAAATATTTTTCTTTTCTTATGAATACTGTATGTCACCCATAAGTGACAATAAAACTTTGAAATTAATTAAACCGATAATTTAGTTAATGTGTTTCTTTGCCCAACTATTTCACGCGAAGTTATTTTTGACCATACCTCCTGAACGGATTGGGTTAGAGAGTCAGTAAAGACACCATTGGATCCGGGAGACAGCAACGAATCTTCTGAGATACGTTGCGTGCACAGGTGACGCCATTGTGACGTTGTTTTCTGGTACAAACCAGTTTTCACGTTGCCAAAAAAAACGAGTTGCTTCCATTCGAAAAGCCATAGAGCTCAAACCAAAAACGGTGGAAATAAACTTTCTACATAAAAATGTCGGTAAGGACCGTAGCTTTGCGATACAGGGCACTATCCAAAACAATTTGAGTCTTTTTTGCCTTTGAAGCCACTTTTCTGCCAGTCAACACTTACGAACCGTCTCAAAATTGCAGAACAGTGTTACTGCGGTGTCTTACAACATCCCCGCCAATTTCAAGCCAAAATATTAACAGCATAAAATTTCTCGTGAGGAAAATAAGAAAGAATCTCTTGGTGGCTGAGCGAAATTTTTGGTATTTTGCAGGCCATCATTCCCCAACCCGAAGGCTAATCAAGGTCTCCGAATCTTCAGATTTCCTCCTAGATCATTTTAAAAGAAAAAACAAGTAATTATCTCTTGTACGTTTTTCTCAGGAACCCAGGACGTCATCTGGAAGTCAGTCAATACAACCCACCTTTCATCACCCAAGTAGTTTCCCCCCAAACACCCCGAACTCACCTTTTTGGGGAATATTGTGTTTTGGGGATCTCTGGACGTAGTCTAAGCGAAAAACGGGAGCGAAAAAGCTAAAAAGAATGCGGGAAACGAATTTTTTCATTTTCTCTGAAAATTGCCAAAAATCAGTACGGTAAATTCACAAATATGGATTTTTCTCAACAATTTCAAATATAAAGGTGCTTCTGTGTGAAATGCATTGGATTCCATGCTGCCTTCCGCATCCAGGGATGTTTACACTGGCTCTCTAGTCCGATCCATTCAGGAGGTATGGCTGATAATAACTTCGCCATCCATCGTATCGTGGCCTGGGCGGGCGTTAAGGATTGAGCGTTCGAAGCAGCACGCTGCGAAACTGAGCTTTCGTCTTTCTTGTTTTGTTTCCTTTTAAGCAATTACATATTTACCGAATTTAAATATCTTTACCGAAATCGTCCACATTTTCTCGTTTATCATCAACTTGGCCAAAAAAAATTGGGAAAATCAGAAAAAATTGCAGACCTCGCAAAGGCAAACGCAACCACTGACGTAAACGAAATGATTCCGGGGATTTCAGAGGCAACTGTTTTCACGCCTTTCAATGATTCTCGGAGATTCAGGACAAAGAACACGCGGGTTGAACAAAGAAAAGTTCACACAGTACAACAGTGATTTATGACTATTGCTCACAGTCGTTTCGTATAAAATTTCTCCATTTTGTTTTTCGACCCTTCTAACTGATGAAAAGCGGTATTGACCTCGCGTGAAAATAACAAAAATGTACTGTTTTGCATTTCAATCATTGACAAGGAAATTATGCAGAAACCAAGATAATTTTCACACTACATGAGCATAAATTTTAACACCCCTAGACATTCCTAAATTGACCAACTTTTGACTCATTGTTCTCACACAGTTAGGAGCCATTCAAGGGGCTATCGAGGACCTCTAGTTAGGTATCGATGCAGTACCTTTCAGTCATAAATCGGAAACAAACGACTGCAACATAAAAATCGGCCTCCTGACTTACAACTTGATAACATCCCCGACGCGTCTTGCCACGGCTCATTGTGGCGTCTGCAAAGCTATCAGAGGCTGTGAAGAACCGGCAGCGCAGCAGCGAAATTTCTACGATAGTTGTCCTTCATTATCTTGAATGGAGATGCGAGTTTGGAAAACAAATGAATGAGCAGTAAAACACATTGGATTTTTTAGGTTTTCCTTTGTCGATGGAAGCTTCTCAGCAAGAATTATAATACCTGCCTGAGACTATTATGCTGTTTATCAACGTGACTTTCGCTGTTTTGTCAGACAATCATGGAAGATTTGTTCAGTTTATGAAAAGTCCAGGAATTAATTCTTACTACGGATCGATGCGGCATGGAGTGATAAGCTTGGCGCGACTGGACATTCCCCCATTATTTGTATTTCAAAGCATGGTGCATGTCGGAAACTACAGTTTTTGACTGTGAAGATCAAGTGGACATTGACATTGTTATGCAAACAACATCAATCTTTGTAAAGTGGTATATGTTTTAAAAAATAAAAAAAACAACAATATGAACGATAGGTTATGTAGTCTAATGTGATGAAACAGAACTTTGTTGTGCGTGTCCTTGCAGGTTAAGTTCACCATAGTGTTCACCAGTTCACCATAGTGTTCACCAGTTCACCATAGTGGATCACCATAGTGTTCACCAGTTCACCACATCCAGTTCACCATAGTGGATCCAGTTCACCATACTAGTTTGAAATAGTTTAGTGCCACCGTGACCATGCCTGGAAGGAAATATGGCCTGTGATGTTTCCTTTTGCTAGCATTTGCTGGCATTGATTAAAGTTAATGGTAGTGTTTCATTAATATCTTGTTATTTACTGATTCTTGATCCTGTGATACTGAAAAAAGTCTGATTTGCCCCCGCCAAACATGTCAAGAAAGTTAGATGTCATCACTCTGGAGAATT
>Ga0210059_1013740_pt1 | contig 12073 bp, 8 predicted proteins | sample Ectturendosymbi2_FD_188042 | JGI IMG/M metagenome (GOLD analysis project Ga0210059, IMG submission 188042) | Ecteinascidia turbinata endosymbiont from Florida, USA - Sample 2 (SPAdes) (version 2) | ecosystem: Host-associated > Tunicates > Ascidians > Unclassified | place: Key West, Florida...
TTTCATGTTTTCCACCATATAAGTCCATTGTCGATCAAGAAACCCCTCTCAAGAGGAGCTTGGCCACAGTGGCGTACGCAGAAAATTTTCATGGGGGGGGGTTTCATTCAGTGGCATAGCAGACAGTATGTGAAAACAATTAATCTCTTTTGCGCAGGTAATAAATTTTTTGTAAATTTTCAAGCTCAAGGGAGGATTCTAACCCCAACCCCCACTTGCATGTGCCCTTGCTTGGCCATGAGAGAGCGTAAAGATAATTTGGAAAACTTCCCAAAGCTTGGCATAATTTGCATTCTTCGTGTAGTTCCAAAATTGATATTCAGAGATATGGTATTTGTCAATCAATAAATCTTTAAATATACCAACCAAGTGGATTTTTAATTAAACTGCAAACTTAAAAATAAACTTGATGAATTCAGCTAATGATCAAACAAAGTACAATGCACAGTCTACAAATAAACTTTAAGAGATTTGGGCAGAAAAGCCAAAAAGCAAAACATTACCAGTGTTTTTTGCTGATGGCATAGGTAAAACAAAGGACTTAAATTGTAAGATTATCTTTTTGAAACAGTGGAAAATTTTTAAAATTTTGTTTTTTTTCATCTGTCCAAAATTTTTAATGATTTTTTAAATGATTCCATGACTTTCGAATTTTTATCAATTTTCCATGACTTTTCCATGACTTTCCAGGAAAATTTATTTTTCCAGGATTTTCAATGATTTTCCATGACCGTGGGAACCCTGTTTAAAATATGGAGCAGTTATTTACAATTGACTGTGACATTAAACACTTCATACGTCAGTTTGTGACAATGAAATTAAACATCACAACATAGCTACCATTAAGCAGATTGCAAAACTACAAGCTTCAGACTTGACAAAAATTACCAGATGAGATGGAATCATATTCTTGCTTCCCGTTTTCAAAAGGAAACTCACGAAACTTGCTTGAAGACAGCATGCAGTTTTTTGTTGTTAATTAAACTCTGTTAAACAACAAATATTTACACAAATATAAGAAATAAATTTGCACATTTTTCTGCATTCCATTGCTTATTAGAAGGGCTGCAGAGCTGGAGCTGGACATTTTGCCTGCAGCTGGAGTTCAGATTGAAGTTTAAGAGCCGAAGCTCAGATTGAATTTTAACACCTTAGGCCAGGGGCGGGCAACCTTTTTCGGTTTGCGTGCCGAAATCGGCTAAATCAATGACAAAATTCTTCGGTGTGCCAACCAAAAATTGTGGTGAGGGGTCTGAATTTTGGGCCCCTGTGGCAGCGTTCCCCCCCAATTGGGAAGTATGGAGTGCGGCTGATACGGCTCTGTTTGTAGCCATATGGCATCAAAATCACATAAGGGTTAAATTAAATAATGGATTGTTAACAAACGAAAATCAAGAAACGGACACCGAGTTTCATCAGATAATACTGCAGCTTGTAAGTTATTAACTTTTTCATTTGAAGGGGGGAGGATCTCATTTCCGAGGCCTCGCTCATGTGCCAGATAAATGTGCTCGCGTGCCAGGGGTTGCCCACCCCTGCCTTAGGTGCTGAGTGAGTTTACCTTTAAGACCCACATGAGCCACTTTTTTACCATCACTTTGCACCACCACAACTCGCCAGCCAATTGAGCTAGCGAACTGTTCAATGCTTTAAAGATGCAGCAAGTCTTCTATTGGGGATTTTTAAAAATTGTAAAGTTTTGGATTTCAGTTTTTTTTGTAGGCGATGTCTTAAGTGGGATAGGTTTAGGCCCTTTTGGCCCAGTTTACCAGGCCCTGGGCACCAACACCAAGAGCCAATTTTTGACTCATGTTTTCAGTGGAATATTTGTATTATTCAATTCTAACCGTCTAAGCAACTTGTTCATTCGCTAGCCAAGCAATTTTAAACACCAGTTAACAAACCAAAGTGGGCAAAGGTGGCCTAAAAGTCCTCCACTTAAGATGTCACTCACAAAAAAACTAAACCCCCAAACAAAAAAATCTTTTTAAGTGCAGACCAGAAGACTTGCCGTGTCTTTTGAGACCTTTATTGGCTCTGTAGCACTGACCAAACCAGATAAATTCCCGCACAGACCACGTGCATTTTGGTGTTTTTTTTTGCAAAAATCCGCAAAAGCGGCCGGACGCCAAAGTGTTAAAGTGTAGATCAAAAAACAGATTTGCACAAAAAATTGTACAGCTCAAATCAGGGTTGATGTAATTGAAAATGACCAAAAAAACACCTGTTTTTTTAAAAAAAACACAAGTATAATAAACCCACCAAAAACCTCACTCTTCGTTTTTTGCAAAGTAAAATAGGCAGAACTAGGCTAGCAGGATGAACTTGTGTTTCTACCATTGGTGTATGGATGTCGGATATGGAAATTTTGCAATCCTGGTCCAATCTGAAACTTTTTCATGAACTCCATATCCAATCCACATCCGAAAATTAAAAATTATGGGCTCTGATATCTCATCCAAATATGAAACCACTCACTTAGTTTACACACTAGCCTAGGTTTTTTTAAGATGTTTTAGGGACCTGATTCGGTCCCTAGAATCGAAAATTGAGTCCTTAGAATCAGCAAAACCTTTCATCGGGTTCTTAGAATCAGAGAAATTGGGTCCTTACAGGTCCATACCAGGTACCTAACATTTTCCTTAAAAAAAACTGCATTAACCATTTTATTTGGTAGTGTTTATTTTGCCTCATGAGGCAAAAGCTGTGGCTATTTTGCCGTTAGTTGGTCACATCTGTTGAAATGGTCCTGTGACAAGGACGATACACAAGAAAACAATTGCTAGGTTTTAGGATAAAATTTAGGACTTAGGGTTAGCCTTAGGCTTTAGCCTATAGTTCATGCATACAAGAAGCCCACTAACAGCTTGCCAGCACCAAAACCATGACAACACTTATCCATTGGATTTAAGCCATTATAAATGTTGTGGTCAACTAAGCATGTCATGCGTTCTGAACTTGTCATACAACCATTTTAACCAATCATGTTAGGTTAAAAGCAAAATAGCTCCAGCATTAGTTTTGCCTCATGAGACAAATAGACACTGCTAGTAACATGTTTTGTTTTGAATTCAATAAATGTCAGCCCATGGCATGGCTACAACTGCTCGCCACAATGAACTTATGATCGATCCTGACAAGTGCACAATTATTTTTCTATATAGTACATGATATAGGATGTTGGTGCCCTGTGAAAGACAGATATCTGTCAGGAGTGGATCTTGGTTGTGGATAAAACGCAACATTCAATTTTTAGCTGAACACGAAATCAGAAAGTAGTGATAAAAAAGATGTTGCTGCACTCATCACCATGCACTGACAACGAATTTATGCACAAAATCCATTGGAGACAAGAATTTAGGAACTTACACGCAGTGAAAATGTCACTTGGGTCATTTCAGTCAACTGATCCAGAAAATTTCAAAAATGCAACCCACCCTATCAAAATTTTTTGAAATTTTGTATGCTTGTAGAACTTCTTTTCCTGATTCCAAATATACCAAATTTTTCAAAATCGGCCAATTAGAACCGAAGTTATGAGTGCTTAAACATGGCCACTTGTTGTGTTCATTGAAGCAGAAATTCATGAAAAATTTGGTGGTCTTACTTTAGATCTATAACTTGACTAATACTAACTTTAGACCGTGTGGTGTGGATATATTGTAGCATCAGGCATATTTCACCCAATTTAAGAAGTATAAGTTCATTGGACATGGGTTTCTATGTGTAACCCATGTGTCCACTCATGTGTAACACCATTTTTGATTGCTTATAACCTTTGTGTTACCAAACCAGGGTGAACTATAGGAACCCCTGTGTTCACTCATGCGTTACACCATTTTGATTGCTTACTTTTGTGTTACCAAACCAATCCACATGTGTCATACATCATTTGACAGGTCCTGATAAGCTCTGTTTAGATCACAAAAAAAATTAATGGCTTATTGAGTATTTCATATAAAAATTTGAGATTACAGTTTTACCAAAAAATAAACTTTTTTTGTTAATAAAACAATTAATAAAGACTAAGAAAGCAACAAGTTTGTCACTTCCATTGTTATTTGTGGTTTTCAGTCACACTTAGTATGTTCAATATCCACTTTCATTGTGGAAAAATTGTGGCTTTTTCACAATTTTGGCTTTTTTCTTGCTGAGTAACACTGCAGATTGTGGCTCTTTGCGGCCTTGTTGAATAGGCTTGTCTTTTAGCCTGGCCGCAATTGCTAGTGAACATGTGAACAGACTAACTAGGCCTATACCTCACTCAGTCAATAAACAGGAGTAACTGTGATTAACCAAATGTTGTAACAAGTAGTCTCATATCAGCAGTATGACTTTTTATGAAAACATGAATTCTTATACATGTGGTTTCAAGAAATAGGTTTCAACATTTTAGTACCATTATTCTGAACAATTCTTTACATTGCGCAAACACACAAAATTCTGTTTTCTGCAAATCTTTCAAGAGCATGTGTATCAGACACGGTCTGCAAATAAAATAAAAACCATGCACAAGAAAGTAGTCTGCATTAGTGTTCGACATACCACCTACCACTGCTTTAGAAGCCATTAACTAAACACGAAAAGCGTCATATAACAAGCATTTGGTAAAATAACAGTCAAGCACACAATATGTTGTATGACAAATACAAACAATGGACACCACCAAAGACTATGTGAAAGAAAAAATCAAGTTCACTTGGTGTTGTATGGTAACCATGCACTCTCTATCTGATAATTTGATTGGGTAGACAGTTCATACTGTCCCCGAGTATTTACCAAGGAAGGTGCGCTAATTGTGAATTCTCTATGCCATCCCAGGACCATCCCATTCATTTTGGTGTCCAGAAAAGCAGGATTAATGCTGGGTACCAGTTCCAGCATAGAGTAGTTGTTTTCTATCTGCACTAAAAGTTCACTCGTTTTGTTTTGCTTCCACATTTTTTATGAATTGGCCCCGTGATACATTTACATGGTATGCTTGTGTACAACTTCAATTGGGGTACTGCACTGGTACTACTCCATTGATTACCATCCTCCACCCATGGGTAATTGTATTGCTTTTTCCTGGTTTGTGTGATCCCTAAAAATGCCGATTTTCCCGTAGAGATTTCTTACTCCCTACAAAAGCAATAAAAAGCTCTACGTTTTCTATCGGCTTTAGAGCAATGGTGCACAACCTGCGGCCAAACGACCGCATGCGACCTGCGATAATGAAACTTGCGGCCGTCCACATGCAATTTAAACTACAAGATTTGGCGGCCGTGCTGGTGTATATTGAAGCAAAACAAAATCAAGCAAGAAAATTAGGCAACACGATGCGTAACAATCTGGATGGTGATGTCACAAAGAGTTATAGAATGAGTACACAATTTATGTTTCAATGTTTTCTGTGTTGGTTGGCTTGGTACCAGTGGTGCCACTCCTGGTGTTTTTCCATGAGATCTAATGTTTTTGCATTTCATCTAGTGTACTAGTGTTTTTTTATGGTTATCTAGTTCGTTTTTTTTATGAGTGAGCTGAATGTAATTAATTTGCAAATTCTTTGGTGTAATTGCAATTGCATTTGAGACCTTTCCATTTTGATTTGTGCAAGCAAAATCTGCTAAAAATTCTACTGAAACAAATCTTAAATTAAACAAGAAAATATAATCTGTTTTGAGTTAAACCGCTTCAAAGTCACTTGGTCATCCGTTAAAAGTTTCAGTGACTTGTGCAAACAAGCACATACACAAGCGTTGCTCACTTGTTGCTATCTCCTGTTTCATTTGTCTCTGGTTTACAATGAGTTGCACAATGTCTATTATTGGCATTGCAATGCATTTTCTGAGCATTTTCACTGTGTGTAAGTTTGCATTTGTAATCTAGTGTTCTTTTGTGAATCTAGTGTTTTTTACATGAAATCTGGTACTTTTCCATAACAACAGAGTGGCAACAATGGTTGGCACTTGGCAGCAGTGCTCACTTTTAGGGATTTTGTCCCTAGATTGGAAGTTTTGACACTTTTCAAGGATTTTGGAAAAGTATGAAAATGTGAAAAAATCAACTATTTCAGTTTATTTTGCAAATCATAAAGGTTCTATTTTTACCATTTATCATGGCACCCCAATTTTAAGCTGCTGCACGGTCACCTGCAAATACTACAAGATTACTGAGATTGCTAAAACCACTAAGATCGCCATGATTACCAAGTCAAGATCCCTGTGATTACCAAGATCCCCATGAATGCAAAGATATGAATTAATCTTAGCCTAGCAATCTTACTAATCTTAGCAATTTTAGTGGTGTTAGCAATCTTAGCCATCTTAGTGATCTCAGTTATCTTGCCTTGGCAATCTTCGTGATCTTGAGGTATTTACAGGTGTCCCTGTACCACCACAGATTTAGGGATTTTTTGGTACTGTTTAGGGATTTATGGAGTTGCATATTTGTGAGAGCCCTGCTTGGCAGTATCTCATAAATATATCTTTAAACTCATTGGCGGCCGTACTTCACATAAATAAAAGTAATGCGGCCGGCAATAGGCAAGAGGTTGTACACCCCTGCTTTAGAGGAATCAGTCGACTGGGCTCTGCTTTCATCTTTTTGCAATGATTCAAACTTGCGCATATCAGTATTCACGTAACTTCACTCCACAAGTGAAAGAAGCAAGGAATCAATCACAAATTTTTTAATAGGAGATCGATTTCATGTAACACTACGCATCGTCAGTCCTATCATCATCTGCAAGCACAGCTAACAGGTGTGAAACATAGGAAGGCCAACACAAGGTCAGAGAAAGTAAACAACCTCAAGACTGCAATGAAAAAAACAACAAAAGCTTAAGGGATTTTTCCCTGCGAGTGGTAACCAGTGATGCTAGGTTATTTCACAAAAACAAGCAAGCAAATTTGAAGAACAGGCCCAAAAATGGGCAATTTAACAGAAAAACAAGCCCAACGTGCATTTGGTAAGAAAATTCAAAAAAACATAAAACCAGCACATTAGTCAAATACAACAGCAGGAAGGCAAATCTGAAACACCAAGCCCAAGATCAGCAAATTTACACAAAATCACGACAAAATTTCATTTTGCAGTGAATTGACAGCACTTGCAAAATGGCCGTGAAATTTGACAAAAAAGCAATCCGCAATACAAAAACCTGCAAAAAACAAGCCCCAAAAACAATCAAATTTTAATCAAAACAAGCCCAAAAACAAGCAACCCGCAAGTCTTCAAAAAAAACAACCCCAAATTCACGGGAAAAATGCAAGTTTGGCAAAACTGGTGGTAACACTGGTTCAAGACAAACAGAGCTAACTGACTCCGACTCCGCTCCTGCTTCGGCTGAATATTCTCTGACTCTGCTCCGACTTCGACACATTTTAAAATTTTTGACTCCGACTCCTGCCTAAACTCCAAAGTGAATTATCTAAACTTTTGACAGTGTCTAAACGGCCGCATCTGGTTTTTGCATTAAAAAGACTAAAAAAACATATCAAACGAATCTGCTGATCACTACAATATACATGTCACTTGCTTCTCAGATAAAGGATTAAGGTGGCCATAAAATTAAGGTGGCAACAAACCCAAACATCAACACTAAATAAACCCTAACCTTTGACACTAACACTGAACCTTAACCCTAACCTGAAACACAAAACCTAATCCTAAAATGCTACCGTAAGCCTAACCCTAGTCCAAAAACACTTGTCTGCTTTTCGAAATCTACATCCCAAGGGGTCCAAAATTTTTGATTTACAATCTTGTATAAGTACATCAAAAGAAAAACCAAATACAACAAAGGAGTCAGTCAAACTGACGATTGTCTAGTCACTTGCCACTCGACCATGTTGACAGTACAGTAGTGAGATTTCTCCAACCCAGTTCTATATCTGGCAGAAAACTGGATACGGGATATGGTACTTTCTGTCCTTCGAAACAGAAAACTAGATATTCTGGTTGTTGAAGCACTACCCAAACTTTTTATGAGCTAAATTTCATTGGCCAACATATTTTTAACGTATCACCATGAACATGAAATTGTCCAAATCTTTACAAACATGAAACTCACCAACCTAACCTGACTTACATCCAAGTTGTATTAAAATTTAAGACTTCCTGTGAAGTAGTTTTGCACATTTGAAGGCTATGTTATAACATGCTTTGGAAAAAACAATCTGCAATAATAATAATAATAAATAAACAAAGTAACCAACCTCTTATTAAAAAACTGACTCCGGCTCCAGCTCTTCCTTAGAAAAATCAACTCCGGCTCCACTCCTATTTCAGAAAAATGTTAAGACTCTGGCCGGAGTCTACTCCAACACTTTGGCTTCTGTACACATCTGATAGGCCTATAGATTTATGGACAAGGACACATGTTTAAACTATTATCTATTGATATATCTTTCAGCTTGTTTTCTTTGCTGAGATATTTTGCTTATTTGCCTCATATTAAGCACTGTCTGTGCACATTGCACCAGTAAGAAAACTAGTGTTGCGGCCAGTGGCCCAACTAACTATATGGACAAGGTATGGGTAGACAAGAATCGCCGCAGTTAATAGAAAGGAAGACACAGGTTGACACTGATGCTCAAGAAACAAGTAGAGCTTCCAAGTATTTGCCTCATATTATTATTAGTTTTACATTTTACGCACCAGCACTCAATAGTGTTGCGGCCAGTGGCCCAACTATATGGACAAGTATGTATGGACTGAAACCAGTGCTTTGTAATGGACTGCTCGTTGCGCCATCCGGCTGGGCACAAACCGTTGACATGTTCACACAGCATTTTACCTAACACGTGACTCAATATTCACGCCATTTGTTGAATGCGTTTTTCTGCTCACCTTTCTGTGCATGTATTTACAATCTCGCGGAACCTTACTTGATCTCTTTTCGTCAGTAGTGCCGTGAGCGAGTTGTCGTCTGCCTGATCCATTAACTGTTTTCTGCGATATGTTTGCTGCTGTATAGTCGTAAAAGACAAGTCGTTGTCTGTGTTAATGGTCAATAGATGTTGCCGTTTTACATCATTAAAACCAGTGTAGAACTCGAGGCAATAAAGTGTACAGTGTCACCTCTCAACTCCCCTGCTTGTTTCGTGTCTCTAACAGCAGCGAGCCTGAGTAACGCCTTCATCATCACATAGGACAGCATGAATCAGATTCACAGCTCATGCTTGTGTGTTATAGAGTGAGAGACATGTCAACAAAATGGTGCTGTGACCAGGATGTGAAGGTCGTGTGGAGTTCAGCCTTCACACAAAGAACGTGCGATCGGTGCTGTTCGTTGTAAAAAGGAGGGGATGTTGTTGCAACCTCTCCGGTAGTGTTGCGTTGAATGTGTGATTCACCACGAAGGAGATGTGCGTGAAGAACAACACCATACATATATGTGGCACGAACAACCAATAAAATAATAGAGTGATCATGGCATGTGAACTCCATTGTTGCTTGCTGCCACAGCGCGAAGCTTTGCGCATATGCTGCTCAGGATTTCCGATTACAACACTAGTTTATATTTTCAGACATCATGACCAAATTGACTTAATTTTTTTTCCTTGTAAAAAAATTCAGTCTGTGACAAAAAAATGACTGAAAATAACCTAACCTCCAGCTCATCTTTAGGCACGAGATGAGAAAAATGTAGGCCCACATTTGCTATTCTATTGAACTTAGATCTTGTGAGGTTTTGAGCTGCAAAGGAATCTAAAATCCCTAGCTAATCTGGTGGCAAATCTTTACTCCAATGGAAATTGTTTTCCAATTTGCATGAATAGGGCAACCAACGAATTAGAAGATTCTTTCGTAAACATTATTGTATCAAATTCTTTAGCTGGCGTCTGTGAAAATAACCGTTCACCCAAATGCAAACCTTACACTTGTTTATACAACCGTTTGTTATTAATTCATGTTACTTCTGCTGTAGGCTACACACAATTGCATGGCTGACTGTACTGGATGGTAAGCAACCTACAGCATTTGATAATGATACGGGTTTGAAGGTGTGAAACCGACTGAAGATGTTTTGTTTCACCGCTTTAAGTTCTTTTTTCACCTGATGATCGCATGCAAACATTCACATTGCAAAACCCGGAAGATATTTTACCCAACCCACTGCCAAAATCTTACCTTCAAAAAAACCCTGGTTTGAAGGGATTTTTCATCATTAAACCTAGCCACCCAGGTGGACTCAAAAAAAGCAGATCTGGGTGAAAAAAAACAGGAATGGGAGCCCTGACCCTAAACCCTAACCTTACACACTAACACAAAACCCTAACACAAATGCTAAACCTAAGCCTACTGCAAAAGCACTTGTCTACGATGTACATCACAGTGACATAGGGTCCAAAATTTTTGACTTACAATCTTGTGTAGGTACATCAAAAGATTAAAACCAAATACAACAAAGGAGTCACTCGAACCGACGGTCACGATTGTGTACTGTAGTCACTTCCCAGTTCCCACTCGACTGTGTTGACACTTGACAGCAGCGTTGCCAGATGGTGTCACCTAAACCTGCTAGTATATCACGTCACGAAAAGCTGCTTGATCCTGCTAAAAAACATGTGTTACAGGCAGGTTTGCCTGAAACAACCCATCTTGCACATAAAGCAAACCATTTCGTTAAATCTGCAAGCTTGAGGCAGTCAAAACAAAGCTAACAGAATTCAACCAATCAAAGTTGACCACTAACTCAGCTGGCCAAATTGAAAACGACTATCCCAAGACAATAACCTCAAGTCACCCGAATAAAAACGTCACCAAACGTCAGCGAAAGTCGCGAGACATTAGTCCAAATCAGCTAGGACGAAGCAAGACCACGGAAGTGATTAATCACATGAGAGGAGCACGAACTGGTGATGAAAAGGTGAAAACCCGAGCACCGACAAGTACCTGGCGTTGCCTGTGGTTGTGAAGTCAACCAATCACCTGAGGTTTAAGAAATAGTAACCAATTAGAACACCTGAAACAAAGAGATGTTGATCAACTCTGGAACAACCGTCAAGTATAAATACAGCCACATTTGGACTAAAAGTCAGTCTTTTTCAAGACTCAATCCGCCTTTAGGTCCAGTGGGCCAAGGTCAAGTCGTTAACAGGATTAACGATCAGGAAAAACTGTCTTGTCCGAGTTAATCTCTGTCAGACCAGACTGTAAATTTGGCTTTGTCCGAGTTAATCCCTGACGGGTTAAATTACAGAAATGTGGCTTGTCCGAACGAAACTCTGCCAGATTATTCCGTGAAAATCAGACTGTGAAAGTGAAGTTTTGCCAGATTGTTTTGTGAGAATCAGATTGTGAAAGTGAAGTTCTGTCAGTTTAAATCATGAATACCATACCGTACTAGTGAAGGTTTATCAGGCAAGTTGTTCAGGTATGGAATGTGTTTGTCATCAACTCTTACTGTCGTTAAGTTGCAGTATTAGCCTAAGTCCAGTCAATTGGTTTACTTTCTTCAGCCGTTGAAGGTTTTACCTTCTTCCGCTTACTACCTCGGGAGACCGTATAAAAGGTGAGCAATGTTCCCTTTTATGCCGCAATGGTCACACCACACTTGGGTGAGAGTCATTTGAATCTTCTCAACACACATGTACACCTTGATGTGCATCCGTTTCCTGCTCGGCATGTCGATCGCATATCTTTGCGGTCCGCTTGGGTTGAACTGAGCTTGACAGTGGTCATTGAAAACTATCATGATCCTTCTCCGGATCGCCCCCGTTGACTGCACTAACTTTTAACTGAAAACAGCAACGTTCAAAATTTCAATTAATGACAAACTTCTGCCTGACGGATCCCTTCTTGCCACCTAGAACGAAAACCGACTCGCTAGCAATGAAACGTGAGCATGACAATATCAGACAGCATCGACAGATTTAATGCATACTTACTTATCGAGTATATTTAGAAATTGAGACGCAGAAAATTAAGTTTTATTTACATAAGTTAATTGCTTGAATAGGGGAATCGATCTGAATAGATCAGTGGTTCCCAACCGGGGTGCCGCGGCACCCTAGGGTGCCATTTACAATACCCAGGGGTGCCGCGAGCTAATGCGTTTTTTAATATACTATTAAAAATACATTTT
>Ga0210059_1013741_pt1 | contig 12073 bp, 8 predicted proteins | sample Ectturendosymbi2_FD_188042 | JGI IMG/M metagenome (GOLD analysis project Ga0210059, IMG submission 188042) | Ecteinascidia turbinata endosymbiont from Florida, USA - Sample 2 (SPAdes) (version 2) | ecosystem: Host-associated > Tunicates > Ascidians > Unclassified | place: Key West, Florida...
CCCAGCTGGCCGCAACAAATGTTAAGACACACAACACCATGATTACTTACCCTGCCGCCGCGCTTGCAATTCCGCCACTTAAAAACATGCAGGAGCCGCAGACGCGCCATAATTATGTGACTTGGGTATGCTCGCCACTGCGGGTCGAGTGACGTTGTTAATAAAGCATCACAGGATCATAATCTTGCCGTAACACGGTCCGATCCTAATCCCGTAGACTTGTCCAAATATTTGATCCAATCCGCTTTATATTCGAAAAAACCTCTGATTAAGCATTTTTCTGCAGTGATCAATGCAGTTTGGATATCCATATCTGATCCGTTTGATTTTTTTCGAAATCCAATCCGATCGGGATCCGGTTATGAATTGCAGAATCGGGTTGGGTCGCGATCCGAAAACCAGATCATGTTCAACACTGGTGTGGGGTGGGGTTTAGGACAGTGTTCTCAAACATTTTTATTCCATCATCCCCTTTTCACTCGCTGCATGTCATTTTCACCGCCAAGCCTAATAAAGCAACCACAAGGTAATGAATTCAAAGAAGTTTATTTCACATCAAGCAGGTGTAAAGTGCGGTGTTCAGACGAAAGCAGCGGTACCCGCTACGATGGCCAGAAAACCGAAGTTACCAGCTTCAGCCGAGATGCTAAAATCAACACTACTGCTGGTTCACCTCAAGCGGTGAATATAGTTGGCCTTGCAAAAAATGAAGTTGTAGTGTCCTACACAACTTTCCCTGTATTCTCTAAGGTTACTGTCTGATTTCAAGAAAAAATACACGGCAGCTTTCAGACAGACCCAAGGCCGGCCCTAGCAGGTGCGGGGTCCAATGCAAGACCTAGGCGTGGGGCCCCTCTGAGCACTGGTGTTATTACGTCTTCATGCTCAGTCTACCGTGCTATGACGTTTTTGATGAAGCTATTTTAATAAAATAATTATATGAATATTGAAAGGACGGCAAATTATTCGAGTCGATCTGTATGTAGGTTACATGATAACACAATAGTTTCTTTTTGGGGAGTGGGCATAGCTCATGTGTCCCCCAGCTACGGTCATGTTGATGACTAATAGCATGCTGCTGTGGTGAACATTAGACAGTGTACCGCTACCACTCGTAATGAACAGTGATGTAGTCGAGACCGTAACCTCCGAGACCGAGACCTGGCTCAAATTTCGAGACGAGACCTAGACCGAGACTTTGTCATAAAAGCGGAGACCGAGACTGAGACCTGGAAGTTCGAGACCGAGACTCGATACCTCACATTTCTCTGATGGTAATTAAAGCTAACTCCTTGAATAATGCTGCAACAAAATATCTGGCACATTGCCAAATATCAAGATAATAAAAATCTACCGAAATTTGTGCAAACGGCCAAATACTGCAAACGTTCATTTTCACTTTCCTCTTACGAATTTACAACCTGAAACCTGTGGCCTTATTTACAAAGATTTCAATGTAACGATATGTTTAAATTGTCGTGTTTGTGATAACACTTAAGTTCAAAATCGCAAAATCTGGTTATCGCATTGCACTTGCTTCTTGGAGAAGCTTGTTTGTTGCGCATACCGTAATTTACTAGTGCAAGTTATAGCATTGGAGTTACCAATTCAAATATCACAATATGTTGCAAAATATGATTGGCAATGTATGCATCCGAAGTAGCAACCTGAAGAGCAGATACGTCTTTCCATCGTCAGACCACCGTTGTAGAATCCAATCTGTTAGTTTTATCATCCACAATCTTGCACGTCTATTGTCGAATTCCGAGGTGAAGTAAACCACAAGCGGTGCAGCATATCGCTTGTGTCAATTGACGCACTTGGTCGATCTTGTTTTAAAACAGTTGTTGTCTTTGATACCAGCAAATTATTATTATTGTGAAATTGCAGCCAGCAGTCAGGTAGAAACATATTATACCTTCAAAGTATTATGATACTTCCATTTCTATTGTTGCCATGGACAGGAAACGCAAGTATTTTGAAGAGTATTTGAAATTTGGTTTTACCTCCATAGTTGGAACAACGCAGTGTTGGAACAACATAATGCGTTTTGTGCAAAGTTGTTCTCGGTACTGATGCTGGGTTTGTGAAACCTTCGAAGTTCTTACAGCATTTAGAGCCAAAGCCTTCCAACATGTCACAGAGAATTTACTCTAATTTTAAACCAGTTGTTGACTAAGATAGCCAGAGCCGTATCAGCCGCACTCCATACCCCCCAGTTGGGGGGGGGACCATGCTGTCACAGCCCCCAAAATTCAGTCCCGTCACCACTTAGCTCCCAGAGAAAGCTTCGATCCCCTAAATTGAAATATGAAGCACTACAAATCAGTGAAGTTAGGGTGCCCTTTTGAAGAAAAGTGCTTATGCATTACAGTTACTTCGGGCCCCTTTGAAAGTCAGGTTTTTACACATTGCAACTGCTGTTGGGGAACCTTTGAAAGCAAAGTAGACCACTTATGCATTACAGTTGCTGTTGGGTTCCTTTGAGAGCAAGGTACTTTACACATAACAGTTGAAAAAGACGGCCGGATGCAAGTGCCTCGCTTGCCTTCCTTTAAACACACCACTGCATATGGCCCTGACAATGATCTTATATGAGAATATGAAACCGATTGAACACGTTCTGCTTCATCCGATACGCGTACTTTCTCACCTGATGCGTGCATGTAAACACTGTAATGTAAACTTATCTTTACATTATTGAACACATTGAAGTTACTGATGAGTTTATCACTTCAAAAATACAGATATCACGTGATTTTTCATAATAACCTAGACACACAGGTCGACAAATGAAACAGATCTGGGTGGAAAAAAACCTCAGTGCGAGCCCTGGTCACATGTGACAAAACTTGAATTGAAAATTTAAAGATTTATTGCCGTGTTATTGTTACGTAGTAAAGACCATAAGTCCAACAATCCGCTAGCAAGTTTTGCAACCTGCCTCTGCAGGCAAAGGAACGAACTGCGCACTTGCGCTAAGTGTGCCGGGGGCCTCGCGGTCACGACTTTGCCGGGTTGCCCTGATGGGCCTCGCATTCATTTATCCGGCAGTGCCTACATGCCTAGTTGTATAGGTCCAGAAATCAGACTTCCACTTTATCAACGTATTTTTTGTGGAGTGATTGTTGTAAAAAAATGTAAACTACTGTGTCTTGCCCAGGTAGTCTTCTCTTATCTTGTACTGCATAGCAGCAAGATACTGTCTTGCTCAATTCACAAGTTCAAAGCTTGTCTCTGTGTCAAGATGGAATTCGCGGTTGGAACCACTTCGCTTTCATGTGAATTATTTTCACTTTGCAAAGCTGCTTTCGTTCATGCGGGGCCGACACAATTGTGTACGGAAAATGGTGTTTCGGTTTCATAGGCATAGCCAGGGGGGGGAAAAGGAGCCATGCACCCCAAATTTTTAGAAAACATAGTCGTTTTGTCATTTGAGAGGTGTTTTTGTAAACAAAATAGTGTTAATCGCCTAAAAACATTTTGGTCCACCCAAATTTTTTAGCTGGCCACGCCACTGTTCGATTTACATGCGCAGTGCTGTGGAAGTTGCATGGTTAGCACAGAATTTTCGACTAGCAGTACGCGTGTGTGATTGCATCTACAGTGGCGTTTAGGTGTCTCCAGTGAATAATAACGCTTGTTCATATTTAACGATATTCCCAAGCCTATGTTGGGTTTGATAGCGTTAATCGTAGCAACTTAATCTTCAAAACAATGAAAAATCATCATGCAAGATAGACATTTATGTTGTCCCCCCTACTTTTTCCTTGGCCCCGTAGTGCCCCCCCACATTTTTCATTCTAGAATCGCCACTGGTTCTCTACCTTTCTGATTATAGCCAATATTTTGATGAAGTACAGGAACAATTTTGTGATCTTCGGAATAATTCATCAGCACATGATATTTTTCATGAAATGCCATTTTCTCGGTTCTGGTGAGCTGTGTGTGAATTATATCCACAACGGTCTGAACTGGCCTTCCGAATATTGCTTTCGTTGCCACAGTATATCTCTGAGAGAGTAGTTTCTCAGCTCTCGCTCACATCAAAACGGAGGCACGAAATCAAGCTATAGTCGGGCATGATAAAAGATTAACACTGTCAAGCACTTTAACCACGAATTTCGAAGTTGGCCATACGGTCAATTTTTGTGGTAAAAAATGTTGCGGCAGTTTGTTGCATTTTTCTAGAACAGCATTTTGGTGTAATCATAATGGTTATAATGTCATATGTACCGGTATTGAAAAAAAGAGTGGGAAGGGGTCACAAAGTATGTAAAAATACAAAAGGTGTCACGAACCGAAAAAGGTTGAGAGACACTACAATAGAAGGTATGGCCCTCCGCTAAGCATGGCCTTCTCAAAGTGGCCCCCGAGCCAAATTAATTGCCCACCCCTGGTCTAGATAAACAGCAACTCCAGGAAGGTCACGTAAAACATCTTCCATTATGCTCTGAAAGTAGCCTGGAGCGGAGCTGATTCCGAAGGGTAGAACATTTTGCAGTAATACAACGCGATGCGCGCTTAACGCCAACCTCTTCCGGCTAATCGGACCAAGCTTTATTTGGTTATAGGCATTTGCGAGGTCAATTTTTGTGAAGCCGTAGCCACCAGCCAGCTTGGTCATCAAGTCTTCTGGAAGTGGCAAAGGATGCCGGTTGTGGATAATAAGTGATAGAACTTGAAGCTAATGGAGAGAGAAGTGATGTGGCGGCCAGAAGATAGCGCCACATGCAAATAATTGGTCACCTATAGATGGTGCCCATGAGTAACAAGTCACTGTGATAGTTACCACAAGCGAATTATCGTAGTTCACTTATCCCTATATAATGATAGTGCAACCTAGTAGTAGTAGAGTGAACTCGTCGAGGGAGCTCTATTGCTGCTGGTTGCTTTCCTGTAAGTAAATGCCCCGAATTGCCATCTTTCTCTTGTGCTTCCCTCAGTAGTCCAAGGCGATGCAGTCAACTGCAACACGGTGTACCTCCAGCTGTGGGTTAATTGTGACTGAGTAATCACCACATACTCTCAGCTTAGCTTTCACCCGTCCTGACGGTGGCGCTTTTCTAATTGGCACCACAGGTGTGCCCCAGTCATTGAATTCAACGGGAGTCCAAACATCTCTCGTTATCCCCGCTTCGTATGCTTGAGCGAGATCCTCACGAATCACGAACGGCACAGACCGCGGTTTGCAGAAAACAGGCTTTGCGTCAGACCTGAAATTAATTTCCAACTGGAAATCACGGAGGCAGCCTAACTCTTCTCTGAAGAGCTCAGTATAATTCTCGCAAAGTTTCGCACAAGCTTGCTGCAGACAGAGATCCGGCTTGAGACGGTCAAATACAGCGGACAAGGTACGTGCATTTAGCTAAATCTGCATGCATATATAGCGCTGAAGCGTGTCGGCTGTGATGAATAGCACGGTATCCTGTCTAAAGAAACATTTGGTTTTCTGTATCAGTGATCCTGACAAAATCCAGGCTACTGCTTGACGTAAATACCCTGGGATTGTTTAAAGCAAGGTTGTTTCAAATCTAAATTATAGCAGTTTTTGTTACAATATTGGTTTGTGTAGACAATGGATGGCAGTCAACTTGTGGTGGTGGTTTTGGCATAATTTCTTGTACCTAGATTCAGATTTGTCATTGCCATTGCCAAACACAGATACTTTAACATATCTGATGTGTATTGTCTGTGCTGCATGTGGACTGATTGGGAATTGCAAACTGCGGGCCTGAGGCAGAAACACAAATTGCCTGTAAATGCATTAACTACATTCTAAAACCTGAACTGTCCCTCAATGTTTATTGATACAGTATATCAAAAAAGTTATTGAAAATTACAGTTGTAGACCAGTCTTAAAAATTGCAAACATTGGATTGTTTTGATAACTTTTAAATGTTTGTTCAGTTAGATCCCAGCAACAATGGCGTTTTTGCGAAAGCACATTTGCCCAGTAGAGGTGCAGTGAAAACGTAGGTAAGATTGGGAGTGTTATTTCACTTCTATCGATTTCAAGGGTGTTGCAGTGTTTCTAGTAGAAACAGGCTTATGAGGGAAGCAGCATATGTTTCAATTGATGCTCTATACAACTGATATGCACCTGTTTCAGGCAAGGCAGCCTAGAACACAGCATTGTAGATAGGGCTACTCTCAACCAACTGCAAGAAATAAAACCAGTGCCAAGCGTGGAACACAAACAAAAACAATGTCAAATATTTTTCTAATCTGTCAAGCTCTGAAATGTTCACAATCATCCAGTCTTGTTTCCTTGTAGCAATCCTTATTAAACATTTTATACTGATTTTTCAAAAATTTACAGCATCAAGGTACCGAATCTATTGCAATCATCTTCCATATCATACACTGCAGGGTATGTTGAATACACTACAGCCTATACATATTTTGTGTTTCCATCTAAGTGTATTTCCACGATTGGCCCACAGCCAAAATGTAAATATGATCCACGTGGGCATATAAGCAATACGCATTAGACCACTAACAATTACAATGGAGAAGACTTTCAGCACCAGTGACCATGTTTGGCAACGCCAATGACGAATTTTTAACTTGGCCCAAAAATGATGCCAACACCGCCACTACAAGTTGACTGCCATCCATCGTCAACACAAACCAATATTATAACAAAAACAGCCATAATTTAGACGTGGTGCCACCTTGCTTTAAACAATGCCAGGATATTCGTGCCTCACACAAAAAAGCAGTACCCTAGCATTTGTCAGGATTACTGACGCAGAACACCAAGTTTTTCTTTAAACAAGATACCATGCTATTCTTCACGGCCGACACGCTTCATCACTATATATGCATGCAGATTTAGCTAAATGCGCGCAGATGTAGCTAAATGCACACAGATATAGCTAAATGCGCGCAGATATAGCTAAATGCACACAGATATAGCTAAATGCACGCAGATATAGCTAAATGCACGCAGATTCAGGTAAATGCACACAGATATAGCTAAATGCGCGCAGATTTGGCTAAATGCACGCAGATACAGGTAAATGCACGCAGATACAGGTAAATGCACGCAGATATAGCTAACTGCGCGCAGATATAGCTAAATATGCACAGATTTAGCTAAATCTGTCAGATATAAGTTTTTTACAAAGGGCGCCCCATAGCACTCCAACTGACAGCTCTGATGAAGCCCAGTTGATGTATTCTGCTATACTGCTGTGCTTGTTTGTATCCAAACACGATATTAATGCAAGCAGGCTGAACTACAGTAACGTGCCCAGCCGTAAATTCAAGTATATTGATTTGTAAATTATCTGCAAGGATTAAAAAAACGTGATTAGCGTTGCTTTCAAAGCACCTCTAGACCCGACTTTTCGGTCTGGCCGTTGCGGTCAGACTATGAAATCTTGCAGAAATTTTACATGTTCACTTTCTAATGCAAACGTGCTTACATAAACGGAAAGGTTTTATTCAATAAAAAAACAAACTTAATCCAAGAGGCAACGGTTAATCAGCATCAACATGTGATTTTCATGATCATCAGCAAGCAAGTTAAAATGATTATCGAGATTTTGCAATTAAATCCAAATGCTTCAAACTCAATTACAATTAACTTTTGATCGCAATCATGTCTCCTCAAAACGGAGTTGGTATAACACCAGCTAGCGTGACACTTCACCTGCCTATATAATAATTTCAATAAACATTGTAATCAATTGTTTATGTACAGCAATGACGTGACCGAAATGTCCCCAGACTGAAGTCCTGTTCCGGATCTTATGACTACATTGGTTTCACACCAAGCTGTCCCCCCACATTTTACAACAAAATTGCGCCCATGAATGGCGGAATGCCTACACTCAAATAAATTTAACCGATTTTGCAGCTTCCCTGATCGAACACCTTTCGTCACTGCTTCTGCAGCTGATGCAAATAACCGGTTTCTGATTGGATTTAGTCGACCTGTAGTACTAATTCAACTGCGATGGAAACAATCGAAACGTGTATCTGTTTCATATATTTCCTGACGTCAGACACGAAATGCATACCACGAGAATAAGTTCGTGTTGACATTGAACATGATGGTTAAGTTTACTGCACCGCACACTTTTAGCTCAATGTTAAAGACAAAGGTAAGTGCGTACAGCGCAGTTGGACAAAGACAAACGCCGTTTGACCAATGTATAAACAACTTGTTGCAAGCCAAAATACAAAATGCTGTAAGTGTGTCGCGCGTTTCTTACAAATACACTACCCGAATCGGGTCCCTAAAACGCTTTAAAATTCCCTGGACCAGGTGTCTAAGCTCGCGCAGCAGTTTTGAGACAATCCAGGTTTTTGGCTGTTTGATAACTGCAAGCAATATGTATACAGGATCACGCAACAAGTACAATTAAAAAAAAATTACTGGAGTTCGCATAGTCCAAACGGTACATTCATACGTACTAATGACGAATCAATTTCCCGTTATTGTCTAGGGACGCTATAAGAGAATTAGTTTATTTTCAAACGAAACGATTCGAAAATAGATTCTTAATATGTATAGTACCTGTTCTGTGTTCACTGCAGCATGATCGAAGCTGGGAAAGGTAAAAGAATGTTTCACGCATATCAGCGCATCAACGAGAAAAAACAATCTCACGCACGTTCGATCATCCGTGAAAATAACGTCTCATTACTAAAACATTTCACTTATACAAGAGATGGCTGCGGTAATCGTTCAAGAAGTTTATTATTTTCGACTTTCGTTTTCTAGACACAAATTAGCAGCCGAGAAGATGAAGCTCGTGCCTTCGCGTTGGAGAAAAATCTGAGACTGCTTGATGAATTTGTTCGGAAAAGAGAAAAAACGGACAACCTTATGATATTACCGCGTGACATATTGAAAGCGGTCGCTAACGAAGAACTCGGACGAGAGCGTTCAAGTACCGTAGGGAACCACGATTCAGCAACAAAGCTCAAACGGCGTGGATTTGCATAAACAGCAAAAATTTGGTGAAACAACATTAGTAATAACGTAATACATAGTAAGTCAAATGGAATCACACTGGGCGTTTCGAAATACACTTATCTTTGTTGTCAGCAGTGGTTATTATATCTTTCTCCCTACAAAACAATCTCGTAAATTCGTGTGAAAGCAGAATTTCTGTAGGGCAAGATAAAATCTAGCAAGAATAATAATTATCGCGAACAATTTTCGCCATGACAACAAAATATAGTACTATCTCAGTGCAGGAAGCAGATTTAAAGACAAAGAGGTAAAATCTCCTCGACGGCGAGCAATGAGTTGCATTTCAACCACATTGATAAATGTGCAAACTTCAGTGGGATGCTTCACAATTTTGCTACGGCTGACTCAGTTTATTTTTAAATTTATTTGTATGGCATGTTTTTGCGTACGTTTTTAAAACAATGGCATGTTTTTGTGTCACTTTTTGAAAAAAAGTATGTATGTCTTTGTTTGTGTATATCTTTTTGCAAAAAAATGTTTTTGTGTATCTTTTTGAAAAAAAAAATGTTTTCGCGCATAGCGTCTCCAACTGGAGTTAGATTTTCTGTTTGACGATCATTATCGACATGTGTTAAAAACCTAGAACCAGTTGATCCGCACTTAACGAAAGGTCACCGCCCAAAGGACAGGAAAACAAGTCGATGTCGTGGATCACAAACGTCCACCCACACACCTGTGCTTACAGTAAATATTTCACGGCACTGGCTGAAAAATAGCACTCCTACATTGTAACGCAAATAGAGGTTACAAAGTACAAGTTTTCAAGTCAGCTGAAACGCAGTGGTTATTAAAAATACGGATATAGACAATTTTCTCATTGCAAAAACAACTCCGCAATCTTGATGGTTGAAAAGCTATTGCCATCTTTCTTCCAACACTATCTGGTACGGCTTTGGCTGCTGTACAATGAATCCCACGGATTCATCCAGTGGTGGAGGCGTGTTTCCAATTGTGCGAATGCGAAAATTTTGCACAATCTTAACAAACAGTAAGAAAAACTCATTGCGAGCCAAGCTTTCCCCAAGACAAGAACGTGGACCGATTGAAAACGGAATTATCTTCGGAGAATGCACAAACTCGCCTGCTTCGTTGATGTGGCGATAGAGGTTGAACTTGTGTGGTTCAGGCCAGGTATCCGGATCGTGGTGTGCACCCCATATGTTAGCTCCAAGCTGAAAGAAAACGACGAAACACTCTCAAAACAATGACAAGTTCAGCATCATGTTGCAGGGTTGCCCAAAATTTGAAGAGGGAATGACCAACAGGTATCATGCCTTGTAGGGTAATTAGACGAAAGCCTCAGTACTTGTCCATCAGTTGGGACTATGGCTACAACCGTAAAAACTGTAAGTTTTGTGGTACTGGAAAGTTCCGTTTTGAGATCAAGTAACGGTAAAGCTCACTCAATTTTTGTTTGCTTTGCTAATCCATGTATCCGAGGACGCCGGAACAGCGCAAGGGCGCAGTAAAAGAGTTGATGGCAATGGAAACTTATAAAAAAGAAAAAAATCGTAACCAACTGTGCTTGCCTCTGTTCAGCAACAATGTTGACCTCAAAAATAACAACAGAAATTAGAGAAAACCATTGCGAATTTTCTGTGTGCGCGAATAGCTGCAATAAATTTCTTTTAAGTTGATCTTGATAAAACAGGAAATTACCGATGATACTGCTATGAAAAGGCACCTCCTCCCACGTAGCCCACTTTTTGAAAGGGCAGGGTGAAATGTCCCGCTCTCTGGCGTCCCTGCATGTATCAACCTCATTCCCTTCTTTCTGTTACGCGTGAATACTACCCTAAGGTACTTGGATTTCTCGACCTGCTGCAGTGAATAGCCACGTGTTTGCAGTGCACACCGACTTTAAGAGACGTGGGTCTTTTTAGTGATATCTTTTAATTCCTGCACGCAGCAACAAACCGATCACGTGCATACTGAAGGTCCTGTTCTCGTCTACAAAGGATAAACGATTGACCCTGCAGCTTCCAAAGATGACACCAGCGTCGACTCGACGGTGACTATTTCGAAGCTCCTAGTGGAGAGGAGTGATGGCATCACACATCCTTACCAATGTCCAACACACGCGGGCAAGGTTTTCACTAAACTCTGCTGCAACGGACACAAACATCTGAGCATAAGTACAATGACGTAATTAGCCATAACGGGTGGCTGTCATCGCCGTTCTGCAAAACTCCTCAAAGCTGTTCCTAAGGGACCTATGCTGTGGTTTTATAAGGCCCACATCTTGGCATATTCCCAAGATTTCTCGAAAATTCGTTACTGAGTGGAAACTTGGTCTGTGATGTTGAAACCAGGATGAAAACCGCACTGCGTTTCCTCCAGATCATATTCACTTGTTTTTCATCTCCTTTTTTTGAGGAAGCTGAATGAGCGAAATGCCGTGTAGTTAGTGCATTCCACTCTGTATTACATTTTGCGTATGGGGATGATCACTTCAGTTTGCCAAACCTTCGGTTACCTCCCAAATCGTCAGGCCACTTGACACACGAGTTATTCAGGGAATTCCTTTTTTCTTCCAGAATTTCAGTTCGGATTTTATCACAACCCACAACTTTTAATGTCTTGACAACTAAGGAGCCTTCAGCTACAGTGATGGAATTTTCTTCTCAATACGCACAATGACAGCCACTAGTTCCAAAAGATCTTCGAAATACTTTCTCCACCTATCAAGGATATCTTCTTCATTACTTAGGACATTGTTCTGGTCTTTGATGGACCTAGCAGTGTGAGATATATTTTCAGACACACCCACGGTAGATATTAGGGGAGGCGAATGAGACGGTCGTCTTGGATCCTCCCTTTTTTAGAGATCCCGTGCCTCCCCTTTTGGGAGTTTCGCAGTTAGTTTTTGCATTGTTTTGTTAGTAAGTTCGTTTGGGGCCTCTTTCTGTGAGTTTTCCCTCGGGGCCCTAACTTCTAAAAGCAACCTCTGGTTAAGATGGTTGCTCATAATTAGAATATATCCACGGTATGTCCAAAAACGTGCCAAGACTGCATTCTGGACTTTTTCACCACTTGGGCTGCGTACTTCCGCACCTCAACGTATTGTGAATGCAAATGATG
>Ga0210059_1013743_pt1 | contig 12068 bp, 9 predicted proteins | sample Ectturendosymbi2_FD_188042 | JGI IMG/M metagenome (GOLD analysis project Ga0210059, IMG submission 188042) | Ecteinascidia turbinata endosymbiont from Florida, USA - Sample 2 (SPAdes) (version 2) | ecosystem: Host-associated > Tunicates > Ascidians > Unclassified | place: Key West, Florida...
GGGGGGGGGGGGGGGCGTCAATAAAGTTCCAGGGGGCGCGAGCGTTCACGCGCTCTACAAGATGCAAAGATTGATCAATAAATTTACCAAACAATACATTCGCTTTCACAGCTTATTTAACGCCATGTTGGGACTTGAAACAAAGAACAATTTCTAAGCGGGACGTGGTAGAGAAAAGATTAAGCACTCACTGAAGCACTGATCCTCGGGGGCGCCTTACGCACCCTCATATGTCACAGCCAAGCCACGTGATTATTACGCACCAATGACAAGCAACCAAAGACACGTGACAAGTGCTACCAATCACAAAGCAGCAGCATGGTGCAGAAAACACTGAACGTGTCTCCCAAAACATCACAAAGGTTGTAAAAAAAGAATAAAGCGCATAGCGTACATAAGGCACGGGAGATGTCCACCCCACGCATAAACGGGGCGATTGCAACAGACAGGGTTGTGCGTGTGTGTGTGTGCATGAGTGTTTGTGTGATGGACATGTAATGTGTGATCGCCACAGGATCTTTGTGTAAAATCGCAAATTATATATAATGGCAAGAGTCATCATGCAGCAGTGAACAGAGCACAACGAACAACGCAGGTGCTGGAGCGTAGCCAAGGTTTGGGGGAAAATATATTTTTAGGGGGCAGGATATTTACTTTTTCTGGGCACAACAAAATTAGGGGGGCACTGCCCGCGAATGTCCCCCGTGGCTACGGGCCCGTCACGGAGCACTTCAAAACGTATCCACTACTCAGCAAGGAATTTGAAGAACTTTGTCGAAAGCAACGTATCGTCACGAGAGAACGAACGTGCTTGGTAAGGGCGCAGTTCGCAAAAAGCAATTGTATCGAATATTGAAACAGGTAGCAACCGCGTGCAAACCACTCTTTATGACACACTCAAAGGACAAATCTAACTATCCGCCACATCTATTGATCAACAGTAAGTTAAGGTTAGCGGTGTTACTGGCAACAAACAAACACAGACACATATCAATAAATATGAACTCAGTCTCTGTCACAGGCGATGCTGTCTCGCAATGGCAAGAAACGACAAGACAGACCAGGGGTGAGGAACCTGCGATCAGGGGGGGGAACTAGGATTTCTGACTGCGACCGAAAATTGGGCACCTATTCTGTCCGCAGCAAGGATAGTTTTCGAATTTTTTCATTGAGGAAAAGTACATTTTTCTTGGAATAAGGAGAACTTTTCGTCCACGTGGAGCCCCTGGCAACGCCTGTGGTTGGATGATGACATAAAAACAGTTCTAAAACTTTCGCAGAACTTAAAACACACGTGAATCACGGTTTGCTTGAAAAACAGTGCGTAATATAGGCACCGTTTGCGCTTTGAGCCATCACCGAAACAGCAGAACAAGACCAGTGCAATAGGGGCGTGGTTTAGATGCAATAGGGGCGTGGTTTAGATGAAGTAACTTGTTTCTGTGTAGTACACAATTCAAATCAATTAAATCTGCTTATAAAAACAAGTCGAAATAGTGAAAATAGCGAAATATTGCAAATAAATAATTTACGAAATGCGACGGTAACATGACTGAGCTACGCTGAGGGATGAGATGCTGAACTTCACAATCTGGTGACAAAAATGCACAGCATTAGGTCGAAGTCAACGAACGGAATGGTCGAAGTCAACGAACGGAATTAGTTACACCGACTTTTATGGCAAAGACGAACTACTTCATCTCACAGTTACAAGGTATGATCCACTTGAAAAAGTTAAACAAAACCTAATCTTTGAAGGACACTGACCAGAGCAAAGAGCTGCTCCAAAAACGCGAAAGGCAAAGTTTATCTTTGTAAAATAAACACATGTTTACTTTTCACTTAAATAGATTAATTTGCTCCTCTAATCGGCACCATATTTTTGAAGAAAGCATTTCCAACATGGTGATACGGAAGCACGGCTGCACATACACAAGAAAACAGCTTTTTATCGCCTGTCTGTGACTTCACACTAGGCTCATTGCAACTCTCACCAGTCAACCATCAACTGCTCGTTGCTCTTCTGCGTAAAAAAAGCTGCCGCACAACTCCACCACCGCGAAGGTTGCTCCGTTCACAGGGAAAGCCCGCAAGAGCGTCGATCCCAAACCCCTGGCAACAAATGCGTTGGAAAAATTATTCACTGCAAATGTATTCAAAAAAACCTAATTGCTACAAATGTGTTGAAAATGATTATCAATGTGTTACAAGTTTGTTGAAAATAATTAATTTATAACAAATACGTTGAATAAATTACTTTACTACAAGTTTGTTGAAAATAACAATTTATTACAAATATATAGAAGTAATTTAATTAACTGCAAATGTGTTGAAAATAATCAATGTGTTACAAATTTGTTCAAAATAATGATTCTCGTGAATTCACCACCATTGCGTTGAAACAATCCAGTTTATTACAATGTGATAAAAAAATTGAGTTTACTACAATTATGTCCAACAAATTCAATTTCTTCATGTGTTGAAAAATTTAACTTGCCTCAATTTGCTTAATTAAATTTAATTTAAAGTATTTAATTAAATTTAGTTCAATTTTTCAATGTCTTGATAAACATTAATTGCTACAAATGTGTTGAAAAAAGTTTATTACTGCCAATGTGTTAAAAGCCTTATATTATCACAAATGTGTTGAAAAGATTTAATTTATTACAAACGTGTTGAAAGACGTTAAATACTCCAAATGTGTTCGAAAGATTTAATTTAATATAAATGTGTTGAAAAAAAATCATTTACTACAAATGCGCTGAAATAGTGTCTTTTACTTTCGAAAAAAGTTTCGACGATTCATGAGTGACTCACGATTTTATGATTTACGAGTGACTCACGATTTTATGATTTATGAGTGACTCACGATTTTATGATTTATGAGTGACTCACGATTTTATTCCGACTAGGAAGAAAACAAAACACGCTGTTCAACCACGTTACCACTAAATCATTGAGACAAATACTCACAGCACTCGTTTTCCCGACATACCAACAGAACGCATCAGTTGTCAAAATTTGATATTCACATCTAAACCATTTATATGATCTGACCAGTCAGGTAAGAACAAGAGTTTCCTTGCCAATCTTCAGAACCACTGCAGTGCGGAAATTAAAACGTATGCGAAAAGTCGGATTCGCTGTAGTTCTCCTTCCACAAATCAAATAAACGGATCGCTCAGAGCAAGAGTGCGATGTCAAGTGTATCCACACTTCAACGAACCTTAGAAACACCCGCGAGCCTTCCGTCCTGTAGATCTGCTTTCCACAGTCAATCATGCCACGGTATTTGTATGGCCTCCCGCCAGCCCCGTCGGCTTGCAATCTAGACTTGACAACATCAACAGGGTATGTGATCGTCCATGAGAGCATGCCGGCGAACCCCCCAGCAGTAAGCCACTTAACAATGTTCTCCAACGAATGGGGGTTATGGTTGTCAACCTGAAAACACAAGGAGAGTACTATGACGTCACATATACATCGAAAGTTGCTTTCTTGCTTGAAATGAAACTTCACAATTGATTCATATCTTCATCGCACAACGGGCTGTTGAAGTTTTACTTTGCTTGGTTGACCGCGAGTGCACTTTACCGCAGAACAGTGACCATCGTTGCAGAGGATGCAGAACCGTCGCCGGAAAGTGGTCAATGGGGGGGCATGACATTCAAATTTGACAAAAATTTAACTGATTTATTATGTTTCAAATTTCAATTTGGGGGGATAAGCCCACCAAAGCCCCCGTGGCGACGGGACTGAGACGATGTTGCAGTCATCAACAATTTACCAACAATGGCTATGCAGGACGAGCAGCAGTAATTGACCAACAAAGCTTTTTCCCTGTTGTGCACTCTGAATTAAAACAAGTGAAACGCTTCGGCGATGAAAGCAAGTAGTGAACAAAATTTTCAATCCTACGAATCGAGATGTGGAGGCTGAAGCGTACGTCATAATTAAATCTAACGTGTCATAATTTAAATCTGACATGTGATAATTAAATCTACCATGTCAAACTTGTGGATGTTCCGGATACTTGAGCAGTGGTCCTAAACCAGCTATGTCCAACCCGCGGTCCGCGTGCGGCCCAGTTTAGGGTTACGCCGCAGTATAAGTAGTCTACGTAGTGACAACATGTCCTTACTTTGATGATTTTAAATCTGATATTTTTGATGCAAGTAGTCCTCAGTGTCACCTTATTATATCTGTTACCATTGCATTTAAGATCCGAAAACTTTTAGTACATTACCTTAAGCTATATTTGGTTTGCTAAGATCAAAGTAAGCCATTCAATGTGCGGCCCTGGTTAAGATAGTGACAATTTTGGCTGAGTAAGCAAATTGGGTTGGACATAGCTGCTTTTAGAGTATCACGAGTGGTCTGCGGCGCCCATCTCCGCTTGCTTGCGTCATGGGCCACACGTCTACTTTCGCAATGGATGCTGCACTGGTGGCGAGTCAATGGCAGCGCCGTGCGTGAACTGTTTCCTTGCACCCATGACACGCTGGACAGGTCGCAAGTATCGTTTTACACGTCTTCGTTATGACCCGACCGGGAATAGATCCCAGCCTACCAGCTTTGCTTGAGCATGCTCAATCAACTGTACCACTTTCAAGTTCAAACTACTCATTATTGCTCAGTTATCTCAAATTCAACGTCGGCAAAAGCGACGTATGACGTCCGGGTGAAGAACAAATATCTTTGACCTGAATATTAAAGCGATGAGCACTTTTCAGAAACTGCCCTTCTGCCAGCACAGTTTTTACAGCCTTTGTACTTTGTATATCTTGTCTAAAACACCGCAATTTATGTTAAGATGTCAACGAAGATAGGGCCTGTGGTCTTTGAGCAGTTTCAGGTGCATGGCATGCACCTTATGTTTTGCAAGAGCGCTACACACGCTTCGCTGTCTGAATCGCATCCACGAGTGATTCTACTCCAGGAACTATCTCGACTAAGTCAAATAACGACAGCTACTTAACAATCTCAAGTGTCGCGTTTCACTCACAGCGCAAACGCACATCATCCCTACTTAGCAAAATCATGAAGTGAAAGAGATTTTTAGCATTAACTCTAAAGCCACAGTTGTGCATCGGATATCACGCGCCCGCGATGCTTGTTCATGGGCTTGAAAGGCCATCTTGGAAAATGGCGGTTTGCTGATGAATTTGCACCTGTTTAACTGAAGCAGGCGTTTTTGGGTGATTCAATATTTCAAAGAGACTTCTAGCTGGGCACAGTTGCAGCAATGTATCGGTATGAAACATTTTCACGAGGCCACGAATAGAAGATTTTTAAGAGAAGGCAATGATGTTAAACAGGCTTGAGATGGAAAAGCATGAAAACAAAAACAGATGGTTTAATGGAACAACCAACTTCACTTACTTTAAAAATCGTAGATGTCATGATGTCGAAAGATGCGAAATAACATCCAAAAGCTGGTGTTTCTCTGATTAGAGTAATGAGTAAGCCACGGTAACAACTTTTCAATCCTCCTGATTGGTACATTTTCACAAGTACATCCAGGGAATTTTTGTACACAACCTTCCACAAAACAAGTTAAGTTGGAAATTTGCTGCAAACATGATTAATGACACACTGAGTAGATTAACGCATGAAACAACAGCGAGATTTACTATATTTTCTTTAGCAGCAATTCTAATAACACACAAAACAATAAACACTGACATTATACGTAAAATAAAAAGCAGCTTTCGGCGATGTTGCTACAACAAAAAAGCCTTTTATGAATCTAGCAGAAACCTTGCCGCTTTTAGCTGAAACCCAGTTTTGGTGAATAGAAATATGTTCTACAGCAAAAACAACAAATTAGCAGCGGTAAAATTGTTTGTGTGATGCTAAATCAATACAGGAAGAGAACATTTTGCACACCACCGCATTTGTTCAATTGTGTTTTTTATATTCGCTTTGTACTCCCTTTTGGAGTTGTCTGTGGCACCTGCATGTGGCACCCACATCCGATTGCTTGCACCGTAGGCCACTTCGTGTTGAATGCTGCATTGATGGCAAGTCAGTGACAGCACTGCGTGTGAACCGTTTCTTTTCACACATCCATCAACACCCAGCACAAGGCTTGAAAAGTCGCAAAGTACTGTTTTTTAAGTCTATGCATGACCCAACTGGGAATTCAATCCAGCCTATCCACTTTGGTGGCGTCTGCTGAACCAACTGTACCACTTTACCGGCATGCGCCACATTTGTTGAAAAGGAAATGCAACTGTGTGGAATCACCTAACTTGTAGCAACACCAAGAAAGCCACAAACTTGAAGAACAATGAAAAACTAACAACTCTAAAATGAGTAAAAGATCAACTAAATTTTGATGCTTCATCCAACTTTTCCATATATTACTCTGAGCATCAAAACAAAAACAATTTGTTATGCTACAAGAGCGGGGTGGTGTTAAAAATTTAAAGGTTCTCCAGAAAATTCATACAATTCCTGCCACGGGCCTACTAATAAATAGGATACAACATCAAGCTGGTGTTTTCTGACAAACTTTCACAAAATAACAGACAAAACTTATCCCAAGCCAATAGTTACACATCAGCTGACAGAATTTTCAAGTTTTGAGGGAAAATCTTAATTGTGTGATTAAAAGGCAAAGGAACATGAAGATCAGCATCAGAGCTCATATCAAAATATGTTATAACATTAGCAACCTTTGGACGTAACAGATGTGTTTGAGTCATAACAACTGCAATGAATTCTAACTCAACACAATTTATATATAGGAAAAGTTTTAACACACAACTAACAGCATCATGTAAATCCATTACCTTATCCTTGACATGCCTTGTACCAACACCCTGCACTTGCATTTGGGTTTTCGCTAGTTCCATTGGTGATGTTAGAAGTGACTGCACTGCACCCGCAATTGCACCACCAAGAAAATTGTTTTTTACTGTGGGTTCTCCCAAAGCAGCACTAGTTTGTGCTTGGACACCAAACACAAGAGCATTGATAAAACCCAAGCCTATGAGTGGCGCTGACATTCCTTTGAACAGTCCATATACCTGAAAACAATGCTTAACTCAGAACAGTTACACCAACAAGGTGTTTTGTTGACAAAGGGCATGCTTATGTCCTTCAACAAAAATGCTTTGAAAAAGGTAAAAACAACATTCATATATTTTTTTCAACGTCTAGACATGGCACAGTCCAAGGTTTGTTGAGCCTGGCCAGGACAGCCCATAGCTCACAGAATCCAGCCCATTAATAGCCCATGAACCAAGAATATTTTTTATTTTACAATCTGGCATGCCCGTGGGCTGCTAAACAATTATCTAGTTACTGACAAATATCAAACAAAAACAATCTAACTGGTAAAGCAATAGTAATTTGGTACATATAAATAAACACCTATTTAATTTTTAAGTAATTACAGTCTCCACAATCATACATTGCCATGGAACAGTGCAAACTTTGTAGGAACTGACACAGGTCAATTAATCATAAAATGATCTCTTCGAAAAAGGTCCCGAACTTTTAGCAAACTACTAAAAACAATTCAAAATTAAGTTCTGAAAAGCATGTGCTACAGTACATGACGTTTTATATTGGTTGTAATGAGATGAAACATAGATAAAAGCAAATTCCAACTGTTCGATAAAATAAATGCTAGGGTTTCACACAAAATTACAATCAATTGCAGAAGTTACTGTTTGATCAGAAATACTCAGTGGTAATCTTAAGAAATCTAAATTTATAAAGAGTTAAGAAAACAACATATTGCTAAATTACAAACACTAGAGTAGAGAACAGTAATGCAGAGTTTCCTAAATTTTTCGGAGCACAACATCCAATAGTGAATCTGTTTTTTTAATCCCTACCTTCAATGTTTCCACCAACTAGCACAGAAAGATGAAACAAAATTAAAAATAAATGGTACTGAACAATGTTGTATTGTACAAACCCGACAACATTAATGGAAGAGATGGGGTTGCTACTGTTGCGATCGGAAATCCCGAGCGGCATGTGCGCAGAGCTTCACACCATGGCAGCAAGCAACAATAGAGATCACCAGACGAGATCACTCTCCGCGTACGCTATTGTTACGTTCAATCGCTAGTATCACCAGAGATTACATGCCACGATCACTCTATTATTGCTTGTTCGCGCCACATATATGTATGGTGTTGTTCTTCATGCACATCCTGTTCGTGGTGAATCACACAATCAACGCAACACCAACGGAAAGGTTGCAACAACATCCCCTCCTTTTTACAACGAACTGCACCAATCGCACATTCTTTGTGTGAAGGCTGCATCCGGCATGACCTTCACATCCTGGTCACAGCACCATTTTGTTGCGATCGGAAATCCCGAGCGGCATATGCGCAAAGCTTCGCACTGTGGCAGCAAGCGACAATAGAGTTCACATGCCATGATCACTCTATTATTGCTTGTTCGCGCCACATATATGTATGGTGCTGTTCTTCACGCACATCCCGTTCGTGGTGAATCACACAATCAACACAACACCACCGGAGAGGTTGCAACACTACCTACTGTAAAATTCAATAATTCTCAGCGCTATTTCCAACAGGCAAACTTGAATAATTGCGGTGATTATTGGTGACAGTGCATTATTTGTGACAGTATCTGCAGTATTACTGTGTATGCCATATGTTAATCTTTTTCATTTCATGCCATATCTTCATGGACTCCATGTGCAGCCATCACAGACCCCCAGACACCAGTTTGGGAAACCCTGGCATAATGCATAAGATATAGATGAACCAAAAGAACAGTAGAAATGCCGATGGCATTTCACAGAGAGGTACATGCAATAAACTTACAGTTTCTTCTTTTATGATAGTAGTGAAGCAATGTCTTATTCCTTTATACTTCGTGCTCTGGGTTTGAAGACGAACCTGCACAGTATTAATGCAGCCATTAGCAAGAAGTTAATCATCACTTTACAAATGTAGAAAACATCATGCAGTACACAAAAAGTTTGTAACTATATGCACCATAATTAAAGAATATCTACACTTGTGTTGCAATTGTTTTGAAATGAACAATTCCAAGGTTTCTTGCATAAAAAACTAAATCCATATTTGTAGAAACAGCAGATACAAAACTTTTTAAGCATATATATAATACAATAGCTCATACTGGGCAACGAATTAATACAAATGTCCAGAAGTCCAAGCCCAGTTTATAATTGTAATCACGAAACCACCTATTTTACCTTAATCGTATCAAGAGGTTGACCTACGATCACACCAGCAACACCTAAAAATTGTATAAAATGCGTTTATTAAGTATCGATGAAACCACTCAGAAATTTATAACCAACACTGAAGAAGCTGTTTCATCAAAACCAGTACAAAAAAAATTTAACACAAATGAAAAAAATGCAACCTGATGGTAAAAGGAAGTTGCAAGGTGTGATTATTTCATTCATTCATATTATATATGTTAACAAAATGTATGAGATCCACCTGTGTCGTGCATGTGGTCATCCATTATAGTATAAAATTAATTCGACTGGATTCACATTATGATTCACCAAATTAATTTTATACTATAATGGATGACCACATGCGTGACACAGGTGAATCTCATACATTTTGTTAACACATATAATATGAATGAATGAAATAATCACACTTTACAATTTCCTTTTAATTCGAAATAATTGACATACCAGCACGCAAATTAGGACATAATATAACATAGTAAAGTCATACAAAGAAACACCAACATAGAAATCCATAACACAAATATACATGTAGCAGATGCCATGAAAATCTTGACAATGATTTGTTTAAAACAATTTGTTCTTGTCACATGAAATTGGTTCAGTAAAAATATTAAAAATCAATGCTTCTCAATCAGAGATTTTCAGTTACAAATTTATTTGAAGCATCACGTCAACAGAAGCTGTGAATGCAAAAAGTATACAGTTTTTTTTGACAAAGATTTGATCATAGCTTAAAAGCAACATTGCAATTTATACACTTACCTCCCATACAACCAGATACATATTCAAAGACAAACTGACCCATTCAATCTTAGTCAGGATAGGCTGTGTACAGAACTTTTCTCTCTTAAAGTATAAACATAATTTCACAAAAGGTACATTTAATCTACTATGAATGTTGGAAAACAGAAGAGAATGAAAATAATTCATGCTTTAACTTATCTTTAATTTCTGTTATGTCCAATCACAATTTATTTCTTAAAATATTCAATGACTTTTTCATAAAAATTATAAACGTTCATTCCTGTCTTATCAGATCAGCTACTTTGCTGTAATGCAGCATGATATTTCACAATGAAGACACTAAACTGCACAAAAAAGCTTTTGATAGACTGTCCCACTATACTGAGCCACAGATCTATGCACAAATTACTCCGAATGTTATAACACTATCATCTTGTCATGTTTTTATTCAAGTCAAAAAAGTGCTTGTCCAATCTTGAATTAAAGGCATGATTTTATTGTTGTTTAATATCTTCTTTGGCAGTGACAGGCAATTCTGTGATATACATGCTTAGGGCAGGGGTGGGGAGGGCAGGATGGGGAACCTGCAGCCCGCTTGAACATTTGATATGGCCCGCATCAGAATTTTTTATTACCCTAGTTAGAGTATAACATCGCTTTAAACGAAGCTCCATGATAAGCAGTTACTTAGATAGTAAGCCAAGAGAAGTCACTCTTACTCATAGTTTAAATAAAGGTAGAATTTTAGGAAAAAATTAATTGATTTTATGGCCCGCTAGTGATAATGCACAATTCATGCTGCCCGTGATAGTGGATAGGTTCCCCATGCCTGGTTTAGGGCTAGTCAAAGCTATTGTTATGTATGCACATTTTATGCATCCTGTATTGTGCACGTTACAGCAAGCGTTCTATTCTGCAGCTAGTTTTCATCTCATTTAGGTTGCTGGCATTACTTATGAGCAAAGGTAAGGTTTTGTTGCTTTATGGCCAAGGGTAAGGTTTTGTTGCTTTGCATTGATGCATTCATGATCAATGTGTGGATAGATTTTGTCTTTCTTTTGTTTTGCTACATGGTATTCCAAAGAAATTGTCATATTTATGTATTCTATGAGCTTGAGCAATTTGTTTCAAATGTTCAAATGGTCACACAATTTTACAGCTTGAGTAGAAACACCCAAAGTTTAATGTTTCATGCCATTCACTTTTTCTAGTAAAGAAATGGCATGAATTTCTTTAAATAGAAAAAGCATTTTGCATGTTATAATATGCTGAAATGCAACTAAAGTACAAATTTCCACAATAAAACCAGCTGAACCAAGGGTCTCAAACTCAAGCTGCTCTGAAGGCCAAATGTAGACCTATACACTATACAGTAACCCAAGGGCCACATTATAATGCCAACGTAACAGTGGTAGCACCTGAACCTTACTAGCTATAGCTTTTGCATCTTAATTCTTGTAAAAGATATCATGAGTTAATGGGCAAATCATTTCCAGCCATCTCTACATTTGTTTGAAAGGAACTTGTTCACTCACTGACTGAGCACTTTGAAACACCGGTGAATGAACCAAGTAACTTAAATGTTAATTGTTTAAAAATGGCCAAAAAGCATTGCAGGATGCACAAAAATCTCTCACCCGCAGGCTGCGTATTTGAGATGCCTGAGCTAAAGCACAAATTTAGAAATGGCACAGAAGTTGAAAAAGGTTGCTCGTGAAGATTCAAGGGATTTGGATAACAATCAGTGTTATAAGTAGATGTCAAAGAAATTAGAGAAGCATTTGCTTAAAGGCCTAGAAAGTTCATAACAAGGACAAGCTTAGAACTGTGAAACAATTATGAAGGCTTCTCAGTTATCAATGTTAACAATCTGCTTATCCCTGATAAACATTTATACTCAGGTTAGGGGTCATAATTAATTAACATGTGTAATGTCATTGTGATACAATAATTGATGACCTGCTGCTCTACATTTAAGGCTAAAAGTGCAAGAAGCACAGCCACTCCAGTCTTGAAGTTGGGTGGTCAATACGTAAACTCTGTTGACCAATACAAATATCTGGGGATTGTATTGGATACTGAGCTCTCAGATGAC
>Ga0210059_1013744_pt1 | contig 12067 bp, 12 predicted proteins | sample Ectturendosymbi2_FD_188042 | JGI IMG/M metagenome (GOLD analysis project Ga0210059, IMG submission 188042) | Ecteinascidia turbinata endosymbiont from Florida, USA - Sample 2 (SPAdes) (version 2) | ecosystem: Host-associated > Tunicates > Ascidians > Unclassified | place: Key West, Florida...
TGGCCATTATTTTAAAGTGTGTCAAAAACGTCTTGGAAACCGCAGTATAGATGCAATAAAGAAGACAGCAGCGATCCAAGGGCCGAAATTAGCTACTCTTTCCGCTTCTGAGACATCAAACAATACCTGGGTTCTATGCAATGTAAAAATTAACGGCATAGTCGCCAAGTATTTAATGGATACTGGGTCGTCTGATTGCTACATTGACCGAAGATTCGCTGACAAACATTCTCTTAACATTCGTAGGGCTGTTGGTGAAGTCACTCTTGCAGAGACCTCCGTCCGTATGCCTATTCGAGGCCAGTGTATTTCTCGTTTATTGGTTGAAAACAACGAATATAGTGATGTTACGTTCAATGTGTTGGACAATCTAGCTACTGATGTGATAATAGGGGAGAAGATTTTTAAAGAACATGAGAGCGTTACGTTTACCTTTGAGGGACATCGCCCTCCATTGACCTTAAATGCTTTAAAGAAAATGAGTGTCCCATTTCCTAAACCCATCAGTTCACCTTAGCGAAAACTGCCGGCCTGTTGCAGACAAGCCGAGAAAGTATTCTCAGGCTGATCTCCATTTTATTCGTGATGAAACTCAGCGTTTGTTATCGGATGATTTGATTGAACCGAGTAACTCTCCGTGGAGAGCTCAAGAACTCGTTGTCACGGAGCAGTCAGGAAAACGTCGCATGGTCATCGATTACAGCAGAACTATTACCCGCTTCACTCAACTCGACGCCTACCCGCTACCTCGCATCGATGAAATTGTTAATGGCCTTGCTCAATATCGGGTTTTCACAACTGTTGATTTAAAGTCTGCCTATCATCAGCTTGAATTGAATCCACGCGACCGTGAGTTTACAGCCTTCCAGTCTGGCAACGCATTATATCAGTGGCGACGCCTACCGTTTGGTGTTACCAATGCTGTGCCTGCATTCCAACGAACGATTGATTGCACTGTCAGAGAGAACGACCTGAAAGGGTGTTATCCTTACCTTGACGATATAACGATTGCTGGCGCTAACCAGGTTGAACATAATTGCAATCTGCAGGCGTTTTATGTCGCTGCTTCGAAGGTCAATCCCACTATTAATGAATCTAAAACTCAACTTTCCAAGTCTGAAATCTTACTGTTGGGGTATAAGGTTGGGTACCGGTCAGTGCAACCAGATCCGGGCCAGGTACAACCTCTACTGAACTTGCCGTACCCTAAATCAGCAAAGGAATTGAAAAGGTTGATCGGTTTATTTGCGTGTTACGCTCGATGGATCTCAAATTATTCAGCCAAAATCAGACCGTTAATCAAAGGCCTGCTGCCTCTCGACAAAGACGCACTTCGAGCGATAGATGTTGTCAAACAGGATCTTGCTTCCGCAACTCTACAATCCATTAATGAATCCTTACCCTTCACTGTTGAAACCGATGCTTCGGAATTCGCTATAGCTGCTTCTTTGAACCAAGATGGTCGTCCAGTTGCTTTTCATTCACGTACTTTATCTCCTAGCGAACAACGTCATTCCGCCGTTGAAAAGGAGGCCTACGCTGTGGTAGAAGCACTTCGAAAGTGGAGGCACTTGCTTATTGGAAAGCATTTTACCCTTGTAACTGACCAGAAGAGTGTGTCATTCATGTTAGACGCGTGACACGCCAACAAAATCAAAAACGACAAAATCGCGAGGTGGCGATTGCAGCTGACGTCGTATAGCTACACTGTTGTGCTGTTGTGCATCGGCCTGGGATAGAAAATGTTGGTCCCGACACTCTGACTCGAGCTCACTGTGGTTATGTTCAACAAAACCGCCTGCGCGATCTTCACGTTGTTTTTCATTTAAAATATTTCAAATAGATTCTATTTGAATAAGGACTGAGGATGCATAATTTTACGTGAAATCGATTTCCTATTGAAAATTTGCTGATCGATTCCTTGCTTACACCCATCGTGGAAAGTACATACTTGGACAAAAAGGCAAATGATAAGAGTAGAGGTTTAGGAACTAAACCAACCAAAAAACTTGCTGTAAAAATACAAAAAAACTCAAACACGTTAGCTTATGAAAACTTACTGTTTTGATTAGGAAACTTACTTCTGTTTTCATTTCGGCCAATTTATGCTGAATCGTTTGCAATTGCGACAATGTTTTCCCAAAAGCCTTCCTCTGTTTGACATAATCCCTGGTTTCCTCAAACATAAACTCGCAGGCAGCCATACACAAGTTTGCTATGAGTAAACGTTCTTGTGGAAGTTCTTGCATGAGTTGATAAAATCCTTTGTTAAAACCAGCATCACCGCCAAGTACAGCAGTGGAAGGGAGTCGACAGTCCTCAAAAAACAGCTCAGCAGTGTCCTAAAATTATATAATTTATAAACTATCTTAAACTAAAATTTGCTGAAAAGGTCTACATCACTAAAAATAATTCAAATAAACTAAAGTAACTACAACAACAATGACAAACAAATGCTTAGGAAAAAGCAAACCCTAACATTTTAAAATCATGTGTTATTGTATTGAAAATAAGCAAAATTTCAAATTTATCTACTTGGCAAACAGCAGCAACACACCTGAGCTTTTAGACCCATTTTCTTAAGTTTCTTGCCTTTGATGAAACCTGGGTTATCAGCATCAACAAGAAACAAGCTTATTCCATGAGCTGCTGATTTTGCTGATTTGTCTGTAACTGCTACTACTATTGCAACATCGCACATATAGCCATTAGTTATAAATACTTTGCTTCCATTTAAAATCCAGTCATCACCATCCTTCTTTGCAAATGTACGTACACCCTGTCAGTGAAAGGTAGAAAATTTGCATTAATTCCATGCTCAATATAAGAGATGAAACACAATTTTATACTCTTTTTAAATTCAGTGCTATTTGGCCAAGTAACCAGATCTAAACAGAGGGTTAAGAACAGAGCTGCAAAGTTCAGATAGGTTTTGAACAACATTTTATAATTTCCTTTAAGATGCGGTTTTTAATACAATATCTGCCATGCACTGCAAGAAATGCAAGTGCAATACAATTGACAAATTAATTAGCTCAGGGATGGCCAACCAGTCAGAGACCAAGAGCCTTATTTCTTACTGTGTTTCTGCGAAGAGCCACATCATACACATGGGTGCACATGAACATCACCCCAGCTGTGCTTGCACAAACCACCAAGAACACTTCCACGCAATGTGTGCGAAAGTCGCACCCTGATTTTCAAGATGAACAGTTGGTACAAAATTTTGCAACTTGTACACAAATAATTATAGTATTTATGTACGAGACACATGAAACTGGGCAGAGCCGGATGCAACTCCAAACCACGGGTTGGCCAGGCCTGAATTTGCTAGACACCTAAGGATTCATCAATTTATTACTGTCTGCCATAACTTGTCAACCACTAACGCTGAAGGCCAATCGAGGGCTGTAAAGGTAATGGTTTATTCATGCATTTTTGCGACTCAAATCACAAATGCAACAAAAAAAGAACAGCATCAAGGAGCAAAAATTAAATTCATGTCGATGAAAATACAAAGTATCAGAGTCTTAAGGTTTAGCAAATTGATGATTATGTTCTAACATGTTTGAATCACAAGGGTTGATGAAAGACCATATGAATCAACCTCTCGGCCAGCCCTGTTGCTAGCACAAATCAATTTTTAATTGAAGACGCTTCATAAGTAGTAAAAAACATAACAAAATGCATTGATCAATGTCAGATAATCAACAACAGAAAATGGATGCAAAGATGAGGATTTCCACTAATCTATTTTAAATGAAAAACAAAGCAACAGCCCCTCCAGTTTTTTTCTCAGGCCCCAACAGTGTCATCCAAAAATACGTTTTAGTGCCTGGATTTGATCAAATCAAAGCTAGGAGACTTTCTGCTTTTTAGAGGGGTTGAACAGCTCTCTAGCAAGTTATGACTGAACAAATCCTTTGCAGTCCTTGAAGTTTTAAAGAAAACAATAAGATATTGGTGAGCAAAAACAGCTAAACTTGCCTGAAACAGGCAAACCCATGGCTTATGTGAATGACTAAGTGTAAAGCTAGAGACAGACAAGAAAAAACTGGATGAAATTAAAAACACTTGGGTTATCCTAGGAATAGGTTGTAAGTTAACAGCAGCATAATTTTCTTTCTTTGAATATGTTTTAAAAACTTGAAATAAACAAAAAAATCTTACACAACATTACATCAATGAAAATAATGAAAGGATGCAAAATCTTTGCTGTCTAACAGTTGGCTGCTATGTCAGTACACAGAAGTATTTTTTATGGCCACAGTCTAAAGCAGCGGCAGCAACTTTTTTTAACAAAAGTGCCATTCAGCTTTATTTTCCAGCAAATGTGACCGGGGAAGAGCCACAAAACATTGATACTGTTTTGTTTTTCATGCGACTTCATATGGACATCAGCTAAATTGTACTCAACTTAACTCTAATACTGTAGTAATCATAATCAAAACCAAATTTAAATTCCAAGTTTTGTCAAATTCAGTGAGAGCCACTTCATAAGAGTTAAGGGCTGCAGGTTGCCAACCCTTTGTTTACAGCAACCAAAAGCTTCATAAACTACTGAAACCATAGTTCAGTAGGCACATTATTGTTTTGCAAATTTCCACACAAGGCAATTTAAAAGTGCATAAAATTACCTGAAGATCACTTCCTGCACCAGGTTCAGTCATGGCAATGGCACCAATTCTTTTCCCCATGGTCATTTCCGGAATGTATTTTTTAATTTGTTCTGGTGTACCATACTTGGTTATATATGGCATTACGATGTCTGAATGAAGAGCAAAACCTGGTCCAGAGCAATTTACATAGCCTTGTTCTTCATGCACAATAGCAGCGGATAGCCAGTCAGCACCTATGCCACCATGGTCTTCGGATGTGTTTGTACCAAGTAAACCAGTTTCTCCAGCTTTCAACCACACCTCCCGACTAACTTGACCAGCTTCTTCCCATTCGTTATGATAAGGAACAACTTCCTCATGAAAAAATTTTCTGGCTGATTCACGGAACATGTCATGGTCTTCATTAAAAATGTGTCTTGTGCCAATATCAGTCATTCGTGAAGATTGAAAGCCTTCTGGTCTGAAAACTTGATGAGCAATTGAAGATGTGCTCAGAGTTCTTTGGATAGGAGAGCTTAGTTTCCATGCTGTGCGCAGCAGTTTGGTATGTGCCATTTTGATAACAGATTGTTACAAGTTAACCGAGAAGTTCAACAATTTGCTATGTAGAAAATACAGTGCAATTTTCAATCTGAAACTTCTTTAGATACGCCATGCCTAATTTAATGCACAATGTTTACAAAACTCAGAAACATAAGTTTATTGTTATACATCATTCAATTTAGAAAGTGAGGTACTATTGTACATGCAAGTTATTGCAGATTACAGAAGGCTTTGCATATCATATAGAAGAAAGTTGCCTTCAGCTAATATCGCTTTCCTTTAAAGATATACCTGTCAGAGAAACAGATGTTGATTTTTTTGCATGAACTCATATCAGCTGTTGGAGTCAGATGGAACCTACCATCCACTTTAGAATTTGAACGCCAGTCTTTGTAATTGTTGCCAGAATAGCTTGTTTACATCACACTTGTTGTAGACTTATTTTTACAATTTACGCATTGCACCAACACTCTGATAGGACAACTGTATGGCAGTGTCTAAACAACCACATCCAGTTTTCAAATGAAATTGCTGACCTCTACAAAATATCTTACCACCTATATGCTTATCAGTTGCTTCTCACACTAAAGGAATAAAGTGGCTGATGACTTTTTTGTAACCCTAAGACCTATACCTAAACCCTGTGCCCTAACCCTACGGGAAGTAATCCACTTCATCCAGATGCTCTCCATTTATGCTGACATTGGTCCTTGAGGACGTTTGTCCTGGTGACGGTTGGTCAAGTACCTTGGTTTTGTCAGTGTTTGCTTCAATTCCAAAATGCTGGTAAGAGGCGTTGTAGATGGTGGCTATCCTATGAAGGTCATCAATGGTCTGAGCTGGGGTAGCATTGTCAAATTGCAGCTCATGGGCTGTGATGGTAGAGGTTTTTGATCTTGCATGGAAACAAGCAAGATTAAAAAGCCCTCCATCCATACGGTATTGTAGGTTGCCAGAGCATGTTGGTGGGACTTCATTTATAATGACACAAGAGCACAAAAAGTGGTTAGCTATACATCAGCACACATTACAGAAACGGTGTTTGCACATGACCAACACTGGGAGGAGAAATGCAGTTTATCCTCACCACAGCTGTATCATCATTCGCAAGAGCACAGAAAATGGATAACCATACAGTAGCGCATCACACAACCAGTGTCAGTACGTGTCCAACCTTGAGAGGTGCAAAGGCTTTACCAGCACTTCTTACTTTTTTTTAATGCTTGGTGTGTACACAGTGTCCACATATTTTTACTACACAAAAGCAATACTAATGAGATGCAAATACCGAAACAATTCACAGACAACTACTGCATTTGGTCTCCACCATACAAGAACGTTGAATAATTGAGGAAAAATGAAGATTTGTAAAAAGCATCAGACATTTGAAGCGATCAAATAAAAAAGTTAGATGAAGATGTGTATCGTATAAAAAATCGATACAAGTTAGTTTTCAGCACGGCATCAAAGGTCCTGACACAATGGCTAACCTGGTGTGGGCGAACACTAACATTTCTGGGTATGTAATGCGTAATTCGATAGGGGTTGTTATACGCAGAATGTAAGCGCTTCATACTGGTCTGCATGTATTTGCTCCACAATTGGCAAGCATACATTGGCATGCAATAGGTATAAAACAGAGTGTTTTTTACTGCAGGAGAGCACTGATCAAAAGTGCCTCTGAGTTTGTTTGCTGCACAGTATAGTGATTTCACTTGTCTCTGGATATCATCATCATCATCCTTCAATGATGCATTTATCCACACACCAAGATATTTCACTTGGTCAAAAAATTGCACACATACACCATTTAGGAAAACATTTGATGAGGCAGGTTGTTTATACTTTTTTGGGCAAAAAAGAACACCAGTTGTTTTGCTACAATTAAAAGTGATTTCGTGTTCAGCAGCATAGTCACCATAAACATTCAGAAGACATTGCAGCCCATTAATACTGGGGCTGAGCATTTAGCACTACAACCACAGATAATGAAAAAAGCAGGTTGGGTCCAGGACACATCCTTGCTTGAGACCACTGGTAATTGGGAAAGGGTCTGAAAGAATGCTTTGGAAGCAGACTTTACCAAATATGCCATCATGGAGAGCATGAATCAGGGTCATTGAAGTCATCTGGACATCCAAAACGAGCAAGCACAGCCCACATGGCAGGGCGAGGAACTTTGTCAAAGCTTTCTTGAGGTCCCAGAAGATGAACATGAGTGGATGTTGTTGTTTTGGCTTTTTTCTTGGAGCTGCCGAGCACAGAAGATCATGTCTACAGTACTGCGAGATGGTCTAAAGCCACATTGTGTCTCAGGAAGTACATCCTCGGCAAATGTGAGAAGTTGATGCAGGAGAATGCAGTTAAAGATTTTGCTTGCAATGTTAAGGAGTGAGATGGTATGGTTTAATCATGCATTTTTGTGACTCAAATCACAAAATAAGACGAAGCAGCAAGAGGAAATACAATAATATCAAAGATTACTAGTTGATTATATAGTGATGAAAAAATACAAAAAATAAGAAGTTTCACGTTTCGCAGCTTAGTAATCGTGTTCTAACATGTTCAATCACAAATGGTTGGCGAAAGACCACCTGGGTCAAGTTCTCAGCCAGCCCTGCTGCTAGCACAAACCAAATTTTAGTTGAAGACATTTTACAAGAAATAATAATAGTAATAAAAAGCGTCAAATCAACTTCAGGTAAAATAAGCGGAAAAACAGCAACAAAAAACAGTGGGGAAAAGCATGCCAATGTACAGGGGGTGAGGTGAGTTACTATAGAGGTAGATAGAAGGGAAAATAGTGGCATCAGCACAATATTACAGAATGTGACAAGCATATAAAATGAAGATCAAACAGAATGTGACAAGCATATAAAACGAAGATCAACGGGAAGTCTGGCAAGATAGCAGGACTTTTTTATAGTTTTCGCCAAATGAATAAGGCGAAGACGATTTCAATTTTTCCGGAATGTTAGACCAAATTTTCGGACCAATATACTTCAAAGAAAGCTGACCCACAGTTGTTTTCATTCTAGGTAAATAATATTTTTGCAGGGAAGCAAGTCTTGTTGTGATATTTGTGGACTGATGCAATCTCAGCAAAAGGGTTGTCAAAGTGATTAGGTAATCCACCATTATAAAACGAGTACATGAATTTGCCAACTGACAATTGAAATAAATCAGGTATTTCTAAAATTTTGTGCTTGAAATAGAGTACAGTTGTTTTAGTTTTGTTATATTCAAGTGTTCTCACAGCTCTATTTTGCAATCTAATTAAAGGGAGTAAAGTCGTCTTGTTGGCCCTTCCCCAGTTAAGTATTGAATAAGTTAAATAGGAATGGAAAAGAGCAAAGTAAACAGATTTGAGCACTGAAATGTTGGTATAGTGTTTTAATTTGTACAACATCCCACATGATGTGGAGAGCTGCGTTACCAACTTTTCAATTTGAGGCTTCCAATTAAGTTTATCATCAAGTATAACGCCAAGATATTTTAAGCTGCTTTGTTTTGATATTGGGTGATGATTAATTGATATTTTTATGGTTGTTCATGAGCATGAAATTGCTTTTGGAATAATTGATATATAATTTGTTAGCACAAACCCAGTGATCGATTTTTTTGAGCTCATGGTTAACTGTTTTTTCTAAGATTTCGTGTTTTTTCTCCGAAAGATGCAGATTGATATCATCAGCATATAAAACAGTATTAAAGTTGGAGGCTTTCACAACGTCATTTATATATAGAAGGCAGTGATGTAGTGGAGACCGTAACCTCCGAGTCCGAGACCTGGCTCAAATTTCGAGACGAGACCGAAGATTATGTCACAAAAGCCGAGACCGACAACTGGAAGTTCGAGACCAAAACTTGAGACCTCACATTTCCCTGATGGTAATTCAAGCTAACTCCTTGAATAATGCAGCAACAAAATATCTGGCACATTGCCAAATATCAACATAATAAAAATCATCCTAAATTTGTGCAAATGGCCAAATACTGTAAAACGTTCATTTTCACTTTCCTCTTAGGAGTTTACAACCTCAAACCTGTAGCCTTATTTACAAATTCCATGAAGAAATGCATGGACATTGAAAATGTTGGCAGCGTTTAGAACAGTGGTTTTCAACCTGGGGGTCGTTTGCCTTTTTTCTAGGGTCGCAAGAGCTTCTGACAAAAATATTCACCTTTCTGACAAAAATATTTACATCTCGATTTTATATTTCTAATGGAACTACTTTTCGTTGTATCCAAAATAATAGGATCACCTGGCAAAAATGATAGCCTGCTTATTCATTCAAAATTATTTTAAGTGTGATTATGACCACCACAGTACAGAATACTGTTGCGTTTGGCAACGCACAAATAACATTGTGATGTAAGAATGCAATGTGTTTGTAAATTAGATATCTGATTGCGGCAGCGAAGGGAGTTTTTCTTCTAGTATTCAATGAGTTGTGCTGTGGAGTGATTTGTGTATGGCACTGAGTCTCTCTCACTGATGCTGCCATGTGCATGAATTTAACAAATGAGTCTTGGTTCAACACAGTGATATCATACATTATTTCATAGTCATTGTGATTTTCTATTGTGCAAACACAACTGCATTTCATATGTCTGACTGGAATTTTTCGGAAGGGGGTTATTAGGTTAAAGTGGGTTGCAAAATGGGTCGCCGCATGAATAAGGTTGAAAATCACTGGTGGAGGTTCTACGCATTTTCATTCGAAAAATGTTGGTGAGCCAATTGAATATTTGAGGTGTTTGCTCTTGCCATGCTTCAATAAATTTGTTTTGACTCAGAAAAATTTTAATTGTTTTGTTCGTTACAAAACAATACCAACCCTGCTGTGTAAGGACAGGAGATGATGTCCTGATGAAGCTCCCATGCTCTGGTCTCCTACCTAGTATTGAAGTAGGCCTATGTTATTTGAGAAAGTGGAGAAAGGCGAATCATTACTTTTTATTTTAAAACAAGCACAGTCGATGTAGGCGAGTGTATACAGCCCCAGCAGCACTGGTCAAAACAGCACAGTAAAGTGGTAACTCCACAGGTAAGGTTGCTTTTCATCATTTAATTTTTGCTGTGGTGTTTCGTCGTTTATATCATTTGCCAATCAAATAGCAAACTTTTAAAGTTTTTAACGATCTACCACTGACCTGTTTCACTACATTCTTTTTATTTTAACACTGGGCATCTGCACTGACACTCAAATTTATTCGCCACATATTTTATGTATTTTGGCTAACAAAGCTTTGCCATTTTTTGTAACGTTACCTGTACCTTTCCTAATTACTTTTCCCCTCACACAACAAGTAATTGAGTAAGAATTCTCCAAAAATTTAGAATTAAGAAGTGATGAATTTAGAGATTAAAAAACAAAAGTACTACTTTAAATTTCAAAACGCAAAATTGTAACTAATTTTTCATCCATCGAAACTTGCTCACTCTGTCGAAAACAAGTTTTAAAAATGTTGCTCGTGATTCTGCTTTTGACGCAAAGAAAAAAAGTATTTAGGCCTGGTAGAGTAATAGATTTTTTGTCACAAATTAGGTTTACACTTTGAACCGGTGAGGTAATATCCCACTGCTTGCTCTATTACAGTGGCATAGCGATGCTAATGTCGCCCGGGGCCTACCATTATGGTAGGGTTCTATGGTAACCATAGATATGCTTCCTTTTTCAACTCCTCACATTTGCTTACAACAATATAAAATGAGAAAAAAATCATGTATCATGCTTTTTATAACAATAAGGAATATTAATGCACCTTGAACATCACAATCAAATACTCACAAACTGAAAGGGGTCTTGTTTTTAATTCTTGATTATGGATCTTGCTTTCTCTACTTGATAGCCACTCTTTTCGTCATTGCTTTTCCTATTTTTTCTCTTTTCTTTACATTTGCACATATGTATGGATAAATAAATAGCATAGTTGGCACATGCTAGGCAGTGGTTCAGCGGGAAAGTTTCATTTTTTGTCATTACTTGTGAATCAGTTGGCACCGTGGATTCGATGTGTCTTCCATGGCAAAAACAAAGTGCACAAAGCTAATGAAGTCCTGAAGCAACTGCGGTTTGCTTTTTTGTGTTACTTAGAGAAAGGTCAAGGTGCTCTCAGTTTGTCAGTTTTTAACTGCGGCAGATCTTTTTGACAGGCATTGTTGGGATGCAGCATCATGCTTGGCATGCTGCAGCAGAATCGAGAATGAGCTAATTTCGGGATTACCGGTGTAGTTGACTAGCAGTGAAATGGTGCAGCGCCTTCCCACTGATTTTGTGGCGTTATGTATAATTCCTAGATTTGCTATTTTTTATTGTCAAGTTTTTATATTTAAGTTTTTCATGATTTCCACATTTTTACGTTAAAACTGATATTCACAACTGTTCCAAATTTACGTTTTTACTGACACATTTAGAGCTTTCGCAACACCGCATGTCGGTTAGAAAACGCAGAAAGGCAGTAAAGCCGCACCTGCAAAAGACCCACCACAATTGGACAAAAGCTAACGAACTACAAAGACCTTGCTTTAAACAAGACACGAAAGGAAACCAAAGGTGCGTCAAGGCCATGTGAGCACTGTGCACTTTGTGGTTGCTATGGAAAAAATAACAAATCCATGGTACCAAATGTTTCACATTTGCTGATTAAAACCAAAACTTTTCAGCTAAACTAAAGCTTGACTTGCGCAGATTTTGGCATTTACGTCGCGACTTGTGCGATATGTCATGAACAGTATGTTGGTCAAACTAGCAACAAATTTTCCAAAAGATGGTCAGCGCATCGCAGTAATTGGAACAAACAATATTGTAAAACTGACAGTGTCAAGGACCAGATGGCCTTGTCGCGGCACTGTTCAGAAAACCACGGCGCTATAAACAAGCCACCTCTGCACGAAGCAT
>Ga0210059_1013745_pt1 | contig 12066 bp, 11 predicted proteins | sample Ectturendosymbi2_FD_188042 | JGI IMG/M metagenome (GOLD analysis project Ga0210059, IMG submission 188042) | Ecteinascidia turbinata endosymbiont from Florida, USA - Sample 2 (SPAdes) (version 2) | ecosystem: Host-associated > Tunicates > Ascidians > Unclassified | place: Key West, Florida...
GCGGTATCGCCGGCGTTCGTTTTGAGGGACGGGTCGATCTCGTGGTCGGTCAACAGAACGATTAACACGTCCCGGGTTGTGTTGGAATCTAAGGAAAAAAATGTTTTGAAATATGTCCTTCAGGATACTCATACGCAATTTCCTGCAGGCACTTGTATAAACTGCCAGTTACTTCAACTAAATGGAACGACCACCGGTTACAACTACGGGGCGCGCATGTGCTTGCGAGGGCATTTTGTGCGGCCCGCGATGCCCTTCGGGAATTTTCAAATAGTTACATAAGTTATTTAGTTTTTTCACCAGTTTTCAAAAGCGTTCGGCCAGCGAATGAACAAGGTTCTTTTAACGAACGTAGAGACGGCTGGAAATGATTTGCCTGCAACTCACGATACCTCTTGCAGGAAAAAGTATGTAAAACCTGTTCTGGTAAGGTTCAGGCACCGTCATTGTTGCATGAGCGTCATGCAGCCCTCGGGTTACTTTAAAGGTTCTCATTTGGTTCTCGGAGAGATTTGAGTTTGAGACCCCTGGGTTAGAGAGTAGCTGATGATGTTCAGCTGTAACTGATTCCTATTTGTCTACAAGACATCAAGACTTCTTTAATCCTTATTTCTGAAAAACAAAAAGATACACACATCTACCAAACCGTAAACTTTGAAGTTTAAAGTTTGGTAGAATGTGTTTTCTAGAAGTACTGAAACCTTTACGGCAGAATAACGCATTGCAAAGGAAGTTTGCTTGTAAAAAAAATGATTTTGTAAAAATCAACCTCAGTGGTGCAGGAAGCGGGGGGTGCAAGCGCACCCCAAAAGTTTTGCTTTATTGAAAATTTGGACAAAATCCCGGAAAATTTGGGCAAAACCTCAGGAAATCTGGGTAAGATGCCTGAAAATCCGGACAAAAATGGCGCCCAACATTTGCAGAAAAACACAATCAAGACTTTTTTTTGGAGGTCACACCAGAAACAGGTCTTCATGCTCGTTGTGGGAGAAAATGTGTGGGCAAAAGGCGCACAAAAGCTTTTCGGGAAAGTTTGGGGAAATTCGGGCAAAAATCCTGTGCACCCCCAAAAATTTGCCCGCTCCTTCACCTATGACCTTGACAGCAAATCTGGATTTTCTTTGTCATAAACAAGAAGGCTGGCGTTAAATTCCATGAGAAAGTTTGGGTCCTGGGGAGTAATTTATCACGTTTCAATTTGGTTTCTCGAACGGGACTCCACCAGGTTTCAGGGAAGGAATGAAGTTCCTTTGCTCGTCTCTGGACTCCAAATAGAATCGTTTATACTGAGCGTCTTCCTTTCAAACGCCAACAAAACTACAAAGAAAAAATGCTTTAGTAGTCCGATGGAAAATGTTCAGATTCTTGACGAATCTGTTGGCATACGCGATATTGTTTGCCACCGATGATACAAAGCTGCGTGCACGTGCGCCGATTGAATTGAAATTATTCACAATGTGAGCAGTATATGCGTAAGAGTAAAAGGTTGCATGTGCGTGCACAAAAATTTCAAAAACGTACATACATTTACTCTCACAATTGATTTTGTTCTAGTTGCTTTCAAATCAAAACATGGAAGGAAAGCGCATTTCAACAACGAAAAGGGTGCATGAAAAAGTATTATCGCATGTTTTCGGGTCTCGGCCTTCAATGCCACAAAAACATCTGCACTTCCATGTCAACGTTCAAAGCGATAACCTTCGCCCAAAGAATACAGCGAAGTAACACTTCTACTTGCTGCAACGTGAAGGGCTGACAAGCCACCATGCGAAACAGCGTTGATGTCAGCTCCATTGTTCAGCAACATCTGAGCGATCTCCGCGTTGTTCCACTGAAAAATAACAGTTCAAAATTAACCCTATACTAACTATTTCATGGTGTAAACCACGCCATGATGACTTAAGCAATAAAAGAGAGGTCCTCATTGACATCTATTGATTGCATAGCTGTCATATGCTTTGATTCTGCGCATACAGACAATTGTTTTTCAGCTACTGCTGTGACAGGCTTTATGATAGTCGTCGCAACAGTTGCAAGCCTTAAACCAGGGGTGGGAATCTGCGGCCCGCGCGAACATTTAATATGACCCGCATCAGAGTTTTCTTTACTCAAGTAGGAACACAACATCGCATCAAAACGAAACTCAGTGACAAGCAGACACATAAACAGCAAGTCAATAGAAATCTAGCGCTCCCTCACATAGTTGTCTCTTCCTATTTTCCTTTGGAAGATACAGTTAGCATTTTAAGATGAAATTAAATAAGTTTTCGCGGTCCGCCAGCGATATTCCACAACGTATGCAGCCCGTGATAGGAAATAGGTTCCCCATCATAGCCTTAAACCTAAGATAATTAGATCAAACACCAAGGTCAGCCAATGGTAATGATGTCAAACCACTAGACACTGAATTCTACAAGGCGATTGAGTATTCAAGAATAATGCCTGGATCAAGGAATGTTGTTAGTATCTGCCACAAAGTTCATCGGCAAAAGTATATTATTCTCTGGAACCTTAACTTCAGTATATGCAACATCTATCAATAAACATCCAGCAGGAAAAGCAGCTTTGGCAAAATTCTAATCATTAAGACAAAACTGGTGTATTCTCCCAGCCCTGAGCAGATGGTAGCCATTTAGTTTGTGTGTGTTACATCAATCAAAATCCCAAGTTTGGTGCAATTAATTGTTGAATGAATGCAAAGGTCATGTTGGAGATGATTGTTTGTGATATATCAAGCAAGCAGGGTATGCTTCTCATTGCCCTAACTGTCCAGGGAAGAAAATCTTATTTTCCAATTAGAAATAATAGTTGCAAAACTTCACAGAAAATAATGAAGTTGCATTCAAACAAAGAGAATCTACAGATCAAGCCAACTTCAAGTGTCAATGATGCAGGCTTAAGATGAGCACTTGAACTTTCTCAGCATGAGTTTTTACCTTGCATTAAATCATACTGTTAGTGCAGCCCTGAACTCATTCAGATCCACACTCTGTTGGTGTGTTGTAGTAGAACTGGAACTGACTGATACTTTCATGGTATGTTCTGGCAACACCAACACTCCATTGGTCTGTTATAGTAGAATTGGAACTAACTGATACTTCCATGGTATCTGTTCTGGCACACATTGCACAGTCAATAGTATGATCTTTCGTGAGAGCATCATATTTTTTCTTCACAGCCTTTTGTCACACTCTTTGTGGTTTGTGGTGAAGTGTCAAAGGAGATTGACCATGCATTTCGCATTTCCAAACCAGAACTTAAAGTTATTGTTTTTTCTATTTTTTTGTGTCCATTATTTCACTAGCCTCTGATTCTGCTATTGCGCTACAAGTGGATTGTGACAGTTCACCATTTGTCTTCTTGGTTTCCTATTTTAAAAAATCTAATCAAACTTCATCACTTCCTGGATCTTTGCCTTCTTTGAGTTACGAATGCTAAAAATATCGCTGCAGCTTCGATTACAAGTTCCAGTTCAATCTCCTCTGCAGTGAGGTCATTGAAAGTTTTCAAACCAAGTTTCCAGCTTTACCACTTGAAATGACACTTGTTTCCATTTCTTTTTCCAATGAAGCACTCTTCAATTTTGTATAACTAAGAAAAGATGCTATGCTTGTAGTGCAACAACCGACAATAAAACCTGAAATAGAAAACTTAGCTATACTTTATGGTTGTTAACCTTGCTAAGCTGCTCTGAACTGTAGTTAAACTAACGCAGGACTTTAAATCTGATATGAGCTAAACTATTCTAGTTCAATAATACAGTGAGCTAAAATACCTGTTGTTGTGCTAAAACAAAGACCATTATCCTAAAATGCACATGTGACTTGCTCAACCAGCATTTGCAATAGCCAAGCTTTGCAATAAAAACAATAGGCTTGATTACATTTTACCTTTGAAATATGCAAATAAACTTTGCAACTAGTAAATTGGCTACTGCATACACATTAGCATCACATTGCCAAGTTGTGCGATTAAGAAATCTCATCACTGACAAATGCTAATGAGTGGATAGTAAAAAACTCAAAGCAAAAAATATAGTTTCATTTCAACTAAGATAAAAGTGTGCTTAAGAAACTTGTTTCAGGTTAAAAGTTTTTTGAATAATTGACTGTTCATACTTCATAACAAAAAAAATTTTTTTGAAAGGCTGTTTCAGACACAAGTTTTCAGACATGATTCTATGGCGACTACATTTTTTTAAAAGTGGCTATAATTTTTTTCTGATAATATTGCACTAAAAATATCATTGTATTTGATTATTCGACCCAATACAGTTCAAGACAACTATTTTTGCATATTACAGCAACTATGTAGTCAAAGTAATGTACTAATTTCAGCTCAATTACCAGTATAACCAGCTATCACTTGAACAAGAATACCTTGCTTGCACAGTGAAGGGGAGTCCAGCCATCAATTGTCTCAGCTCTGACATTTGCTCCTCGCAATAGCAAACTTCTAACAACATCAGGATGTCCTTCAGATGAGGCTTTGTGCAACGCTCCATAACCATCTTCATCTCTAATTGCAAAAAATGCTATTCAATCAATGGTTTCCATTTAAGAAATATAAACTTTGAAGAAAAATCAGACTGAAGCACAAAATAAGACAAGACAATCTGCAAACACTGAAACAAAAAGCCAGATCTTTCTTACATACTGTGTGCAAAACAGTGGACGCTAAAATGTTCACTGACCAAATTTGCCAAAAACATACAATGACAAAATTTCAGTCATAGCCACTCCAGATATGAGTGTGAGGCAAAAGAAACTCTTTTCATATGGTGCTACATATGGTGTAGCTGCATCAGCTTAATGCCGGCCCTGCAAACAGTTTAGGGATTGTCTCTTCTCATATTATGAATAGGCTTCTTTTGACATAAATATGTTTAGCTATTTGCCTCCTTATGTTTGCATCTGTCGTCTCCAGGAATGCAGTGCTTCAATTGCTTGGAGTGTGCTTTGTACGTTGTAGTTTTGCGTTGCGACGCTTACCGTGTGTTCATACATAGTGGTATTATTTTTGATTTTACAAAGTTTTGTGGCGTTTCGACCGGACAACCTTAGTTTTTTCGGCGTCGTAACAAATTAACTTATAATAAGCTGGTTCGGAATAGGTTTGCAATGATAATATGATTAGGTAACCTGGATGATTAGTTAGTAATTTAAGTTCATCAGCGCTCAAAAAAATATCATTGCTCTGTGTAACTAGGCTACTACATGTCCACGTTTTAAATCAACACGCGTTTTGCACATCATCTGGCGTGCGTTGTAATTTTGTTAATTAAAATTTCCTGGATGTTGAAAATGTTTTCCTGGATGCGTCAAAGTTGCTGTTTTACGTCTTGGGTGAAACCATGTTCAAAGGACTGTATCTATAGGCGGTTCTGCGGAGCATATTGTACATAATAAAATGTTATGCACAATATATAACACTGTTGGTTTTCACTGCTCTCAGTGAATCCCCTCAGACCATCACACTTATCGTCAGTTGCGCGCTGCACAGCAATATAAGCAGCATTTAACTTCACATACGTGTGCTTGATTTTTTTGTAAGTTGAATAGGATTTATCTTATTTATCGGACACTTATAAGATTCAATCAAATAGATTTTTGAAAAGAATCTTAAAATATCCTTCTGACGGAGGAAAAGCCAAAGTAAAGCTGTTTTTATGTCTCCATTACTCTATTTTAGTTAGTATGTTACCTTGACTTAAGTTGTTTTATTTTCATATTTTATCTGTAGCCCAATGGTGAAGAAAGTTCCGTTTGTTCATTTGTTGCTATATTCTAGTGAAGCTGGATTCCCACTGCTTGTTTGCAAAAGAAATGTTGGTAATTCAGGTTCCGATTCATTAATACATGTGTTTTTCATCACAGTATTTTACTTTTGATCAAAGACGTTTTGATCCTGTTACAGATCTTAGAATAAACTCCTGCTGTTATTGTTGTATGAAATACTGTTTCAATGCCTTTGGGAAACTATTCTGAATTACCACTCCATTGGTATCAACGATACAGTATGCAATTCCAATGGTACAGCGACGAAGACGGTTGTTTTTCAGTGGCATGCAATATCAACGATGGGTTGCAGTACCAACAAGTATGGTAACAGTTGTGTGAAAAATTTTTGCACAAAATCTTTTGTCTTATCTGCATTGCAACTTGTTGTCGGGATCGCTTTTCTCATAAATTTTGTTTAAATTAGTGGAGAAATCAACCACCTGAATTATTTGAGCAAAATTAACACTGCACGACAAGCTCGTATAAGAACCATGTCTTTCTGTGTATATCGCAGTTTCATTGGGAGAAGCATGCTCGAGGTCCAAACCAGCAAACCTATCATCTTCAAGTTACTGGAGACACAAGGAGATTTGTGATTAGCACCGAAATCCGATGCTTTGTGCAACAGATAACTGATGAAGGCAATGTACTGGATGTCCCAGACACTGACGGCTTCACACAGAACAATGAGCTTACACGAATGCTCGTTGAACAAGAATTGAGACAACTTTTCTTATTCTTCTTCTGACTTTCAGAATATTTGAAAGTCAGAAAGAGATTTATTGATGCACCCGGTTAAGAACCACTGATGTATCTTTTGCTGTTGACGTCACCATAAGCTGTAGCCTTAAATGGACATCGTAGATTTTTGTTTTTGTACAGTTTTTAACTACCATGAATGCGCGAATATAGCTGTGGTATGCATTTTGTATGAGTTGAAGTTCAAGCGTTGGCTAAGAAGCAATTCAGTTTCAATGTTTTTACTACGCAAATAGGCCACAGACAGGGTTTGGCAACATTAGCATTTATTCTAGGTATTTCGGTGCGATGGCATGTAGACCTGTAGTGGCAGTTGACTGCATCGCCTTGGCGCCATCTTCCCGCTGCCACACTACTGTGACGGTTCAATCACAATAATGTGGAGCCTTAATGGTTTCGACAATGATCTGCCATAAACTTGCCGGCGAGGAAAAAAACAGTTGTGTTAAGTAAGCAGAATCCGAACTGTACACAGTTGGAAAGTGTTTCAACATTCACCTGATATTAAGTGCCACCTTATCCAACACTAAATTTGAAAGCATTCAGGTGCAATGCAAGGAGCAAGCAGAAAAATCTAACAAAAGTAGAAAGGTGCTTTTCATTTTGTAAGCTTTGAAATCGTTGACAGTTGACACTGCCATTTACTGGCACAGCCAGTATCGCTTTTATCTGGGTCTCAAACGTCTTATTTCAGGCCACATGCCTTTAGTGGAGTTTTCAGCCAGAAGGCAGTAAAAACTGCCATTTACTTACAAATAACTTGAAATCTGTTTTCTCGATAAGGCAAATGTGACCAAAATGAAACTAAATTTAATTTTTTCCTAGTCGATTGGCTTATTTTATTTAACCACTAATGGATTTAAAGAAAGACTTCAACCGCTTAGTTCCCAAACATTTTTGAGCGCGACCAAAATCTGAGTTTGGTGAACACTTCGCGAGCCAACCCCCAAACAACGTATGAAAAAAGATTGATTGTGTGGATGATTTCTGGCAGCAAGCAGTAAACTTCGTTTTTAATATTAGCAATCTACTCTTTTCTCAACTATCTCCCCTGCAAATACACACATAACCAGTGGTAACATCGAAATCTACAACTTCGGTTTGGATCGCCTCTTCGCGACTCATTTTTGACGCCTCTCTGCACTACTTTGGGTTTTGATCCAGACTTTCGGAGCCACTGGGCTAGATCAACTAACCAACCGTTGTTTTAAGCTGCGGTGACAAGTAGCCAAGGTCTATTCCTTAAATTATTGCAGAGCCGTGGTAATAATCGATTGTTGTTTCGTTTCGCAAAAAAACAACCGTTTTCACACTTTGTGCAGAGTGAGTGGGCCAAACATATGCAGGTTTGTTTAAGTGGCGTGTATAACTTTCCTCAATTTAAAAATTGTGTTTAGGAGAAGGTGGGGCACAGTAGGACTGGTGGCACAATCGTCTTTGTTGATTTATTCAAAAAGTTGAAAACGTTGAACTTCAAAGTTTCCATGGTGATTTAGTCTCATGCCAGCCGTAGTACTAAAGAGAATTTTGTCTTGATAGGCAGCCGCTGTTACATGTTACAGAGCAAGTTGTTTTTGCTACCCAAAAAGTAATTTATAAAATCGCATTTAGATTTGGGTTTTGCCCACGTTAATCAACATCTTCTGTTGTGGCAGTGCAACATTATTTGATAATGCCAGATTTTAAATTCTTTTTAAGTTCAGTTGGTACTTCTTCATTTTATTTTTTTGATATGCATGGGGCACATCTGACAAAAAATGGGGCACACTCAAGACATTGTGATTAAAAAATAGTTTTTGATTCGGCAAGTTTTCTAGTTTCGATTTCAAAAATTTTCTATCCGACAGTCGAAACTAGAAAGCCTTGCCCAATGCGTAGATATTTTGAACAGCTCTCTAGCTCTTTCAAATTCTGAGTTATGGCTGAAATAGTCCAAGACGATATGTCTTCTTTTGCAGTCCTCAAAGTGTTTTGAAATAAAATCCAAACATTTTTCAAACGCGTTGATGAACATTAGCTTTTACATTATGAGTTGCATACGTCAACCAGTCGCTCAAGAATTGGACAAGAAGATCCACGTCTATAGTCTACATGCGCGCAAGTTTGTAGACTTACTTCGGGAGTCGGTGTGTTCGGCAAAGTCGCTATACTCGGCTGAGATTGAACGTGTGTTGGTGTAAACTGCATCAGAAGCAAGTAAATATAAAAAGCGCAATCACAATGACAGCCACGATGATCCTTGCTCAATTGCAATAGTATCTGAAAAAAGCATACTGCAGATCTTGCGCTTATGCGATCAAGATTTTCACATACGCTTTCGCAAAGAAAGTTTCACGCGCAAATGATCGCTTTCATTCAAAGTAGAAACTTGGAAATTTCCTAAAAACAAACTTAAAGCTTCTGAAATCTATGCAAGCAGTGTTTCTGTTTGCAGGCTTAAATTTGAACAGAATTATTCAGAAAAAGGCACATTTTATAGACGATGCCTTAAAACAGTGGTTTTCAACCTGGTGTTCGCAACCTCGTGGGGATTGTTTGCCTTTTCCGAGGTCGCAGATGTTTCTTAACAAAATACTTGTAATTACCTCTATATTCTATATTTCGTATATGAAAATATTTTTTGTCGTAGCCAAAATAATAGGATCACCTGGCGAACGTGATAGCTTATTTTTGCATTCAAAATTGTTTTAAGTGTTGTCATGACCATTACAGAGTTTTGAACGTGACTACAACCATTACAAAACTGCTGCCTTTGGCAACGCACGAATAAACTTGTGACGTAAGAATGTGCTGCGTTTGTAAATTAGATATCCGATTGCCGTAGCTTACTTGGGAGTTATTCTAGTTTTCAAAGAGTTTTGTTGTGGAGCAATTTGTTTACGGCACAAGTCTCTCTAACTGATGCTGCCATGTGCATGAATTTAATAAATAAGCCTTTGTTCATATTGATATCATAAGTTATTTTTTAGTCATTGTGATTTTCTATTGTGTAAAAACAACTGCATTTCATATGCTTGACTGGAAGTTTTCGGAAGGGGTCGTTGCAAGAAAAAGGTTGAAAACCACTGCTTTGAAACAAGGGGCATTATATATTTAAATGTTGAGACTTGGTTGTTGTTTGCCTCCCACATCAAAATTTCTGGTAACGCGTCTGCTCAACAGTAAGATGATGTTAAACAAAAGAAGTGTATTGGTCCATCGAGAACAAAACACATCGTTGTCTTGTCTTAACCTGGCGCACACAATGCTGATACTTTCACACTGAAACAGTGTTGATGTTGCAGCAACTTCTTAATTATTTTAAACCTGTCGATGCCAGCGGCCGCTGAGCCCAGCAGTGAATGCTGTCCAACTCCACGCAAGCGTTTTGTAGTTCTTCCATCGTCGCAAAGCATTCTCACTGAATGCTTTAATTCATGGTAATGCGACGTGCATGGCGCGTGATATTCGGCGGTTTGGAAATGTAGACGTGGAAACGCATTTGATGATGTCACTCGCAGCGTGCAAGGTACACAAAGGCAAAATTTAAGCTCTCCCAGTTATTCTATAAAACAGATTCCTTACCGAAAACAACCGTGCACCGATTAGAACAAGCATTGCAAAGAAAAGATGACCAGAAAACATTGCAAAGAAAGATGACCAGAAAACACATTTGTTTCGTTTCAGCCGCACTACAAAGTGTCGGTAGATGGCGCAGGAGACGCTCAATTTCAACAATTCTTTATTCGAGAATCCAACCCGCGGCCCCCTTGTTTTTCTGGTTACGTGACAGACTGCGTTTGCGCTTTACATTTTTAAACCGATATTCACAGAGATTCATAGAGCTCGAGAGACAAAAGGGTCTTTTGTTAATTTTAATGCTGATCTTAGCAACAGAATCACGAAGGATGGAACTCACGATTGCTCCAATCATTGAAAAAAAACTTACTCCAATTCAGAAAAAAAACTGATTCAGCCGCGAAACCCACATGACGTTTGTGCAGTTCACTTGTAAAAGTTCAAATTCGTCTTAATCTCATCACGTGACGAACAAACTGCAACGCGATCAAAAGTGATAAAAATGTAAACTGAAATAGAGCAATGTGCTTCGAGGTTTTGCCAGTGGATGTAAACTGTTATCTCTCTTCAAATATCATCGGATAATGAAATGCAGAATACACATGTCCCGGAGTTCCTTCCATGCACGGTTCAGACGGGTCGTTGTTGGGAAGAAACTTGAACTTTTGCAAAATGCCCACGATAAAGAGAAAAATTTCAATGCTGACTAGATTTTCTCCCAGGCAACTCCTTGGACCAATGGAAAATGGAATCACTTTGTCCGATTTCACGAACCTCCCATTTTCGTCCAAATGTCGTTACGGGTCGAAACGTCGCGGATCCGGCCCCAAATCCGGGTCATTGTGGACATGCCAGATGTTTGACATCACCTGAAAAAGTGATCGAATGTGTTACTTGTTTTCACTGTCGAGGACAAACGAAACGATATAAGCAGCATGGTCGTGACTCTGTGGACTGTGGGTCCTGAGATAAATAGTTTTCATCAGGGCATCCATCGTTCAGTGCTCACCTGAGTGTTCTTCAGTATCACGTATCCCATCAAATTCACGTCTTCACGTGTCATTCTGGGAACACTAATAGGAGTCACCGTCTCTACTCTCAATGCTTCTTGGATCACTGCTCTACTGTAGGGCATGTCCAAGTCAAGGGTGACTTTGCCTTCTCGCCCTGGAAAACGTCACACAGTTGCGATTCGTCTTCAAGTCGGCGACAAAGTTACGCCAATGATCTACAGTTTAGAATTTGCCAAACATTTTTGACGTTGGACTTCTGGGAAAGGAGTCAGCGTGAAGTTTTCATGGACGTTAAACTTCATCTGAGATCTCTAAACAAATGTGAACCAGTGGAAATATGCAATGGCCTGTATTCGGTAAATGACTGCTTCGAGGTTCCTTGCAACTTTGCATTCAGATAGGGAAAGTTTAATGTATGTTTAACTGATATCTAATCACTCCTTACAGATGCAAAATCTCAGAAAATCCACAAAATATTTTTGTAAAACTACAAAATCTACAAAATATATTTGTAAAAAGCGCTGTTTCAATTATTGTTGGCAGTCTCGATGCACTACATGCTGAACGTAAATGCTCATAGCAAAAAATATCATCGAGTCACGTTTTGTAAATTTGGATTAAAGTCCACTAATGAGTGGCACTCACTATTGACAAAGTATGGGTTTATACTGGTACTGGCTGTTTACATCATTCTACACATGAATTTATACCGTTAGTGGAGTTTTTTCCAAAAAAGAAATTTTTATTTTGAAATATATTCTTGTCTGAAAATCCTTACATTTTTATCCCAACTATCAATTTCTTCATGGACCCTTTCCTGGATCTTGCGTTGCTTGATGAGATGCAACAGGATGTTGCTCGTGCTCGTTTCAGTTCCAGCAACATCAAGTTCTTTGACGTACAATGTCAACTGATGACTCTGAAAATGCAGGAAAGTGGCGGGAATGTGTCTGAGA